>JGI25162J39368_1001371_pt1 | contig 13390 bp, 7 predicted proteins | sample AraplaL_Cvi_mTSA_FD_39368 | JGI IMG/M metagenome (IMG submission 39368) | reverse complement strand
AAGCGGGGGAGCAGGGCATGCGACGAATCCGTGCAGGTGCTGCGTGCCAGCATACGCCGTCACCGCGTTGCCTTGATGTGGACAAATGTCGCAGCGACTCGCCTATGAAGGTATTGGAGGAGTGCTTTAGCCGCGACGGCTCTTCGGCAGAGCTGCGACTGAAGCCAGTTTCGCAAGAGCAAGAGGTAGCGGCAGTTGCGCGGAACTGTCAAACCCGTGCGCACGCATTACGAGCCAAGGTTTCCAGTACGCCGTCGTGCAGGCAGCAGGCAGGGTGCCACGTAACTCCGTCCCCTTATCCACCCGCCCTCTATTCCACGCCAGGCACCCCCCGATTTCGGGGATATGCGTCTGTTCTCCCGCAGGCAAGAATGCCCGGCACAAGAGTCTTGGGGGAGCAGGGGAATGAACGCAAAGCGTGGCGCGGCGTGGCTACGGAGTTGGCGGGGGCTGGCATGCCTCGCGCTCGTCGGCGTGTTGGGGTTGCCAGGCCTGGCGCAGGCATCGCCGGGATGCCAGGCGCTCAATGGGAAATCCGGGACCATTGGCGGTAACGTTTACGTCCAACTGCTCACCAACAGTCAGCAGGTCAATCAAGGCGACGTCGTAACGCTGACCACGCCCGGCCAGATTCTCTACCTAAGCTCCTTCCTGCTAATGACGGCCAACGGCAATACCGTCTCCGGCACGGAGGGTGGTTCGGGGGCGAGCGCCGACAATCTCACCAACAACCTTAGCAGCTCGACTACGTACAGCATCACCTGCACATCTGCCGGCGCATCGATATCAGGTGTCAGCCCGTCTTCGGCAACTGCCGGCAGTTCCGTCACCATTTCCGGCAACGGCTTCTGGGGCACCGCGCAAGTGTTTTTCGGCGCGACGCCGGCCGGTTCGTTTACCGTCAATTATGGTTCCGGCGGCCCGGTCATCAATGCAACGGTACCCAACGGTTCGGGCACGGTGACGATCAAGGTGGTCACCGATGCGGGTACCTACACCGGCGGGTCGTTCACATACGCCGCGCCTACGGCCAACCCGGTCAGCGCCACGGTGGCCGCCGATAGCTCCAACAACGTGATCGCCCTCAATGCCAGCGGCAATCCAGCCTCGGTAGCGGTGGCCAGCGCGCCTGCGCATGGGAGTGCCACCGCCAGCGGCACCTCGATCAGCTATACGCCCGCTGCGGGTTACGTCGGCAGCGACAGCTTCACGTACACCGCGACCAACGCGGCAGGCACATCGAGCCCGGCGCAGGTTTCCATCACCGTCAGCCAGGCCGCGCAGACGATTGCGTTCAACAATCCGGGCACGCAGAACTTCGGCGTCACGCCGACGCTGACCGCGACGGCCAGCTCCGGTCTTATCGTCGCCTTCAGCTCTGCCACGACCTCGGTCTGCACGATCACCAGCGGTGGTGTACTCACGACGGTGTCGGCCGGCACCTGTACCATCGACGCCAACCAGGCCGGCAACAGCGTTTATGCGGCTGCGTCCCAGNTCAGTCAGTCGTTCTCCATTGCGGCGGTGATGCCTGGTGCGCCGACCATCGGTAGCGCCACCGCAAGCAACGGACAAGCGACGGTGAACTTCTCGGCGCCGGCCAGTAATGGCGGCTCTCCGATCACCGGCTACACCGTCACCGCCAGCCCGGGCGGTATCACCGGCAGCGGCGCCGGTGCGCCGATCACGCTCATCGGCCTCACCAACGGCACGCCCTACACCTTTACCGTGACCGCCACCAACAGCGCCGGCACCGGCAGTCCCTCGGCGGCGTCGAACAGCGTGACGCCGCTGGCGCCGCCCACGGCCGCCGCGGTCAGCGCCACGGTGGCCTACGACAGCGCCAGCAATCCGATCACGCTGAATCTTTCCGGCGGCGCGGCCGCGTCGGTCGCCGTCGCCAGCGCGCCATCGCACGGCACCGCCACAGTTATTAGCGGAACGGCGATCAGCTACACGCCGACCACCGGCTATGCGGGCACGGACAGCTTCACCTACACCGCCACCAATGCGTCGGGCACCTCAAGTGCGGCCACGGTGTCGATCACCGTCAGTGCCGCGGTTCCCGGTGCGCCGACCATCGGTACCGCCACTGCAGGCAACGCGCAGGCGACGGTGAACTTCACGGCACCGGCCAGCAATGGCGGCTCCGCGGTTACCAGCTACACCGTCACCGCCAGCCCGGGCGGTATCACCGGCAGCGGCGCGGGCGCGCCGATCACGCTCATCGGCCTCACCAACGGCACGGCCTATACCTTTAGCGTGACCGCCACCAACAGCGTCGGCACCGGTAACCCCTCTGCGGCGTCGAACAGCGTGACGCCGCTGGCGCCACCCACGGCCGCCGCGAAGTCGGTGACCACGGCGTACAACACGGCCGCCAGCATTGACCTGTCCGGTTCGATCACCGGCACGGGCATCACCGCCGTGACGATCGGCGCGGCACCGACGCATGGCACGGTGAGCGTGTCGGGCGAAACGGTGACGTACACGCCGTCGTCGACCTACTACGGCGGCAGCGACAGTTTCACCTATACCGCAACCAATCCAAGTGGCACTTCGGCACCGGCCACGGTGACGATAACCGTCGACGCACCAGCGATCCCGACCGCTGCGGCGAAGTCGGTGAGCACGCCGTACAACACGGCGGCGAGCATCGATCTGAGCGGCTCGATCACGGGCGTCGACATCACCGCAGTGGCGATCGGCATCGCGCCGACGCACGGCACGGTGAGCGTGTCGGGCGAGACGGTGACGTATACGCCGTCGTCGACGTACTACGGTGGCACCGACAGCTTCACCTACACCGCGACTAATCCGGGTGGCACGTCATCGCCAGCGACAGTGACGGTTACGGTCGGTGCGCCGGCTGCGCCAACGGCGGCGGCGAAGTCGATCACGACGGTGTACAACACAGTCGCGGCGATCGACCTCACGGCATCGATCACGGGCGTCGACATCACCGCAGTGACGATCGGTACCGCACCAACGCACGGCACGGTGAGCGTGTCGGGCGAGACGGTGACGTATACGCCGTCGTCGACGTACTACGGCGGCAGCGACAGCTTCACCTACACCGCGACTAATCCAGGTGGTACGTCGAGTGCGGCGACAGTGACGATCACGGTTGGCAAGCCGGCGGTGCCGACAGCGGCGGCGAAGTCGGTGACCACCGCGTACAACACGGCGGCAAGCATCGACCTCACATCGTCGATCAGTGGTGTGGACATCACGGCGGTAACGATCGGCACGGTGCCAGCGCATGGCACGGTGGGCGTGTCCGGCAAGACGGTGACGTACACGCCGTCGTCGACTTACTACGGCGGCAGCGACAGCTTCACTTACACCGCGACCAATCCGGGTGGCACTTCCGGCGCAGCGACGGTAAGCGTGACGGTAACGCCGCTGTCGGTGCCGGTGGCGAAACCGCTGGCGGTGACCACCATGGCGGGCACGCCGGTGTTGGTGCAGGCATGGGCCGCTACCACTGGCCCGCAGCCGTTCATCGGTGCGGGCGTGGTGACGCAGCCGTCGCACGGCAGCGCCAGTGCGTCCGGTGGCCAGATCACCTACGTGCCGGCGGCCGGCTTCGTAGGCACCGACACGTTTGGCTACGAGGTCAGCAACAACTTCGGTCACTCGCAACCGGCCACAGTGACGGTCAGCGTGCTGGCGGCCGGCAGTGCGGCAGGCAATTCCCGCACGCTGAGCACCACGCCGGGAGCACCGGTATCGATCGATCTGGCGACGATCGTGCCGGGCAGTTACGCGTCCTCGACGCTGGTGGGCATGTCGCCGGCGAATGCGGGCAACGTGAGCCTGAGCCAGCCGTCGACACTGACCTTCAGTCCGGCGTCTGGTTTCCACGGGCTGGTGCAGCTCAGTGCGGTGCTGGTTTCGGCAGACGGCAGTGTGGTCAGCGTGAACGTGCTGGTGCTGGTCAGCAGCCAGCCCGATCCGTCGAAGAGCCCGGACGTGCTGGGCCTGGTACATGCGCAGACCACGCAGGCGCAGCGTTTTGCGCAGAGCCAGCTGGGCAATATCGGCAGCCGTCTGGAGAGTCTGCATGATGGTGGCGGCACCGCGCTGTTCAGCAGCGCGTTGTCGGTCAGCCTCAATGGTCGGCCGCTGCAGGCGCACCGCACGGATGTGTTGGCCGGGTCGTCGCCTGGTGTCGACCAGCCTGAGCCGGCATCGAGCGGCCTGATGCGGCCGGGCATTGGTGCCAGCGAGAGCGTCGGCACCGCGCCGACGTTGATCGAGACACCGGTCGCGGACGGCNCCGCCGCCGCGGAGGCCACGGGANCGCAGCGCAGCAGTGGCGGGCTGGGCGTGTGGGTTGGNGGNTCGGCGGACTTCGGCAGCTTCAAGGCCTATCGCCAGGCCGCCGGATTCGACGCGGACGCCATCGCGATCAGCATGGGTGTGGACCAGCGGCTGGGCGAACACGGCCTGTTCGGCTTCAGCCTGGGCTACAACCACGACAACAGCCGCATCGCGAGCTACGGCACGCGCAGCATCGCGCATGGCTATAGCACGGCGCTTTATGCCAGCTTCCAGCCGACGGCGCAGACCTATATCGATGCCGTGCTGGGTGGTGGCGGGCTGAGCTTCGACAGCCGCCGCTTCGATGCGGACACCGGTACCTTCCTGACCGGCAGCCGTACCGGCAGCACGTGGTTCGGTTCGCTCACGGCGGGCTACCAGTTCCACCTGAGCCAGTGGCTGCTGTCGCCGTACGGCCGGGTGGAAGAGGCGTCATCGTCGCTCAGCGGGTTCTCCGAGAACGGTGTGGCCACCAGTGCACTGAGCTACGGCAAGCAGACCGTACGCACCTCGCTGGCGGCGATTGGCCTGCGTGCAAATGGACAGATTCCGCTGGACTGGGGCGTGCTGGCGCCGAGTGCGAGACTTGAGATCGGCCATGATTTCCAGGGCACCAGCGACGCGACGTTGCGCTACGCCTTCATTCCCTCAGCAGGCTCCTGGAGCGTGCTGGCCAACCCGTACAGCGCCAATGGCACCAGCGTACAACTGGGCTTGGGTCTGGGCCTGCAATTGCACGACGGGCTGCAGCTGACCACCGACTACAACTACCTGTTGATGCCGCATGCGCACGACCAGATGATCCGGCTGGGCTTGAACAAGCAGTTCTAGGTGGTCGAGGAAGTGTGCCGCTCCGGGCCGAATCCGGAGCGGCCGTTGTTCACGTAGAGCCTCGTCACAGCAAGGTATCAAGTTGCAACGACAGGCCACGCCCTGGAGCAGTATCCAGCATCAGCTCGGTACCGAGACGAGCAGCGCGACCGCGCAGGCTGGCGAGTCCCGCGCCACTTTGGCTATGGTTGGCGGCGACGAGGTCGAAGCCACGGCCGTCATCGCGCACCTCGACAGCCAGACGCACATCGTCGCACCGCACGCTGACGTCCACACGGCTGGCGTGGCTGTGCTTGAGCACGTTGGTCAGCGCCTCCTGCAGCAGGCGCAGCAGGTCGAGGCTGCGCGCAGGGCCGAGGCGCAGCCCGTCGAGGCCGTCTAGCTGCCAGCGGCTGTCGATGCCAGCCACATCCAGCCGCTGGCTCCAGCGATGGCGCAACGGAGCGAGCAGGCCGGCCAGGTCGGAGTCCTGTTCTTGAGTGGTGGTGTCGATGACCAGACGCAGGTCGTTGCGCAGTTCCTTCAGCGTGCTGACCACGCGCGCGGGTTCCAGCGGACGCTGCGGGTTTTCCAGCGCGGCGATCGCACCGAGCAGGCTGCCGCCGAAACCATCGTGCAGGTCGCGCACCAGGTTCAGGCGCTCGCCGATGCGCGTGTTGTCCAGCGCCAGGGTGTGCTCGCGGGAGAGTGTGTCGGAAAGCTGCGCGGTGGCGACGTCGACTTCCTGCTGGAGTTCAATGTTGAAATTTTCGACGCGCCGCATTGCCGCGGAAAAGCGCCAGGCCATGGCGAAGCCCATGCCGACCAGACTCAGTGGCGAGGTCAGTGCACCGAGGTCGTAATTACTGGCCTTGACCCATTGCAGGAACACGGCCAAGTCGCGCAGCGAAACCAGCACCGGCAACAGCAGGCACAGGCATACCACGCGCAGGTCGGCCCGCGGCGTGCGCACCGCATGCCACAGGAACAGCAGGATCGAGACGTAGTAGACGACGACGGTAGGCAGTATCCACACGTTACGCCAAGGCCCCATTACATGCGGGACGAGCAACGCCATGGCCAGTGCAACGGCGCTGGCCAGCAGAAGCACGGCTTCGGTGCGTCGCCACCGGCGTTCGCAGAAACGCAGCAGGAACATGCAAAAGCAGGCTGCCGATGCCGCGAACAGCGCGGTGTTCACTGCCTCCCAGGCATCCGTGTTGCCGAACGGCCAGGGTGTCGAGGCTACGAAGTTCCAGTCATAGCCGGCGCCGAACAGGGTGGTCAGAGCGTACCAGCCGAACACCGCTTCCTTGCGTCGCAGCATCCAGAACATGAAGAACAGCACACCCAGCACCGCGCTCAGGGCGAAGTTGAACAGGTGGATGTTGAAGCGCCAGAACATGCTCTGGCGATACAGCGCCTGCACCGCGTTGACCTCGCCGATCTTTACCGTGCCCAGGCCGGGCTGGTAATCGGCCAGGCCGGAGACGCGCACCAACAGGGTGTTGTTACCCACATGCAGTAGCGGCTGGTCGATCAAAAAATACTGCGGTGCGATCCAGCTGCGCGACAGCGGTTCGACCAGCTGCGGATCGCGGTAGACCAGACTGCCGTTGACGTAGACCGCATCGGCCATGCACACGTAATCGAGCAGCAGGCCGATCGGCGCGTCCGTGCTGGTCTGGTTCCAGTGGATGCGATACCAGACCACGCCATCGTGCTGCGGCCAGCGGGTGTTCCAGTAATCCATCAACTTGACCGGCGTCCAGCCGGTGACGGGCGGCACGGCGGAATCCCAGCCGGCTTGCACGGCTTCGGCGCGATCGATTGTCACGACGAGGGCTGGCGCCGGCTGTGCCTGCAGCGTGCCGATCGCGAATGCTGCAAGCAGCCATGCGGTCAACCACCACGCGAGCCGCGGGTACCTCAACGCAGCAGACCCATGGCCTTCGCTTCGAAGATCGCAGCGGTGCGCGAGCGTACCGCCAGCTTGCGGTAGATGCTCTTGGTGTAATCCTCGATGGTGAAACGCGACAGCGCGGTCAGCTCGGCAATCTCGCGGTTGCTGTAGCCGCGCGCGACCATCTGCAGGATCTCGGATTCGCGGTCGGACAAAGCATGTTCCGACCGACCTTCGGCCTTTGGTTCTTCGGCGACCGTTGCCGATGATTCGGAAGAAAGCTTCAGCAGAGCCAGGATGCGGCGGGCGATGTTCGGGTCGATCGGCGCGCCGCCGCGGCGGATGCTCTGCAGCGACTGGATCAGTTCGGCGTCCTCACGCTCCTTCAGCAGGTAGCCGATCGCGCCGGCACGCAGGGCGGCCAGCACGGTGTCCTCATGCCCCCAGGCGGAAATCACCACGCAGGTCAGCTGCGGGCAATGCACGTGCAGCCAGGCGATCAGCTCGATGCCGTTGCCGTCGGGCAGGCCGATGTCGATCACGGCCATGCCTTTCGCGTTCTCGCCCAGTTGTGCCTTGGCCGCGGCAATACTGTCGACGGTGGCGATCTGTGCGTCCGCGCCGATCAGGTTCAGCAACAGCCGATGCAGGCGCTGCTGCATCGGGCCGTTGTCCTCGACGATCAGGGTGGGACTCAGATCAATGCTGCTTTCCGTCGACTCCATGCCCTGCGCAAGCCCCCGGCCCATGACGGAGGTCGGTCGACCCCTGGTGCGTCGAGTATACGGTGTGGCTGTGACCGTTGGCCCGCAGGCCGCTGGCCCGATCAGCCGTGCCGGGCGAACGCATCGCGGGTGAGGTTCTCCGGCGCGCCATCGGTGCACACCACATCGTCCTCGATCCGGATGCCGCCGTACTGGCGGAAGGCATNGACTTTGGCCCAATCGATATCGCCGGCGAACGGTTTNTCACGCAACTCGGCCAGCAGCATGTCGATGAAGTACAGGCCGGGTTCGATCGTCACCACCATGCCCGGTTCCAGCACGCGNGTCATGCGCAGATAGGGATGGCCATCCGGGCGCGCGATCGTGCCGCCNCGCTCGCTCTGCTGGAAGCCGGCGACGTCGTGCACCTGCAGGCCGATCGGATGGCCGAGACCGTGCGGAAAGAACGCACTGCTCACGCCGGATTCGACCGCGCTCTCGGCGCTCATGCGGATGAAACCGTGTTCCCGCAATACGCCGGCCAGCACGTGATGGGCGTGGATGTGCAGCTCGGGATAGCTCTGCCCGGCGCGCACCTTGGCCACGAAACCCTGTTGCGCAGCGTCGACGCTGTTGATCAGCGCCTGGAATTCTGCGGCCTGCGGTGACGCGTAGGTGCGCGTGATGTCGCTGGCATAACCGGCTGCGCTGGCGCCGGCGTCGATCAGGAACGAGCGGCTGTGCGCCGGCGGCATGCGGTCGAAGTTCGTGTAGTGCAGCACCGCGCCATGCTCGTTCAGACCGACGATGCTGGAATACGGCAGTTCGGCATCGGTCTGCCGCGCGGCGGCGAGATAGGTCAGGTGGATGCCGAACTCGCTGCGGCCGGCGCGGAACGAGGCCTCGGCCGCGCGGTGCGCGCGCGCGCCGATGCGGCTGGCTTCGCGCATCAGGGCGAGTTCGTACGGCGTCTTGTAGCTGCGGTACCAGTGCAGGTAATCGAGTACGGCTGGCGGATTGTTCGCCTCGACGCCATCGACGGCGGGGCAGGCGGCAGCGATCACCGCGCGCTTGCCGGCGGGCAGTTCAGCCAGCGCGTCGGCCGCGTTGCGCACGATCACGATGTCGAAGTGCTCGACCCAGTAGCCGTGCGGTGCCTGCGGCACCACATGCCAGTAGTCGTGCGGCTGAAGGAAGATCAGTTTCGGCTTGCGGCCCGGCGTGTAGGCGATCCAGCTGCCCGGCGCGTCGGTCAGCGGCAGCCAGTGCTTGAAGTGCGGGCTCACCACAAACGGGTAGTCCTGGTCGTCCAGGAATTTGCGTAGCGGCGTGCCGGCGGCAATCAGCAGGTGATCGAAACCGCCCAGCACGAGTGCCTGGTCGGCGCGCTCGCGCACGGTGGCCAGATGGTGCGGATAAAGCGAAGCGAGCTGATCGTGCATGGAGACTCCTGCGGCGGCGGGCTGCCCTGCTGCCGGAATCGCCTGCGCGCGTCGTGACAACGGGCGGCCGTGTTGCGGGCCGCTTGCGCGCAGGGCCGGAACAGCCCGTGCTGGGATGGGGAAGAGGGAAAGCAGACGCCCATGATGCCGTGCGGGCGCCGCGACTGCCAGCGACGGTCAGGCCTGTGCGAGCCAGCCGTCGAGGTGGACGGCATCGGCATCGGAGATCGCCACGATCCGGTAGCCGGCCCAGATCTGTCCGGAACTGGCGGCGGATTCGTGCCATTGCTCCTGGATGCCGATCTCGATCGGTTGCGACTGGGTCAGCATCCGGCCCGAACCGGGCAGGGTCATGCTTACCTGATAGAGCGCTTCGCTGCGTGGTGCCTGCGCACTGATCAGCAGCATGCCGGTACGGGAAATGTTGCCCAGATGGCCGATCGGCAGGCCGCTGATCACATCGGTCACGATGGCGTTGACGGAGGCGCGCTTGCGTTCGGCGCGACGCTGGTTGCTGGAGCTCATCGGCGATCGGACTCCGGTGAAATGGAACGTTTGGCAGCGAGCGGCTGACGCAGGCTGCCGGTGAGGCTGCGCCAGGCGCGATCGAGCAGGCTCTCGCGCTGCTCCACCACCTCGGACACACGGCCACTGGCAATTTCGTGGGCCAGCTGGCCCAGATTCATTCCCTCGCTGCGCTGGCCGCGCCGGCTGACCAGCAGGCAGTGCCCGGACATCGGCGAATACCAGGCCAGCTTGCGTCGCGTGATCCGCCCGCTGGCCGGATCGACGAATTCGAACCAGCTGCCAAACGGCAGTTCGCCGAGGTGCTTCTCGATCTGCCGCTCGCGCGGGCTGGGTTCCGGTGCCCGCACACGCGCCTCGGTCGGCTGGGTAGTCGCCGCCGGTTCATGCTGGGTGGAGTGCTGTTCGCCCAGGCGTTGATGCTGTTTCAGGCGCAGAGCGAGATCGGTGGCGCTGGGCAGCTCCGCGGCCGGGTCGGGTTTGCCCGCTCCGAGCAGCCGCTGTGCCACCTGCACCGCTTCCTCGGCATGCATGCCGATCTGTTGCAGGCCGTTCTCCACGTTTTCCTGCAGCTTCGCTCGGTCGCCGGCGGGCAGCCGCCCGAGCAGTTGGTCGGTGATCGCCAGCTGTGCCGCGAACGCCTCGCTGTTCTCGCCGTGACGCAGCAGGGTCAGTGCCAGCACGTCCGACCAGGCCCGATCCAGCAACGCACGCAGCAGGCCGCGCGGCGGCGATTGAGCAAAGCGTTCGGCCATCAGCTCGCTGGCGCGCTGGCGTGCCTGATCCAGCCGCTCGCGACCTTGTGCCGCTTCCACATGGCGGCGCTCGGCCGCCTGCGCCTTGCGCGTCAGCAGGGCCAGGTGATGTTCGATATCGGCCAGCAGGGTGGTGTACAAGCCGGCGCTGGGCGGTTCCTGATTGGCCCGGCCGACCAGCTGTTCGAGCTTGGTCGCCAGTGGCCGGTTGCTTTCGTCGTCGCTGCCGTCGAGCCAGTCGTTGGCAGTGGCGGTGACCGTGTCCAGCAATCGGCGCGCCGGATGCTCGCGTTTCTCGAAAAACGTACGATCGGCGACCGCCATGCGCAGCACCGGCAACTGCAGGTCGCTGAGCAGTGTCTTGGCATTGCCGCCATGCTGCAGTTGCTGGCCGAGCTGTTCGAACAGCCGTGCCACCAGTTCGACTTTGTCGCCCTGCTCGCCGCTGAGCTGGGTACGTGGAGCGTCGCTGGGTTTGCCGAAGTTGAGCTGGGCCAGCAATTCCTCGCGCAGCCGTGCCGCGCTGCGCAGTTCGCGGCTGGCGCGGTCGGTGACCTGGGTCAGATGTTGCTGCAGCGCGCCGAGTGCGGACTGCAGTTCATCCTCGCTGGCGGCGCGACCGGACGGCTGGCCGTAGGCACTGCCTTGACTGGCGCGCTGCTGCGCCAGCAGATCGCGCAGCGATTCCAGCACTTCGATGGGGCCGCCACTGGAGCTGCCGCCCTGCGCCGTGCCCGGGTTGCCGGTGGAAGAGGTCGCGGCCGGTTCGGTGGATGCCGCGGCTTCGCCGGTGCTCGTGTGCCGCGGTTTGCTGATATGGCGCGGAATCGGAATGCTGCGCAGCTGCGGCAGGATGCCATCGGCCTGCAGTTGCGCATTGATGGCGTCGTACAGCGGCGCCAGCGATTGCAGCACCCACTGATCGAAGTGCTGCAACAGCAGCAACTGGTGTTGCAGCGGCAGCTTGAGTTCGGCACTGGCCTGATGGCATACCTGCGCCAGCGCGTGCGGTCCCAGCGGCAGCGCCTGGCCTTCCAGTGGTGGCGCGCCGACCAGCACACCCATGCGGTAGCTCAATTCGTACAGCACGCTGCTGTGGCGTACCTCGCCACGGGCGCCCAGTTGCTCCAGCGCCATGGACAGATCCTGTTCGACCGTGTCGAGCAGTTCCAGCGATTGCCATGGCATTGCCTCGGTCGCGGTGTCGACGGACTTGCTGACGGCGCTGTCGAGCTCATTGATCGCGGTGCCGAGCAGTGCCACGAAGCGCTGTTCGAACATGGCCCGATCCTGCAGTACGCGTTGCCGGCTGGCAAAGCAGTCCTGCTGCTCACTCGGTCGGTGTGCCCGTTCGGCCAGTGCAAAAAGCTGCTGTTCGAACTCGCTCAGGCAGCGTCGCAGCGGTTCGTGCACTCCTTCAACGGCCAGCGTGTAGCTGGCTTCCAGCAGCCGTTGCGCGCGCGCAGGCCAGCGGCCGCTGCCGAGACGGTTGCCCTGGTGCGACGTGAGCGAATGGCGTCGATCCTGTCCGACATCCATGCAAGAACCCGTGATTTCCCCCGAAGGCCTTCAGTCTATGCCGGTTATGGCAGCTATGCCATCGCCGGCCCGGACCGCTTCAGTCGAGAAAACTGGCAATCACATCGTTGAGAAAGCGCTGGCCCAGCACGCTGGTATGCAGCCGCTGCGGATCGTCGTGCAGCCAGCCGCGCTGGCGGGCCGCGGCCAGTCCGGCGGCGATGCGTTCGGGCGGCAGGCCGGTGCGTTCGGCGAAGGCAGCCAGCGGCACGCCATCGATCAGGCGCAGCGCGTTCAGCATGTACTCGAACGGCAGTTCGGCGGCGCTGACCACGTTGTTGCCGCCGATACGTGCGGGGCCGCTGGCGGCTTCCATGTAGGCGCGAGGGTGGCGGGTTTTCCAGCGCCGATGGACCTGATTGCTGGCGGTGTCGCTGAGCTTGCCGTGCGCGCCGGCACCGATGCCGAGGTAGTCGCCGAACTGCCAGTAATTGAGGTTGTGCGCGCAGCGTCGGCCTGGTTGCGCGTAAGCGGAAATTTCATATTGGCCATAACCGGCAGTGGCGAGGCGCGCCTCGCAGGCTTCCTGCATTGCCCAGGCATGGTCGTCGTCCGGCAGCGGCGGCGGGTTGGCGGCGAACGCGGTGTTCGGCTCCAGCGTCAACTGGTAATGCGAAATATGCGTGGGCTGCAGCGCGACTGCACGCTCCACGTCGTCCAGCGCGCCGTCCAGGCTCTGCTGCGGCAGCGCGTACATCAGGTCGAGGTTGATGTTGGCGTAGCCGGCGTCCTGCGCCGATTTTACAGCGGCTTCCGCTTCGTTCGCCGAATGGATGCGGCCGAGCCGCTTCAGCTTGTCGTCGTCGAAGCTCTGCACGCCGAACGAGATGCGGTTGACGCCGGCCGCCAGGTAACCGTCGAAGTGGCCGTGCTCGACCGTACCGGGATTGGTCTCCAGCGTAATCTCGGCATCGCTGGCCAGCGGCAGGCGCTCACGCACGCCATCGAGCAATCGCGCGATCAGCTCCGGCGCAAACAGGCTCGGCGTGCCGCCGCCGAAGAACACGCTGATTACGGGCCGGCCTTCGAGCGCCGCACCAAAGTCGACACGATCGGCATCCAGATCGGCCAGCAGATGGTCGATGTAGTCGGCGTACGGCGGCGGCTCGCTGCGCAGGCCGTGCGAGTTGAAATCGCAGTACGGGCATTTCTTCACACACCACGGCATGTGGATGTACAGCGACAACGGCGGCGCGAGCAGGCTCATGCGTGCAGTTCGCGCAGCCGGTCGTGCAGCAGCGCAAGCGCCTGACCGCGATGACTGAGCCGGTTCTTCAGCGTGTCGTCCATTTCGGCGACGCTCTGGTCATAGCCTTCGGGCAGGAACACCGGGTTGTAGCCGAAGCC
>JGI25162J39368_1001370_pt1 | contig 13398 bp, 12 predicted proteins | sample AraplaL_Cvi_mTSA_FD_39368 | JGI IMG/M metagenome (IMG submission 39368) | reverse complement strand
CAAGGCCAGCACGCCCGCCAGCACCAGCATGATCAACGCGATCCACGCCGAACGGTGCAAGCCGCGCATGATCATGTCGTTGCTGTTGCCGGCCAGCGATCCGAACAGCGCCACGCCGATCGCTCCGGCTGCTTGCCGCGCGGCATTGAGTACGCCGGAAGCCGTACCGGAGGCCTGCTTTTCCACCGCGGACAGCACGGTCGTGGTCATCGCCGGCACGCCCAGGCCCATGCCGGTCGGCAGCAATGCGAACGCCGGCAGCATCAGCAGATAGGGGCTGCCTGCACCCAGCAACAGCAGCAGGCCGAAACCGGCGGCATCGATCAGCGCGCCCAGCACCATCGGCAGGCGCGCACCCGTGCGCCCGACCAGCCAGCCGCTGAAGATATTCACGCCGAAGAACGTCGCCGTCAGCGGCAAGTACGCCAGGCCCGTGCGCAGCGCGCTATAGCCGTGCACGCGCTGCAGGTACAGGCTGAGCAGGAACACGATGCCGTAGTAGGTGAGATTCACGATCACCCCGTACGTCACCGCCACGCTGAAACCCGGCGCCTTGAAGAACCGCAGCGGCAGCATCGGCGCCGCGCTGCGCGCTTCCGTCCACGCGAACAACGGTGCCGCCACCAAGGCCATGCCGATGCAGGCGAGCACCAGCGGATGCGTCCAGCCCAGCGGCTTGGTTTCGATCACTGCCATGGTCAGCCCGGTCAGCGCAAGGATCGCCAACACCTGCCCGCGCACGTCGAAGCGCCCATCGCGCGCCTTGCGTTCGGTCTCCGGCACACGCCAGGTCAGCCACGCACCCAGCGCACAGATCGGTACGTTGACGAAAAAGATGCTGCGCCAGCTGGTTACGCTCATCAGCATGCCGCCGATGATCGGCCCGGCCGCAATCGCGATGGCGCCCGCCGCCGTCCACCAGCCGACGGCCCGCGCGCGCAGCGCATGCTCGTGCGCCGTCGCATGGTTGAGCAAGGCCAGCGAACACGGCAGCATCGCCGCCGCACCTACGCCCTGCAGTGTGCGCCCGGCGATCAACATCACCGCATCGCTGGACGCGCCGCAAAACACCGAAGCGAGCGCGAACAGCAGCATGCCGCCGAGATAAACCCGGCGTGCGCCCAGGCGGTCGCCGAGATAACCCATGCTAAGAAGCAGCACCGCAAAGGCGAGCGCATAAGCATCCACCACCCATTGCAGGCCGGCGACGCCCGCATGCAGATTGCCGGCGATGTGCGGAAGCGCCACGTTGACGATGGTCACGTCCAGCTGCACCAGGGCGAAGCCGAAGCTGCTCGCCGTGGTGACGCGTGCGATGCCGTGTTGCGAGACGTGTTGCTGATCCATGCCAATGCCAGGACGCGAAACGGTGACGCCTTCACCTTATGGCACGGCCAGCATGCATGTTTCGTGGAAGGACGAAACATCCATGCCGGCTAGCGATCCCCTATCGAATCAAGCCAGCGCTCAACAGGTGTATCGCATCGTGCCGGCCGAGGTCGTACGCTGCCTGCACGGTGGTTCTTGGCGTGCAATCCCAGGTGGAAACAGGAATGCGCCGGCTCGGTTGCCAATACGTGCGCCCCTGCCAGCTGAAAAGCAGGGGCAGCTTGGGATAATGGCGCGTCAACAACACCAGCGTCGCAGCACGTTCCGCGTTGGATTGCAGGGGAATCGGCGCATTGTCCGTATAGCCGCCGTCGATGGCATGTCTGCCGCCGACCGGTCGGGCCGACATGATGGGTGGCGCCGATGCCGCCGCAATGAGCAGGGTTTGTGCCGCTTCAACCTGGCTGCAGTCATTCAGCACCATGAAATCCTGGCGCAGGCCCAGCCATGCCGGCAGCCGTGGGTGGATGCTGTTCCACAGGTATTTGTCGACCAGGTAGGCAAAGGTTCCCGCCGCCACCGATCCACTCACGCCCAGGTATCGCGCCGGCCGCGTGAGCGCGACGGTAAGACGCGAGGATGCCTGGCGTAGCGTGGTGAACGTGTCTGTGTTCAAGAAGGCGTCGACCCAGGCGGGATACACCTGTTGATGCGCAAACCTCAGCCTGAGTTTTGGTAGGCCGCCCCAGTCGAATATTTTCGGGTTGGCTGCAAACAAGCGCAGGCAGGCCTGCAGTGCGGTGTCGACGCCATCGGCAAGAAACGATGCAGCCACCGCGGCGCCGGCGCTGGTGCCAACCAGTTGCCTAGGCAGGCGCGCACCCTGTTCCAGCAGGTGCGCCAATGCACCGGCCTGCCACCAGCAGCGATTGCCGCCGCCGGCGAAGACCAAGGTCTGGACGCCGCCAAAATCGAAGTCCCGAATGTCACCCACGCGTGTGCGCATAGATTCCTGCTCCCTGCCAGACGCCCAACGGTTTGGCCGCCGCGACAATAGCCGGTTTCTTCGGCGTTCGCTGTCCTGCTCTTGCTTGTCCAACGATAGGGAGCTGCTCCAGCGCTCAATCGATACCGCGCCAGCGCGCCACCATGCCGACGGAGGCAATCAGCGCATGGGACAGCAGGCGCATGTCCATCGGCATATGCCGGCGCCGTATGTCCAGCAGCAAGGCGGCGCGCATCTCGTCGCTGCGATTCCACACTTCATGCGGATAGGTGTCGTCCCACAGCAAGTGCTCGCCATCGCCAATGCGATACTCGCGATCGTCGAGCGACAACACCGCCGCCGGTCGCCCTTGTGCATCCCGCGGCACCGACAGCCCCAGCTGATAACGCAATACGCCGCGAAACGGCCCGCGATGCCGCGGGATATGCTTGCGCGGCGCCAGGAACGAGAGCGTGGCGGAGAGCACGTCCGGGCTGCTGGCCAGCAGTTGCGCCAACGTCGGGCAGGTCGCCAGATGCTTGTCGATGTCGGTGCCGTAGACCTTCAGGATGTACACGCGCCAATCCTTGCCGTCATGGGCCGAGATCGGCGTCTGCGCGGGCATCACTTCATGGAAGCGCGGAATGGCCTGCATGCGCGCCGCCACCGCCAGCGCCTCGTCGCGTAGCGCCGGCCACGCCTCGGCGAAACGGGCGGCATCGGGAAAATACAGCGCGGCATCGAGCACCGGCGGCGTATCGATGCGCGCATCGTAAAGGCGGCGCACTGCGTTGGCGGACAGGTCGTACAACAGGCTCATTGTTGTTGTTGCCTCGTTGCGGTGCGTTCCTGCAATGTCCCGTAGCAGCCCATGCTCCGGCTTCCGGTAGCGGCGCAGCGTGAAGGCCGCCAGGCCGCCATAACGGATAACGCTGGCGGCTGTTGACGCCAGCGGCGCGCGCAAAAGTTTGCGCCGGACGCGTGGCGCACGCCATCATCCGACGCCATCGTCGCCCCCTAGGGACAAGGATCTGCGATGCACGCCGTCACTCGGACTTCTCCACCGCATTCGCTGTTCGGCCGCGCCCTGGTGGAGGCGGTCGCAACCATGCTGGCCGCGATCGCGACCTTGCTATGCGCGCTGACCCTCAGCCCGGAACCCGGTTCCGGCGTGCTCGCCGTGGTGCTGTGCCTGTCGCTCTCCCGCAGCCAGCTCGACCGGGACCGGCGCGGACGCATCGAAGCGGCCTTCGTGCTGCCGGCGGTCGGCCTGGCCGCGGCCGGCGTCGGCATGCTGTTGCTGCACTTTCCCATTGTGGGCGCTGTGGTTTTCACGGCGGGCATGTTCGTGTCGATCTGGCTGCGGCACTTCGGCCCGATGGCGCGCCGCGCCGGTTCGCTGATCGCCTTGCCGTTCGTTGTGCTGCTGACCACGCCTTATGTGCCGCCGCGCCACCCTGGCCTGATGCCGCCTTGGCTGTTGCCGATCGTCATCGCCCTGCTGGCCCTGTTCTGGGTCAACGTCGTGCATGCGCTGGCGCAAGCGCTGCGATTGCTCAAGCCAGTCACGCTGCCGGTTGCCGCTCCCGCGGCGGCGGTGGAAAGCGCGCTGCGGCCCGTCGCTTCCACCCGCATGGCCATCCAGATGGCGGTGGCGCTCGGCCTGTCGTTTGCGCTCGGCTACCTGGTGTTTCCGAAGCACTGGGCCTGGGTGGTGCTGACTGCCTTCATCGTCAACAGCGGCAACCGGGGCCGCCTGGACGTCGCGCACAAGAGCGTACTGCGCGTGCTGGGCGCTGCAGCGGGAACGGTAATGGCCGGAGTGGTCAGCATTCACCTGGGCATCGATCGCCATGTGATGGTGGTCCTGATGCTCGCCTGCGTNTTCCTTGGCGTGTGGCTGCGCCCGATCAGCTATGTGTGGTGGGCGCTNTTCGTCACCGTGGTGCTCGCGCTGTTGCAGGATTTCGAGGGCGTGTCCGCGTCGCGCATGCTGTGGTCGCGCGTGGAAGAAATCGCCATCGGCGCCGTCATCGGTGTAGCAGCGGCCTGGTTCGTCTTGCCGGTGCGCTCGACCGGCATGCTGCGCAGACGCATCGCCGATGCATTGGCCGCGCTGGCCACCGCCCTGGACCGCCAGCAACCCACGCGTACGCCGGCTGCCTTCTTCACCGCACTACGCGTGGTGGAGCAAATCGCGCCGGCCTTTCGGGCCACCCGTCCCATCGCGCGCCATATCCGGCCAGATCGGCCCGCGGACTGCATCGACGTACTGCTCGATTGCCGCGAGCCAGCCGCCAGGTTGATCGAACAGGGCACGCCGCCGTCCGATCTCGTGCATCAAGCATTGGGCCAGGCGCGCCGATCCCTGCGCGAACCGGCGACCATGCTTACGGCCTTGCAGCAACTGCGGGCGAGCTTGCGTCAGGCGTGTGCTGAGCTGCAAACGCCGATACCGGCGCGACCCCCCAAAGAAGCGCCACAGGGTGCGTCAAGCACTAGCCGTGAGACGCCCGCGGAATGACGCGCCGCATGATGTCGTCATGGGTGGGCAGTGTTTTGAGGTCGTAGGTAGCCTGCATGGCCAGCCAGCTTGCGGCGTCTCCGCCAAAATAGCGTACGAGCCGCTCGGCGGTGTCGGCTGTAACGGCACGCCGTTCTTTGACGATTTGATGTATGCGCGTGGATGGCACGCCAAGCGCCATGGCGAGTGCATTGACGCTCATGCCGAGAGGTGCAAGGAAATCCTCACGCAGGATTTCTCCGGGATGCACTGGACGCATGCGATTGATGGGTTTGGTCATAGTGGCGATTCCTGGTTAGTGGTAATCCACGATTTCGACCTGTGTCGGTCCAGCTTTCGTCCAATGGAAGCAAATACGAAACTGACCGTTGATACGGATGCTGTGTTGTCCTTTGCGGTCACCCGTCAGCCAGTGACAGTCGGACTGACGATAACATCGCCAGATCGCTCTTATATCCGGTGCACATCACCCGCCTGAAATCATCACGCGATTGCGCCCCGCACGCTTGGCTTCATACAGCGCAGCATCCGCGCGGCGGCGTGCGCCCATCATGTCGGGCTCGCTGGGATCGGCGATCGCCGCGCCGATCGAAACGGTCAGGGCATAGGCTTGTCCCGCGATGTGGAACGGCGTGCGTTCGACGGCGCTGCGGATGCGCTCGGCCAGCGCCAGCAGGTCCGCCTCTTTCACCGACGGCGACAGCACCAGGAATTCCTCGCCGCCCACGCGCCCGACCAGATCGCCTGCGCGCAACATGCGCCGGATGTTGTAGACCAGTTCCAGCAGCACGCGGTCGCCGTCGTCGTGGCCGAAACGATCGTTGATGCTCTTGAAGTGATCGGCATCGATCAGCAGCACGCCGATGGGTTCCTTATTGCTGCGCGCTCGCACGAGCAGGGCCTCGGAGGCTTCCAGCAAGCCGAGGCGGTTGGTGACGCCGGTGAGCGGATCGGTGCGCGCCAGGTCATCGATGCGCGCCAGGTCGTGCAGCTCGCGTTGCAGGATTTCGTTGTACAGCAACAGAAAGCCCACGCTGGCCATCAGCGGCTGCATGCCGAGCAGCAGCACGTACACCAGGTTCACGGTGGTGGGCGTACCGATGCCTTGCGGCGGCTGCGCCAGCAGCCACAGCGATACGTTGCGCCACACCACCAGGGCAATCGCCAGCAGGTAGGCCCACAGCAACAAGTGCTGCGCACGCGCATCATGCTTGGGGCGGCCATGCCATAGCGCGGCGACATTGAGCATCGCCATGCCGATCAGAAAGATCGAACCCCACAACACGCGCAGCCGATAGTCCGGATAGACGGTGGCGAGAAAAGTCACCCCGAGCCACGCGGCTGCTCCCAGCGCCAGCGCTTCGCGCCAGCGCAGCTTGCGCTGCAACACCATGCGCAAGGCGACGATGGTCAGCGCCAGCGCCGTGAGGTTGAAGGTGTTGCCCACCAGCAACACGGTCAGCGATGAAAGCTTGAAATCGAACGCCAGGATGAAATCGCCGAACGCCTCTATCAGCAACGCCGTTGCGCGCAAGCGCAGGCCCTGCACGGCATGGTTGCTGCCGCTGCGCGTGCCGAACCACAGCATCAGCGACAAGACCAGGGCCTCGCCACCGTTGATCAGCGCTAGCGTCTCGACATTCAAATGCATCGTAGGGTCCTGGCACCGGGCTTCGCCCCTGCACGCTTCATGCACGCCACCGCTTCGCCGCAATCACCGGCGCTAGCGCACATCACAACGCGTTATGGTGGACATGGCTGTGCTCCTCCTTTCCCCAGGCGCTTTATCCGCAGCATCGGCGAGTGCGGGCTTGTTTTTATCTGGCCGCCGAATGCAATAGTCAGGCAAGGAACATGCCACGCGGGAACAGCAGCAAGCTGCCTGCCACGCCTGCGTGCGTGCAGATGCCGCGTTTAGCTATGTGAAGAACCGGCACTTAGATCGAAATATGCCGGCTGATATCGGCCATCCGGTTCGCAGGAATGCGCAGATAGTCGGTCACGCGGGTGCCGTTGCGAAGCAGCAAGGCAAACACGCTGCGTATCCAGCGCGGTATGCCATGGCCATCTTCACACGCGACGATTTTTTCCATGCCGACGAAATAGGTCAGTTCGTTGGGATGAATGGGGCAGCCATGCATGGCAATGGTGCGCCATCCGGGCCGGCTCCATAAGGCCCTAGTGGTNGACCNGGAATTCGGCCCGAGGCGAGCTGCGCGGGCGCCGGTTGCTTGCGTCGTACGGCTGGCCTATGTTCACACATCTTCCGCTGCGCCCATCCCGCGTTTCATCACCCCTGCCAAGAGAAAACCGCCATGCCCAAAACCAACAAGGCCGACAAGGCCGCCAAAGCCAAGCAACTGCGCAAGGCGCCGCTGAAAACCCCCAGCGCACTCGGCGACGACGCGCGCCGCGACATTTCGGCCGAACTCAATACCCTGCTGGCCGATGCGTTCGCGCTTTATCTCAAGACCAAGAATTTTCATTGGCACATGAGCGGTCCGCATTTCCGCGATTACCACCTGCTGCTGGACGAGCAGGCCGAGGAGATCGACGCCGTCACCGATCCGATCGCCGAACGCGTGCGCAAGCTCGGCGGCACCACCCTGCGTTCCATCGGCGATATTGCCCGGCACCAGCGCCTGTCCGACAACGATGCGGATTTCGTCACCCCGGCCGACATGCTGGCGGAATTGCGCGAGGACAACGCGCGCCTGGCCGAGTACATGCGCAAGACGCACGAGCTATGCGACGAATACAACGACGTTGCCACCGCCAGCCTGCTGGAAAACTGGATCGACGAGGCGGAGAAGCGCGTGTGGTTCCTGTTCGAAACAGGGCGTAACGCTTAAAGACGCAGCACGCAGGGTTGGCGGTGAGCGCAAGCGAACCCCAACGTTGCCATGCGAAAGTGGCTATCAGGCGCCAGGCGGAGAGAGCGAACCCAAAGCCTCTCTCCGCACCCGGCCGAATGACCACCACGGCACCTCCCGATACGACGCCGCCACGATCCATGCCGCTGCCGTAATCACCGTCGAAATCAGCAATCCGGTCCAGGCGAACCGTTGCGACGGCGTCGCCAGCACCATGGGCACCCACACGAATACGGTGAATGCGCCCATCATCCACGCTTCAAGCGTGGCAGCCAGCCGCGGCAGTACGTCCAGCGCAATCGCCAATCCCGCGGCGATATGCGCGATGCCAGTGAGATACGCCCAGCCCATCGGATAAGGCAGCCAGCCTGGCACCATGGCGGCGGTTTCCTTGGCGTACACCAAGTGCTCCAGCCCGATCAGCGGCAGCGCCAGCGCGAAAGCGATGCGCGCCATGCGGATCGCCTTCGCACCGGCCAGCGCGGCGAAATAAGGCCGGTCGCGCGCGCTTGCAGTAGATGCATACAGCACCCAGCACGCCGCCACCAGCGTAACGATTTCAGCGCAACCACCCCAGACCACTTCATGCTGCGGCGCCAGGATCACGCGCGGCACATGCAGCGCCAGCAACCACACCAGGGTGTAGGCCATCATCAGCAGCGCGGCCGACACCCGCGTGCGCGGCAGCAGCAAGCCCAGGCCGCCTACCGCCATGACCGTGCCGGAAACCATCGCCAGAAATGCGCGCCCAGGCAGATCCTGCGTAACCGGTTGCCACACCGAGGCGAAATCCTGCGAGAACGCGCCAAGCAGGCCCAGCGCCACGAAGGCCAGGGCAAATACCACGCGACCAGCATCGGCCATGCGCATACACGCTTCCTCGTCAGCATCGGTGCATCCATTCAAACGGCAGCCATGCGCTGCGCAAGAGCCAATTGCGCCGCAAGACGCCAAGCCAATGCGCTGCCATGATTTCGCCCCGAGCCGTACCGCGCATCGACCGGTGCTGCGTTTAGCATGGCCGGCCACATCCTCGTACAAGGAGCTTACCTATGGATCGTCGGGATTTGCTCAAAGGCATGGCGATGAGCGCCGCGGCGCTGGCGTTGCGTCCCTCGCCACTGCGGGCCGGTACGCAAGACGCCGATGCGCGTCTGGCGGCGTTGGAACAGCACTGCGGCGGGCGCCTTGGCGTGGCGATCTGGGACACCGGCGACGGCCGCCGTGCAGGTCATCGCGCCGATGAACGTTTTCTTCTGTGCAGCACCTTCAAGATGCTGCTGGCCGCCGCCGTGCTCAAGCGCGTGGACCGCGGCACCGAACGGCTGGATACGCGTCTCACCTTCGGCAAGGGCGCGCTGCTGGAATACGCGCCCGTCACCAGCCAGCACGTCGGTGCGCCCGGCATGAGTCTCGCCGAACTCTGTCACGCCGCCATCACGCTGAGCGACAACACCGCCGCCAATGTCTTGATGAAGCATCTCGGCGGTCCCCATGTGGTTACCGAGCTGGCACGCCAGCTTGGCGATGGAATCACCCGCCTGGACCACATCGAGCCGGAACTCAATCGCCCCAGCCCCGACGGCGTCAGCGACACCACCACGCCCAACGCCATGCTCGCCAATCTGCATGCGCTGCTGCTAGGCGATGCATTGTCCGACGCATCGCGCACGCAGCTGACCGATTGGATGCTCGGCACGGTCACCGGCAAGCAACTGCTGCGTGCCGGCCTGCCCGTCAGCTGGCGCATCGGCGAAAAGACCGGCAGCGGCAACACGCTGAAGAATGACGTCGCCATCCTGTGGCCGCCGGCGCGCAAGCCCTTGCTGGCCGCGGTGTATTACGACAACGCCGCGATGGACAGCGATGGCCGCAGTGCCGTACTGGCCGCCGTCGGCCGCGTGCTCGCCACCTTGTGATCCGCCGATGCATTTTGCAGGCAGGGGAGGGAACGCCTCAGGGAGCTTGATCTTCGTCCATGCCATCCGGCCTGCCCATCCGGTAAAACATGCGCGCCATGTAGAACAGCGCCAGGCAGCGCCAGATGATGTGGACGAGCAAGACCTTGTTTGCCGGCGTACCGAAATCCGCCTGCGTAAACTGCAGCACGTTGTAGGGCAGCGCCAGCAGTTGATACACCGCCAGCACGCATAGCGCCGCCTTGCCCGGGCGCAGCGCCAGCCACGCCAGGCCGATCGCCAGCCATACGACGTCGATCAGGTTCGGGCTGGCCAGCTGGCGGCTCATCGCCATCATCAGCACGAACCACACCAGGTGCCCGGCCTGCACGCAGAACGCGGGCAGCATGATCTGCTTCGATGCGCTGAACAGTTTTCGGCCGGCCAGCCACACCACGGTCGTGGCCACCAGTGGCGGCAGCAGGTTGAAGCCTGCATACATGCCCGCGGCCCAACCGCCGATCGCAGCCGCGACACTGGCGATCTTGGTGGAAGTGCCGATGGCATCGTCGCTTGCCGATGCGGACCGCTTGGTGCGCATGGATTCTTCAGGATTCATGGAGATCCCCTGTGTGCGCAACGTTATCGGATGGGGCGGAAAGGATCGCGTGCGCGGATCCGAGCTTAATGCCGCGGCTCGTAAAATAAACGTCTACGGCTTCCGGCCTGGCCTGCGCATCGGCCATGGCCACATAAGTGTCCGGCCGGATCAAGTACAGCGCATCGCGCGCCAGGCCCGCTGCCTGATACGCCGGCTGCCATGCATATACATGCAGCGGCACGCCGTGCGCGCTGCACCAGTCGCGCAATGCCGCGTTCGCGTCGCCATACACGTGCACCTGCCAGCGCATGGCCGCAAGGCTGGAAAAATTGTCGCTGCCAGCGGCCGTCACCCACGGCAGCCGATCCCCGCCATGCACGGCGCCGGCCGCACCTTCGCTCAGGGGACAGCCGCGGTAATTCAAGGTGATCTGCGACACCGTGCGAAACAGGAATTCGCGCACGCCGCCGACGTGCAGGGCGGCCGGAATCACCGCCGGTGCCAGGCGGGTGCGCAGGATATCGGCCACGCGTCCCTCGGCGGTGGCGAAGCTGAAAACGCGATCGGTGGTGGCGACCAGGCGATGCGCAAAGCCGATACGCTCAGCCTCGTAGCTATCCAGCAAGTCGTCAGCGGCTTGTCCGCCGACGACAGCCGCCAGTTTCCAGGCCAGGTTGATCGCATCGCCGATGCCCGTATTCATGCCCTGGCCGCCGGCCGGGCTATGGATATGCGCCGCATCGCCGAGCAGGAACGCCCGCCCGCGGCGGAAGTGTTCGGTCACGCGATGATGCACGCGATAGGTGGAAAACCAGTGCACCTGCTGCACGTCGACCTTCAAATGCCCGATGGCGCGCGCGCTCACGTCCTCGAACCGCAGTGATTTGGGATGTTCGGCGCGCTCGTCGCGCACCGTGCCGATCAGGCGTGCACGGCCTTCGCCGCGCAAGGGAAACACCGCCAGGAAATCGGCTTCATCCAGGTCGATATGCAATTGCCCGTCCAGCGATGGCCCGCTCGCATCCACGTCCGCCACGTAGAACACCTGCTTGTAGGTGCCACCGGGAAAATCGATGCCGAGCGTTTCGCGCACTAGCGAGCGAGCGCCGTCGCAGCCGGCGAGATAGCGCGCTTCCCACGCTTGCTCGCGGCCGTCGGGGCCGCGCAGGTACGCGAGCACGCCATCGCCCTGGTCTGTAAAGCGCAGCAGTTCGGTCTCCCGTTGCACCGATACGCCCGCTTGTTCCAGCCGCGCAATCAGCAGGCGTTCGTGCCGGTCCTGCGGAAAAATATGCAGGAAAGGAAAAGGCGTAAGGTCCGCACCAATCGTCTCGAACGTGATCTGCGCCTTGCGTTCACCTTTTACCCACAAATTGACCGCCGGCACTTTATGGCCGTCGGCGATCACCGCGTCGGCCAGATCGAGCTGGCGATAAAGCTCCAGCGTGCGCGCCTGCACCGCCAGCGCGCGTGACGTCGTTCCGGGCGCAGACGTCTTGTCGATGATGTGCACTTTTACGCCGAGCCTGGTCAGCCACAGCGCCAGCACCAGGCCGGTTGGCCCTGCTCCGATGATCAGCACGTCGCTGCGCATCATGTACACCTCGTGCGGAATCCAACAGCGCGAACCGCGCCAGCCGTCACTCGATTTCCAGCTTGTAGCCTACTCCATAGATCGAGCGAATCGGATCCTGTCCGGGTGCTGCCTGTTCCAATTTGCGACGTAGGTTCTTGATATGGCTGTCCACGGTGCGGTCCGTCACCACGCGATGATCCAGATACAGATTGTCCAGCAGCCGATCGCGCGAGAACACGCGGCCAGGGTTGGCGGCCAGCGTCTTCAACAAACGGAATTCCACCGGCGTGAGTTCCAGCGTCACGCCGTGGAACGTGGCGCTGTGCGTGCTTTCATCGATGCGCAACGCGGTGTTGCCGTGCTGTTCACTGCTGTGGCGCACGCGCCGCAGGATGGTTTTCACCCGCGCCACCACTTCGCGCGGACTGAAGGGCTTGCAGATGTAATCGTCCGCGCCCAGCTCCAGCCCCAGCAAGCGATCGATCTCTTCCACGCGCGCGGTGAGCATGATCACCGGTACGTCGCTGAAGCTGCGCAGCTCGCGGCAGATGTCCAGGCCGTCGCGTCCGGGCAGCATCAGGTCGAGCAGCACCAGGTCCGGCTGTTGCGCCTTGATGGCGGCCATCGCTTCGCGGCCATCGGCCACCCAGCTGGCGTCGTAGCCGCCTGCGCGCAGGTAGTCGCCCACCAGTGCGGCCAGCTTGGGTTCGTCTTCCACGATCAGGATATGCGCGAGCGCGGATGCGGTGCGTTCTGGCGGTGGGCTGTGCATGTCACGCCTGCTCCAGGGGAAGACGCACCGTCAGCCACAGGCCGCCGAGCGGTGAGGGATGCGCGTCGATGGCGCCATGATGCGCTTCCACGATGGCGCGCGAGATCGCCAGCCCCAGGCCGGCACCGCCGCTGGCGCGATTGCGCGAAGCTTCCTCGCGATAGAAGCGCTCGAACAGGTGCGGCAAGCTGGCCTCGTCCACGCCCGGCGCCGAATCCATCAGGTCGACCACCGCGCTGTCGGCCATCACCCGGCAGCTGACGCGCAGCACGCCGCCGGCATCGGTGTAGCGCGCACTGTTTTCGAACAGGTTTACGAACAGCTGCTGCAGGCGCCCTTCGTCGGCATTCACCAGCACGGGCGTCGACGGCAGGTTCCACTGCAGGCTGACCTCGGCGCGGCGGAAACGGTCGCGGAACGTATCGGCGATGCCTTCCAGCAGCTTCGGCAGATCCACCTCCACCTTGCGATAGAGCATGGTGCCGACGTCGGCCAGCGTGAGCTGGTACAGATCGTCGATCAGCTTGCTCAGCATGCCCACTTCGCTTTGCAGGGACGCGATCGCGTCCTTGTCGAAGCGGCGCACGCCGTCCTCCAGCGCTTCGAGCTCGCCGCGCATGATCGCCAGCGGCGTGCGCAGCTCGTGCGAGATGTCGGCCACGAACTGGCGCCGCGCGCGCTGGGTTTTCTGCAGCGCCACGGCCAGCTGGTTGAAATCGCGCGCCAGCTGGCCCAGTTCGTCGTGCGAGGTGGTTTCCACGCGCGTGGCGTAATTACCCTCCGCCAGCGCGTGCGTGGCCTTGGCGATGCGATGCACCGGCGTGAGCAAGGTGCGCGCCA
>JGI25162J39368_1001358_pt1 | contig 13503 bp, 10 predicted proteins | sample AraplaL_Cvi_mTSA_FD_39368 | JGI IMG/M metagenome (IMG submission 39368) | reverse complement strand
GCTGCCGTCAAGGCGCAGACGCGCGACACTCTGCAGCAGCAGACGCGCGAAATCCTGCAGGCCACGCTGGATGAATACGACGCAGGTCTCGTCGTCACCGACGTGAGCTTCCAGAACGTGGCCCCACCGCAGGAAGTGAAGGATGCCTTCGACGACGTCAACGCCGCACGCGAAGACAAGCAGGGCACCGAGAACAACGCGCGTGCCTACGCCAGCCAGGTCGTGCCGGTGGCGCGCGGTGACGCGGCGCGCATTTCCGCCGAAGCCCAGGGTTATGCCGCCGCACGCGTGGCCACCGCCACCGGCGATGCCTCGCGCTTCAACCTCATCCTCAAGGAATACAAGGCCGCGCCGGACGTCACCCGCCGCCGCCTGTGGCTGGAAACCGTCGAGGACGTGATGTCGAACAATCCCAAGGTGCTCGATGGCTCCGGCGGCCGCAACATGATCTACCTGCCGCTCGACCGCGCGTCCGGCAAGGACATCCAGGGCGTGGGCTCGGTGATGCAATCGGCCGGCAGCGACAGCAACCTCGGCGGCAAGGAGAAGCAGCCATGAAGTTCGGCGCAGCCATCATTGCCCTGCTGATCGTCCTGCTCGGCTTCAACAGCCTGTTCGTGGTGCGCGAGGGGCAGACCGCACTCGTGCTGCAGTTCGGCCGCATCGTGCGCACCGGCGACCAGCCCGGCCTGCACGCCAAGCTGCCGTTCATCCAGCAGGTGATGACGTTCGACAACCGCGTCCTCACGCTGGAAGCGCCGCCCGAGCGTTACTTCACTTCGGAAAAGAAGAGCGTCAACGTCGACTTCTACGTGAAGTGGCGCATTGCCGACAACGCCGCGTATTACCGCGCCACCGCCGGCGACGAACTGCAGGCGGCCAACCGCCTCACGCCCATCGTGAAGGACGCGCTGCGTTTCGAGTTCAACGGCCGCACCTTGCAGGAACTGGTGTCCGCCGGCCGCAAGGACGTCACCGAGCGCGTGCGCAAGCAGACCGACGTGGCGGCCCGCAAGAACCTGGGCATTGCCGTGGTCGACGTGCGCATCAAGCGCATCGACCTGCCGGACGAGGTGAGCGAGTCGGTCTACAAGCGCATGCGCGCGGAACGTTCGCAGCTCGCCAACGAATTGCGTTACACCGGCCAGCAGGCCGCCGAAACCATCAAGGCCGACGCCGATCGTCAGGCGCAGGTGGTCAAGGCCGAAGCCGAGCGCGATGCCGCCAAGGTGAAGGGCGAGGGCGACGCGCAGGCCGCGGCGATCTACGCGCAGGCTTACGGTCAGGATCCCGAATTCTTCGCGTTTTATCGAAGCCTCGCCGCGTACCGTACGTCGTTCAAGGACGGCAAGGGCGTGCTGATGCTCAAGCCGGACTCGGANTTCCTGAAGTATTTCAACGACGGCGCATCGTCCAGGCATTGAGTGGTAAGGGGCGATGTCGAGTGAATTGGCAGGCGCGCTGTGCCTGGTGCTGGTGATCGAAGGGCTGGTGCTGTTTGCCGCGCCGCGCGGGTGGCAAGCCACCATGCGCGAGGCAGCCAACATGAGCCCGCGCACGCTGCGCCTGTTTGGCGCAGCGGCGATCGGCATCGGGCTTGTGGCCTTGCGGTTGGTGCATTGAATTAACGCGGCGATGGGCCGTTCAACCCATCGGGAACCGCCACGGTTTCCTCACCGTCGTCCCGGCAAACGCCGGGATCCAGTGACTTTGAAGACGCTGGATTCCAGCGTTCGCTGGAATGACGAGCTGGGGTTTTGCCGAACTGATTTCGCGCCCCTCGGGGCACCTCATTCTTCAAATTGACGAGAGCAACATCATCATGGGCAAGTCAGTAGTCATCCTTGGTGCTCAGTGGGGCGACGAAGGCAAGGGCAAGATCGTCGACCTGCTGACCGAACAGGTCAGCGCCGTCGCTCGCTTCCAGGGCGGTCACAACGCCGGCCACACGCTGGTCATCGGCGGCAAGAAGACCGTGCTGCATCTGATCCCGTCCGGCATTCTGCGCGACGACGCGCTGTGCCTCATCGGCAACGGCGTGGTGCTGTCGCCGCAGGCGCTCAAGCAGGAAATCGAAGAACTCGAAGCGCAGGGCGTGGAAGTGCGTTCGCGCCTGAAGATCAGCCCGGCCACGCCGCTGATCATGCCGTACCACATTGCCGTCGATAAGGCGCGCGAAATCGCCGCCGGCAAGAGCGCCATCGGCACCACCGGTCGCGGCATCGGCCCGGCATACGAAGACAAGGTGGCACGCCGCAGCGTGCGCGTTGCCGACCTGATGTACCCGCACGAGCTGCCCGAGAAGATCAAGGCGGCGGTGGAATACCACAACTTCATCCTCACCCAGTGGCTGAAGGCCGAGCCGGTCGATTTCCAGACCGTGCTGGACGATGCGCTGGCCTATGGCGAATTCATCCGCCCGATGGTCGACGACGTTGCCACCATCCTGCACGACGTGCGCAAGGAAGGCGGTCACATCCTGTATGAAGGCGCGCAGGGCGCGCTGCTCGACATCGATCACGGCACCTATCCGTACGTAACCTCGTCCAACACCACCGTGGGTGGCGCACTCGCCGGCACCGGCGTTGGCGCGGGCGACATCGACTACGTGCTGGGCATCTGCAAGGCGTACGCCACGCGCGTGGGCGGCGGTCCGTTCCCGACCGAACTCGAAGACGAGATGGGCGAGCGCCTGCGCAAGGTCGGCAACGAGTTCGGCGCAAGCACCGGTCGTCCGCGTCGCTGCGGCTGGATCGACCTCGTTGCGCTCAAGCGCGCCGTGCAGATCAACGGCATCAACGGCCTGGCTATCACCAAGCTCGACGTGCTCGACGGCCTGCCGACCATCAAGGTCTGTATCGCGTACGAATACCGCGGTAAGCGCCGCGAACTGGCCCCGCTCGATGCGGACGGCTGGGCCGAGTGCAAGCCCGTGTACTTGGAATTCCCGGGTTGGGACGAATCCACCGCCGGCATCCGCGAGTGGGACAAGCTGCCCGCCGCCGCCCGCGCCTACCTGCGCGCGGTGGAAGAACTCTCCGGCTGCAAGCTGTCGCTCGTCGCCACCGGCGCCGACCGTGACGACACCATCGTGCTGGACGATCCGTTCGCCTGATCGATCCGGTGTGCGATTAAAAAAAGCCCCGCCATGTGCGGGGCTTTTTTGTGTCGATGCNATGCGCGGAAGTTCGGCAGGAGACGGTGCTATCCAGGANAGCGNCTCATCGGCCTGGACAGCCCGTTTCCNCGTTCGTCGTGTCCTCGTCTTCTTCATCGTNCGCTGCCTTGAGCGTGAACACCCGGCCGTCGTCCATCTTCAACTCGCCCTCGTCGATCTGCTCGTTGTCGGCATCGACGGTGGTGAACACGGCGGTGACCACGCCGGAGCCTGAGTGCCCCTTGATGCGGAAGGCGAAGGAGTTCTCGCGCGGATCATTGTTGGTGCCCACGAAATCGAGCGAGGCGCTTTCGATGGTGCCGATGCAACGCTGGATGATCGGCTGCTCGTTCATCGCCGTGGTCGCCTGCTCCGAAAACGCCTTCCAGCCGAAGTGATAGATCAGNTACATCCCCGCGCCGATCAGCAATGCGAGCGTGACCATCACGCCGATGAGAATACCCGCCCACAAGGGAAGTCGACGCTTGCGCGTTGGCAACGGCGGCGTTCGCTGCGGAATGGGCGGCGGTTGGGGGAAGGGCGCGGGTCCGTGCATGGCGAGGCTGTCTTTGCTGGGCATGGGAAGGGATGGTGAGCGAACGGCGCAGACCGAGCGTCGTTGGCTACTGTCGCCTTAGCGTAGCCGTGCATGCCATGCGCGGGCAGGGGCGTCGTCTCAAAGTGTCGTCGGGGCTTCACGGCGCGCTGCGGTGCCGGAAGAGTGTCGAAGCGCCGAGCGAGTCATCAGGCGCCGAGGTGATGCAAAGGCGGCGGGCCTGCACGGCCCGCCGCAGATCGGATTACCGACCCAGATCGCTAAGGAAGCGCTTCGTGTACTGCAGCGGCGTGCTGGACGGCACGGAGTTGCAGGTGGCCGAGGCGTAGCTCTGGTTGCACGGTGTGTCGCGGTCGAGCGACCAGAAGTGGATGCCGGCAAGACCGTTCGCCACGGCATAGGTGGTGATGGTGTCGGCATTGGCGATGCTGAAGTTTTCACTGGTGGCATCGTTCATGCCGATCATTGGCGTGATCTCGATCTTGTTCGGCGAGATGCCGTACGTGTGTTCGAGGTTCTTCACTGCCTGGATGGCCGACTGGCCCATGTCGCAGCTGCTGCCCGACACCACGCACAGATACGAGGCGGCGGACGAGCCGTAGTCCATCGTCATCAGGTTGATGGTGTAGTTGGTGAGCGAGGAGGCCTTGATGGCCCTCACCACCATGTCGCCCAGGCTGTTCACGCCGCCATAGCTGCCATCCGATGCACCCAGCGTGGCGAGCGTGAAGGAGAAGCGCAGGTTGGGATACAGCGACTGGCCGTACACNGCAGCGGCGACGAGGTTGTTGATCGTTGTCTGCGACTGGCCGCCTTCGATATCGAAGTCCACGCCCACCATTTTTGGCGACATGTAGCGCGAGAGGAAGGTGGCGAAGTTCGCCGTACTGCCGCAGGTGAAGCTGCCTGCCTGGCCGCCGGTGGAGACAATGTAGGACACGCCGGCGTTGGAGAGCGCAGAGATATTCGCGCTGGCGAAACTCGCGCCCGGGATGCCGCCCCAGTTTTCGCTGCCGCATTCGCCGGTGGCGAAGGCAAGCGTGATCGCGCCGAGGTTGGTCACGTAGTTGGACTTGAGGCTGCCGCTGCCCACCACCGGAATCGACGAGCCGGTGGCCGCCGCGGTTTGCATGACATTGGTGTTCCAGTTGAGGTTGATGGTCACGTCCTTGTAGGGACTGAACACCAGGTTCGAGCCGGTGCCGGGCGGGTTGGTCGGGCCCGTGCCACCACCGCCTGTACCACCGCCGCCGGTACCACCACCGCCGGTGCCGCCACCACCCGTGCCGCCGCCACCGGAAGAACCGCCCGTACAGGCACCTTGCGACGTCCATGGCTGGCCCGAGCCGGCGCCACCGTTGTTGGTGGCCGGGTCATTGCCTTGCGTCCACCAGTTGGCGACGTAGTTGGTGCCGTTCTCGCTGGCGGTCATGCCGCCGGTATAGACGGCCGTGGCGCTCCACGCCGCCGCGCAGGTGGCTTGAGCGTGAACCGCCTGCACCGGGGCCAGCGTCATCAGGCTCATGGCCATGGCGCCACCTGCGGTGGTGCCAATCGCGTTGAGTGCCGTGCGTAACCAAACAACCGACTTCTTCAAGTGCATGGAAGCGTCTCCTGGTTGTGTTGCATCACTGAGGCGGAATGGTTCCCTGGCGACTGGCCGGTATCCGTACGGCAGCGGGCGTCCCCTTGCATCCGTGCATGCGATGACTTGCCGGAGTCATCACGAGGTCATTTCGTGTCCACTCTTGACAACGTTGTCCTCAAAGAGCGAGGCAAACTGTGATCGCCGTTGTGAAAACGGAACGCCAATGACGTCGATATGGACGGATGGCTATATGCCGCCACGTCACGTGTTTTTCGTGCATTGCAGCGAATCGAAGAGGGATCTTCCCGCGGAATATGGCCGTATCGAATGGTGCGATGCGACTAGACCGATTCAGACGTCTGGATGTCCTCGTAAAATTAGCGAGACTTTCCTGACAACGTTGTCTATCAGTGAAGGCGGCAGGCGATGGCGCAAAAAAAGGCCCCTTGCGGGGCCTTTTTTTCCAAACGGGGCGGAGCGTGTTACGCCACGTTCGGCTCACTGAACGCTTCGATCTCGCCCTTGAACGCTTCCACCGGTACGCAGCTGCAGAACACGTTCTTGTCGCCGTAGACATTGTCCACGCGCGCCACCGGCGACCAGTACTTCTGGAACTTCAGGCTGGGCAGCGGGAAGGCGGCGAGTTCACGCGAGTAGGCGTGGGTCCACTCGGAAGCCGACACCATCACGGCGGTGTGCGGCGCGTGCTTGAGCGGGTTGTCCTCACGGTCGAGCTTGCCTTCGTCCACGGCGCGGATTTCGTCGCGGATCTGGATCATCGCGTCGATGAAGCGATCCAGCTCGTACTGCGATTCGCTTTCGGTCGGCTCGACCATCAGCGTGCCGGCCACCGGGAAGCTCAGCGTGGGTGCGTGGAAGCCGAAGTCGATGAGACGCTTGGCCACGTCTTCCGCACCGATGCCGGTGGCGTCCTTGAGCGGGCGCAGGTCGAGAATGCACTCGTGCGCCACCAGGCCGTTGCGGCCGGTGTAGAGCGTCTCGTAATGCGGCGCCAGGCGCTTGGCGATGTAATTGGCGTTGAGCAGTGCCACCTGCGTGGCGCGACGCAGGCCGGCGTTGCCCATCATGGTGATGTACATCCAGCTGATCGGCAGGATCGAAGCCGAGCCGTAGCTAGCCGCGGAAACCATGCCTACGGAGCCGGCGCTCTTGTGAGGAGTGCTGCCATGGATGGCAGCTTCTTGATCTTCGCCGACAGGGATGTCGGCATAAGTACGCGGCAGGAACGGGGCGAGATGCGACTTCACTGCGCACGGGCCCACGCCCGGGCCGCCGCCGCCGTGCGGGATGCAGAAGGTCTTGTGCAGGTTCAGATGCGAGACGTCCGAACCCCACTTGCCCGGCTTGGCCACGCCGACCAGCGCATTCATGTTGGCGCCGTCGGTGTACACCTGGCCGCCGTGCTCGTGCACGATCTCGCAGATCTTGACGATGTCTTCCTCGAACACGCCATGCGTGGACGGGTAGGTGATCATCAGCGCGGCAAGGCGGTCGCTGAACTTCTCGGCGGCGCGCTTGATGTCTTCCACGTCCACGTTGCCGTTCGCGTCGCACTTGGTCACCACCACCTGCATGCCGCACATCTGCGCGGACGCGGGGTTGGTGCCGTGCGCGGATTCCGGAATCAGGCAGATGTCGCGATGGCCTTCGCCGCGCGAGCGGTGATAGGCGCGAATGGCCAGCAGGCCGGCGTATTCGCCCTGCGCACCGGAGTTCGGCTGCAGGCTCACGGCGTCATAGCCGGTGCATTCCACCAGCATTGCTTCCAGCTCATCGATGAGCTGCTTGTAGCCGGTGGCCTGATCGGCCGGGGCCAGCGGATGGATGTTGCCGAATTCCGGCCACGTCACCGGGATCATTTCCGCGGTGGCGTTGAGCTTCATGGTGCAGCTGCCCAGCGGGATCATGGTGCGATCCATCGCCAGATCCTTGTCGGCCAGCGAACGCATGTAGCGCAGCAGCTCGTGCTCGCTGTGGTGCGTGTTGAACGCCGGGTGCGTCATGAACTTGGTGGCGCGGGCGAGGCCGGCGGGCATGGCGTCGTTGGTCTTCGCATCCAGCGCGTCGATGTCGGCGATGTTCGCGCCGAACAGTGCGGCCACGGCGATGACGTCCGCGCGCGTGGTGGTTTCGTCGAGGCTGATGCCCAGGCTCTTGCCATCGATCTGGCGCAGGTTGATGCCGGCAGCCTTGGCCTTCGCGTGGATGGCGGCGGCGTCGACGTTGACCACGTGCAGCGTGTCGAAGAAATCCGGACCGACAGTGACGCCCGCATCACGCAGTGCGCTCGCGAGGATCGCAGCGAGGCGATGCGTACGGCGCGCGATGCGCACCAGGCCTTCCGGGCCGTGATACACGGCGTACATGCTCGCCATCACGGCCAGCAGCACCTGCGCGGTACAGATGTTGGAAGTGGCCTTCTCGCGGCGGATATGCTGTTCGCGCGTCTGCAGCGTGAGGCGATAAGCCGGCTTGCCTTCGGCATCGATGGAGACGCCGATCAGGCGACCCGGCATCGAGCGCTTGTAGCTGTCGCGGCAAGCCATGAAGGCGGCATGCGGGCCGCCGAAGCCGAACGGCACGCCGAAGCGCTGCGTGTTGCCGACCACGATGTCNGCNCCCCATTCGCCCGGCGAGGCGATCACNGTGAGNGCGAGCAGATCGGTGGCCACGCACACCACGCCATGGCGCTTGTGCACGGCATCGGCCAGCGCCTTGTAGTCGTTGATCTGGCCGAAGGTGTTGGGGTATTGCAGCAGCACGCCGTAGCTGTCGACGCTGATGGCTTCGCTGTCGTCGCCGATNTGCAGGTCGATGCCCATCGCCTCGGCGCGGGTCTTGATCACTTCCAGCGTCTGCGGATGCACGGCGTTGGACACGAAGAACACGTTGCTCTTGGACTTGGCCGAACGCTTCGCCAGCGTCATCGCTTCGGCGGCGGCCGTGCCTTCATCGAGCAGGGAGGCGTTGGCGATCTCCATGCCGGTGAGGTCGGCGCACATGGTCTGGAAGTTGATCAGCGCTTCCATGCGACCCTGCGAGATTTCCGCCTGGTACGGCGTATAGGCCGTGTACCACGCCGGGTTCTCCAGGATGTTGCGCAGGATGACGTTCGGCGTGTGCGTGCCGTAGTAGCCCTGGCCGATGAAGCTCTTGAACACCTGGTTCTTGTCGGCGATGGCGCGGATCTTGGCCAGCGCTTCCACTTCGGTGATCGGCGCGGGNAGNGCGAGCGGCGCCGGCGACTTGATCTTGCCCGGCACGATGGCGTCGGTCATCGCTTCCAGCGAGTCGTAGCCGACNACGCCCAGCATNGTGGCGATTTCCGCGTCGTTGGGGCCGATGTGACGCTCGATGAAGGCGTCGTGGTGCTCGAGNTCGCGCAGGGAAGGGTTGGCGTTCTGACTCATGGCAGGGGCGTCCGAAAGAAACGTGCAAGCCGCACGCGAAGCGCCCCTCTGTCCTTTTGCCTGAGAGTTTGGAAGCGGCGGCTCAACGAGCCTTGGCTTCGTGCCCCTTCGGCGCCGGATTCAACCGGTCTCTCCAGAGTGTTCGTGCGGGTGATGGTCTGGGGCCTGAGCGATTACGGGCGTTGCGCCTTCGGCAGCGGCTNGCGCCGCTTCTCCCACCACACGCTAAACGGTGATTATAAGGTGCCTTGGNCGGGAATGCCTCCCCCATCGCCGGGCGCGTCAGGCCCGCTGCGGCGCATGTCTCAAACCGCCTAAGATGAAAGGNCGCCCCACGGAGNCCCGCCATGTCCCAACCCCCATTCCAACTGGCCCGGATCGACCACGTNGTGCTGCGCGTGCGCGACCCCGAGGCCATGCAGCGCTTCTATTGCGAGGTGCTGGGCTGTCGCCAGGAGCGCCGCCAGGACGAGATCGGCCTGATCCAGCTGCGCGCCGGCGATTCGCTGATCGACCTGGTGGGCGTGGACGGCAAGCTGGGCCGCCTGGGCGGCGCTGGCCCGGGCGAGGAGGGCCACAACATGGATCACCTGTGCCTGCAGGTGGAGAACTACGACGAGGCCGCCATCGTGGCGCACCTCAAGGCGCACGGCGTGCGCGTGGGCGACATCGGCTCGCGCTACGGGGCGAAGGGTGAGGGGCCATCGATCTACCTGTACGACCCGCAGGGGAACATGGTGGAGTTGAAGGGACCGCCGCAGGGCGTGGCCGGTTGAGGGCTATCGCTTCGCGGTTGGCGTTTCTTCGTCTCGAACGCAAGGCACTGGATTCCGGCTTTCGCCGGAATGACGTGAGGGAAAGGCAGCGCCGTCTCTCGTAAAACGCTGCATCCAAAGTCGCCGCAAACTTCCTACCCGTCATTCCGGCGAAAGCCGGAATCCAGCGCCTTTGCTCACCGCACGAAGCAACCACCTAGCCTTGCGGCACGCCCGTCATATCCGGCAGGTGATGCGCAATGCCCTTGTGGCAATCGATGCAGGTCTTCTCTCCCGTGCCCAGCCAGCGTTTGTGGATTTCCGCCGCGCGCGCGGATTGGCGCGTCAGATCCATCGACACGTAGTTGTGGCAGTTGCGGCATTCGAGCGAATCGTTGGCTTTCAGTCGCGCCCATTCGTGCTCGGCCAGTTCCAGCCGGTGGTCGAGAAATTTTTCGCGGGTATTCACCGTGCCGAAAAGCTTGCCCCAGACTTCCTTGGACGCCTGCATTTTGCGCGCGATCTTGTCGGTCCACTGGTGCGGCACGTGGCAGTCGGGGCAGGTGGCGCGCACGCCGGAACGATTGGTGTAGTGGATGGTGGTCTTCAGTTCCTGGAACACGTTGTCGCGCATCTCGTGGCAACCCGTGCAGAACGCTTCGGTGTTGGTCATCTCCAGGCCCGTATTGAACGCGCCCCAGAACAGTACGCCGGCGATGAAGCCGCCCAGCGTGAGAAAGCCCAGGCTGTAGTGGATGCTCGGGCGGCGGATCGTCCGCCACAACGCGACGAGCCACTGCTTGAGTCGTGGCCACATGGTCAGTTCGCCTTCTTCTCGGACGACTCGGCTTGCTCGGACAGGATGGTGTCGATGTCCTTGAAGGTGTTGGCGACGAGCGGCTTGGCGTCGGTCTGCACCACGTGGCACTGGTTGCAGAAATAGCGGCGCGGCGAAATGGTGGCGAGGAACTGGTCGTTGCGATCCATGTAATGGGTGACGCTCACTGGCGGCGCCTGGAACTTGTCCGCATTGGCGCGCGCGTGGCAGAGCAGGCAGCGGTTGGAGTTCTTGTCGATCTGGTAGTTGTCGATGGAATGCGGAATCGTCGGCGGCTGCATNGGATACGCGCGATTGCGCTTGATATCCGCGTTCTCCACATGCGCCATCAATGGTGGAGCGATCTCCTGATTCACCGGTGCGCCACGACGGATGCCGTCGATCTGGTCGCCCGCAGGCACGGGCTCCGCTGTACTGGCGATGGCCGCTGGCGTGCTTGCCTGCGAGGTAACCGCGAGTGGCTCGGGTGCGGGCGATGACTTCCTGCCCACGGCAAACCCAACAGCCACCGCGACCAGCACCACCAGCACAAGGATGAGGTTGAGCGGCTTGTCTCGCATCGCTGTCTCTCCTAGACGGCCACGACTTTGACCGCGCACTTCTTGTAGTCGGTCTGCTTGGAGATCGGATCGGTGGCGTCCAGCGTCACCTTGTTGATGAGCTGGCCGGCGTCGAACCACGGCACGAACACCAGTCCTTGCGGCGGACTGTTGCGGCCACGCGTTTCCACGCGCGAACGCATTTCGCCACGACGCGAGATCACCTTCACTTCGTCGCCGCGCTTGAGTCCGCGCGAGCGGGCGTCGTCCGGGTTCATGAAGACCACGGCCTCCGGCACGGCGCGATACAACTCCGGCACGCGCATGGTCATCGAGCCCGAATGCCAGTGCTCAAGCACGCGACCGGTGGACAACCACAGGTCGTATTCCTTGTCCGGCATCTCGGGCGGTGCCTCATAGGGCAGGGCCCAGATCACCGCGCGCCCGTCGGGATTGCCGTAGAACTGGAACTCCGTGCCGGCCTTCACGTACGGGTCGGAACCTTCGCGATAACGCCAGCGCGTTTCCTTGCCGTCGACCACGGGCCAGCGNAAGCCGCGTGCCTGGTGATAGGCATCGAACGGCGCAAGATCGTGTCCATGGCCGCGNCCGAACGCGGCGTATTCCTCGAACAANCCNTTCTGCACGTAGAACCCGAAGGCGGCGGCTTCGTCGTTGTCGTAGCCTGCTTCCATCTCNGTGGTGGGGAACTTGTCCACGTTGCCGTTGCGGTACAGCACGTCGAACAGCGTCTTNCCCTTGAACTGCGGATTGGCGGCGAGGATGTCTGCGGGCCAGCATTCGTCGGTGGTGAAGCGCTTGGAAAATTCCATCAGCTGCCACAGGTCCGAACGCGCCTGTCCCGGCGCCTTCACCAGCTGGTGCCAGAACTGCGTGCGCCGCTCGGCNTTGCCNTAGGCGCCTTCNTTCTCCACCCACATGGCGGCNGGAAGAATGAGGTCCGCCGATTGCGCGGTGACGGTGGGATAGGCATCGGACACCACGATGAAATTGCGCGGATCGCGATAACCGAGGTACGTCTCCTGCATCAGGTTCGCGCCGGCCTGCACGTTGTTGTTCACCTGCACCCAATACGCGTTGAGCAGGCCATCGCGCAGCTTGCGGTTCTGTTCCACCGCGTGGAAGCCGGGCTTGGGCTGGATGATGCCGTGCGGNATCTTCCAGATNTCCTCGGCATGTTTGCGATGCTCGGGATTGGTCACCACCATGTCGGCNGGCAGGCGATGNCTGAAGGTGCCCACTTCGCGCGCCGTGCCGCAGGCCGAGGGCTGGCCCGTCAGCGAGAACGGGCTGTTGCCGGGCGTGGAGATCTTTCCGGTCAGCAGGTGCAGGTTGTAGACCATGTTGTTGGCCCACACGCCGCGCGTGTGCTGGTTGAAGCCCATGGTCCAGAACGACACCACCTTGGTGTTCGGGTTGGCGTAGAGCTCGGCCAGCTGTTCCAGCCAGCCTTTCTCCACGCCGGTCATTTCCACGGCTTTTTCCAGCGTGTACGGCGCCACGAACGCCGCGAACTGCTCGAAGTCGATCGGCTCGCTGGCGTTGGGGTCCTTGGCGTTCTTGGCTTTTTCTTCCAGCGGGTTGTCCGGGCGCAGGCCGTAGCCGATGTCGGTGACGCCGCGCTTGAACGTGGTGTGTTTGTTGACGAAATCCTTGTTGACGCGGCCGGTCTTGATGATGTGGTTGGCGATGTAGTTGAGGATCACCAGATCCGTCTGCGGCGTGAACACGATGGGAATGTCGGCCAGCTCGAAACTGCGGTGTTCGAAGGTCGACAGCACGGCCACCTTGACGTTGGGGTTGGACAGGCGCCGGTCGGTCACGCGCGTCCACAGGATGGGATGCATCTCCGCCATGTTCGATCCCCACAGCACGAACGCATCGGTGGCTTCGATGTCGTCGTAGCAGCCCATGGGTTCGTCCATGCCGAACGTGCGCATGAAGCCCATCACCGCGGAAGCCATGCAGTGGCGCGCGTTGGGATCGAGGTTGTTGCTGCGGAAGCCGCCCTTGAACAGCTTGTTGGCGGCGTAGCCTTCCCACACCGTCCATTGCCCAGAACCGAACATGCCGATGGCTTGCGGTCCTTTCTCTTTGAGCACGCGCTTGAACTGCGCGGCCATCACGTCGAAGGCCTCGTCCCACGAGACTTCGGTGAACGTGCCGTCCTTCGCGTATACGCCGTTCTTCTTGCGCAGCATGGGCGCGGTGAGGCGGTCCGCGCCGTACATGATCTTGGAAAGGAAATAGCCCTTCACGCAGTTGATGCCGCGATTCACTTCGGCCAGCTGATCGCCGTGCGTCGCCACCACGCGGCCATCCTTCACCGCCACGTTGACNCCGCAACCCGTGCCGCAGAAGCGGCAGGGNGCCTTGCTCCACTTCAGCTGGACCATGTCGCCTTCCAGCAGGATGTTGGTGGCGCTGGCCGGCAGGGCCAGCCCGGCGACGTTCGCGGCGACCGCCACGGCCGTGTTGCGGATGAANTCCCTNCGCGTCATGGACAAGCTCATNCGNCGGCTCCCTGCGCTGCTGCACCCAAAGCCACCCGCTCGTTCATCACGGCGTGAGGCTCCACGTGGTGGTAGATCAACGACACGTTGATGACGCCGGGCAGC
>JGI25162J39368_1001336_pt1 | contig 13715 bp, 10 predicted proteins | sample AraplaL_Cvi_mTSA_FD_39368 | JGI IMG/M metagenome (IMG submission 39368) | reverse complement strand
AGCCAGACACATTGAAGGGTGCACCCTGCCCGGGGGTATCATCTCTTGCTGTGATCGTGAAGTTGAACGTCCCGCCAGCCGTCGGCGTGCCGGATATCGCACCGGTGGATGTGTCAAGACCGAGGCCGGCGGGAAGCGCACCTGCTGTGACAGCATAGCTATAGGGCGCGATACCAGCCGATGCCGTTACAGTCTCGCTGTAGGCGGCTGCAATAACACCGCCACGAAGTGCGCCAGACGATGGGTTAAGGACGAGTGTCGGGCCGTTGACGGTGACAGTATGGACAGTTGTGTCAACATGATACGGCGCGCCTGTGCCACTGGAGCTATCCGTGGCCCTCACGATGAAGCTGAACATCCCAGCGACGGTTGGCGTGCCGGAGAGCGTACCATTGGCTGCAAGCGTCAGGCCTGGGGGGAACGCGCCCGCCGACAGCGAATAGGTATAGGGAGCAGTACCGCCTGATGCGGTGAAGGTCTCGCTGAAGGCGGTTCCCGCGGTCGGGTTTGGAGTTGAAGCCGGTGTTATCGACATTGTCGGCGCATCGACTGTCAGCGCATAAGCGGCCGATCCGGTAAACGGTGCTCCGGTGCCTGTGGTGGTGTCGGTGGCCGTCAGCGTGAAGTTATACACCCCGCCGCCCGTCGGCGTGCCGGAGATCTCGCCAGTCGACGACGACAGGATCAGTCCGGGCGGCAGCGCGCCTGCCGTCACCGCATAGCTGTAGGGACTGGTGCCGCGGGAGGCGCTGACCGTCGTGCCGTAGGATGCAGCGATCGTCGCATGCGGCAGAGAGGCCGGCGCAATCGTGATTGTTGGCGTCGAGATCCGGACGCTGACGGTTGCCGGCGCAGAGGTGCCGGTGGCATTGGTCGCCGTATAGGCAAAGCTGTCCGTGCCGGCATAGCCTGCGGTTGGCGTATAGGTGATCGTCGTGCCGGAGGCCGTCGCCGTCCCATGGCTTGCCGCTGTCGAGACCGCGACCGACGCCGCCGCCCCACCGGACAGAGCAAGGGTGACGGGATTGTTCGTCGAGTTCGGTTCGACCGTCACAGAAACAGTCCCGGCGACCGGCGGATTGAGGAAGGTATAGCCGCCGGCCAATGTCCCCGTACCGCCGACGGTGGTCACGCGAATGTCGGCCCTCCCTGCGCCGGCTGGCGTCGTCGCCGTGATCTGTGTTGCAGAGTTGACCGTAAAACTGGTCGCAGCCGTCGATCCGAATGTCACAGTCGAGGCATTGCCAAACCCGGTTCCGGTCAGCATCACGCTCGTCCCACCCGCCTCAACACCGGCGACAGGCGAGATCGACGTCACTGTCGGCGCAGCAATATAGGTGAACTGATCGGCAGCAGACGTTGTACTCGTGCCGCCTGCGGTCGTCACCGTGATGTCGTATGTTCCAGCCGCATTGGCCGGCGCAACCGCCGTGATCTGTGTTGTCGAATTGACGGTGAAACTGGTTGCTGCCGTCGCGCCGAAGGTCACAGCCGTCGCGCCCGTCAGACCCGTCCCGGTAATCGTCACACTCGTGCCGCCCGCCGTCGGACCGGAGGTCGGACTGATCGACGTCACCGTTGGAACGGGCCTATTGACCATAATCGAACCAGTCGGCGGAGTGACATAGACTGAGGCGCTTACTCCGGAAAGTGCGTAGGTTATTGTAGTTGCCCCCGGTCCGGCGTTGGATGCGGCCGTCACCGTGAAGTTTTGGGTTGCTCCGCTTGAGAAATTCAGAGTGGAAGGCGCAAACGTCAGTCCAGTCGCCGACGGGGTCACCGATACGTTACCGGCCGCGGAAGCGGTCATCGTCAGAGCGGAGGAAGTGTTGCCTTGGGTCAGAACCGGGTATGCCGGAGGGCTGATGGTGCCAAGAACGGTCAGCGACGAGTTCGCCGGTGTTACATATTGCGCGGCGTCAGCACCGCCAAGCGCGTAGCCGATCGTGGCTGCTCCAGGGGTCGCAGTGGCGCTTGCCGTCACTGTGAACGTCTGGCTGGAACTACCCGCACCAAACGTAATCGTAGGCGGGTTAAAAGTCAGTCCTGTTGCTGTCGGTGTCACCGTGAGCCCCGAATTTGGCGCCTGCGACAAAGTCATAGTCAGGGTGCTTGTCGTGCTGCCTGCCTGCGCCACAGGAAAGGTCGGCAAAGTGATCGTCGCCGGAACATTTTGGCAGGTGACTCTGGCGTGAACCGCGCTGGCTCCCGCCGCCGACCAAGCATAGACAGTAAAATCAGGATATGCTTGGTCAGCAGTATAAGCGCTGCTCAAATTGAGTTCGTGGCTGACCGTCGCATATTTTTCAACAATTATAGCTGAGCCCGTGGCCCCGCTATTAGTATACAAGGCGAATCCCGATCCGCTCGAGGGGTTCGTGTCAGCGTTGGTGCTTCCCGTGGTCGTGACACTATAGGTGATTTTGTCGCCTGCATTCAGGGAGAGGCCGGGCTGCCATAGCGAGTCCAAGTTGGAGAATGTTCTCCCGCTACCCCAGGAGGTGTTGATCGCATCACAGCCTGACGAGGCAAACGAACGTGGCGCAAGAGCCACTTGCAGCGCGAATAATACAAGCGCGAGAACAAATACTGACTTAAGGTTCGAAAAGCAGTTTGTATTGCCGGCGTCCCTCAGGAAGGACGGACGACTAGGCTGAAGGCAGGGGCGATTGATCATGTAGAATCCTGCAGGCGTCAAGAATAAGTAAAACATTGGCAGGACGATCTACTGTGGCCATGCGCGGCACTTCCCCCATCCGCAGGGCACCCTATAGATGTGCGGCTGCGTTGGAAACTTTAGTTTCGCTTGTATATTTAGATCATTGCGTGTGTGTTTTTTTGGTAACTATTAGTAAGGGTTGCTTGCAGTTCGCATGAGGGGGAAATTATCGAGCAATCGTCAACAAGCCATTCTTTCGATGCATCCCGCCTTCACCAAGCTCGATGACGCAATTCGGGCATTTGCCGCCGCAATACCAGGACACATGTTTCTTTGAAGGATCGTCGATTATCGATTGCGCCCCGCTTCGGAGGCTGCTTATGGGCGAAGGCGTATGAGAGGAGCGGCGATTTTGCGCCCTAACAACCAACACTATCGATACTTGATACTTATCGATAGTGATAGGCGTATCCAAAATCTGTATGGCGGACGGAAGTCAGAGTTGATTTCGATTCATTATGGGAAAAGAGCAGCATTAATTCATATGGTTAATGGCGCGTAAACTTGAAAATCTTGCCTCGAAATCTGAGGAAGAGGCCTTGTCCTGCTGTTGCTCTCCTACGATAAATGATCACAGCGATTTGGACGGGCGTAACAGGGGATAAAGGTCGCTGATGAATCAGTTCGCTATCGAGAAGCGCAAAGAGGGCGGTTCAAAAGTATGACGGTGCGTCGCCCTTCTTCGACAAAAGTCGAGCGCGCCAAATGGATTGCATTGCGCATAAATCAGACGATCCCGGAAAGCGCGCTAGTCGACGACAAAGAGCTGTCGGCGTGGATCAAGCTCCATGAGCCTGCCTCGGACAACCAGATTAAACAGATCAAGCGCTGGGTCGCGTCCGGTAAGATCGAGGCGCCGCCGCGTTACCCGCATGCCATGACCGCAGCGGAGGCCAGGCGTGTTATCGCGGCGAATAAGCCGGCCAGAGCGCGTGGCGAACAGCGCAAAGCACGGCGGGAGCTTCCTTGGCTAGCGCGCAAATTGCTTTGGCTTTGGCTCTTTGTCGGTCTCGCGGTGCCAATGATCGTCGGCGTTTTCATTCCATTATTCTTGCCGTCGACAGAGTGGGCGTCGGTGATGATGATACCGAGCATCGCGGTCGGCCTGATATCGGCTGCAGTCTATGTTCTGCTCCTGCGAACCTACCGAGAATTGCGCGATGAGTATTGGATAATCATCGGAGGTGCGGCATTACTGGCCTTTGCCGCCGGCAGAAATATCGCAATTCTTATCGTTCCCATGCTCTTCCCCGCGTTCACCGGTTCGCATGTTGAGCTGCCCTATACAGTGGTACAGATCGACGGGTTTGACAGCAAAGGCTGCCGGCGACCGATCAAGCTTGAGGGATTGCCATTGATGTTCAGAGAACTGTGCGGCTTTCCGGACAGCTTCAGACAGAGCCTTACACCTGGCATGCGCTTAAGTGTTGCAGGCTACGGCACTCGCTATGGTCTCTATGTCGAGAGTGTCCGTCCGACAGATCTGATGTCGAAAGACAGTCCAACCGAGATGCGCGGAACGCCGGACTAGTTCGGCCCTTGTAGAGCGGAGGCATCCGAGGTGGAGGTGAAGGCGGATGGTGCTCTCGAAAGCGATGTTGGAGCGAAAACTGGAGGGACGCCGCGACTTGCAGATACTGCTGGAGCTGGTGAAGTCGAAGCCATTGGTGTCGGCCCAGGCCGTGGCAAGGTTGCCTGGCACTACGCCGCAGGCGGCTGGGCGGATTTTTTTGGAGTTGGGCCTGCGCGAGATGACGGGGAGGAGGAGGTTTCAGGCATGGGGTATAATTTAAAACCTCGGAGCTACTTGTGTCTCGTTGGCGCTCCAAGAGGCTGGTTGTGAGTTCGAAATGAAGATTAGTGATTTGAGCTTTGAAATGATCGCCTCGTACGCTGCTGCGTGCAGGGAGGTTCATGAGATAGCCGAGCTCGCACGTGCCGACGGGTTTGACCTGCTTGTCGTTCCGTCTCGTGGGGCGCACCCTTTCCTGAGTGGCGCGAGTAGCTTCGCGCACGTGTTGCGGAACCGCAGCGGCTACAATTCCAAGCCGGTAATCCCCTTGGATAGACTTTATCTCCCGTTCACGGCGGACATTTCCAATGATCAGGAAATACCATCGCTCTCCATACGGCGCTATTGGGCACGCACACTCGCCGCGATACTTCGAGATGACCTCAACGACCCAACATATCAATTCTACGCGTTCATGAGAAAGCTCGGCGGATCGTTGGTGACGAGGGGCGGTATCAATCAAAGAAGAGGCAAATCAGGGAAGTTTATCTTCATCGACACCGTGGTCAGCGGGCAGGCCATATCCGAAATAATTGAGGCCTTCGACAGCCTTGGAATGCGCCAGTGCATATTCATTCTACTTGTTGATGAGCGTGGCGGAAAAATAAAAAAAGTGCACAAAATGAAGATCGATGAACTGGCAGCTGTGGGGCGCGCGTTCCCCATATACGTCGATAAGATTTTTACTGAGGACGAGGGACCTTCAATGAGCGGCATCTGGACTGTTACTCTTCCGGAGTTGATGACCGCTGCGCGACACATCATTCCTCAATTTAACGAAACAGGGGACGTTGCAGCGACTTTCTACTACAATGAAGTTTCGATCAGGCCAGATGGTTCGAACGCTCGCATAACGAAATCCAATGCCATGCTTCACACCGCGCTCGTTGCAGCCGCGCGTGATGACTGGACGAACGTCAGGATGTTCAGTGCACACTTCATAGACAGCATTGTCGAAGGGAAGCTGCAGGATCAGGCGAATACCAGGGCGATAGCGAAACCAGTCATTGAACGGAGCATCCCCTTCAGGAGGCTCGACGTGTCGGGCTCGCATGTGCTGAGAGCTTTCGTCGGTGAAGAAAACGCTGAAAAGGTGGTTCGGCAATATCTTGTCCGAGATAAGACCAGCCTCTTTAACGACAACATTCCCTGGCGGGACGACTATGACTGATCTCTCGGCCCGAGCGATCCGGTTAGTCTGATCCGATCAAATTTATGTCTTAGGTCACTTCGTCGTCGCGCCGATGTTCATGTTGGATGGTGCCTAGGCGATCATTTCGGCTCTTCACGTCGCTTTCTGGTGTCAACTTTCACCTCAGGCGGCTCATCCTCAATTTCTGTGATTCAGTGGCAACATTCTCGCCTTCACCAGTTGTGGGCCGGCGCGACCGTACATTGCTCGCTTCAGCATCTTGAGGCGGTTGATCTGCCCTTCAGCTTGACCGTTGCTCCACGGGAGTTCGATTGCATTTTTGACGGCATCAATATCCCGGCGCAAAACGCTGGCGAAACGCATGATTGCCGTGAGCTCGGTGTCGATGGCATCGTCGATCCATTCATCCAGCGCGTCCGGGCTCCTGCTGCGTAAGATGCCGTTGAAGCGCATGGCCAAGCCACGCATTATGGCGAACGCTCGAGAGCCCTGCTTCAACGCATCGACCTTTCTGACCTGACGATCTGTCAGCAAGCGGCGCGGCTTTATGCACAAAGCTGCTGCCACCACAGACGAGATCATATGGCCCGTGTCAGGATCGCGAACGGGTTCTGAAACATCCGTCTCCGGAAGCGGCTCGTCGGGTTGAATGTCTTCGACCTCACGCCACACCTTCAACAGGCGCTCCAGATTGGAGCGGCTGCCCGTGTAGCCGCGGTTCTTGATGTCGTAAAACAGATGGCGCCCAATGCGGTTTCCATTCCTCCAGCATTCAGCCAGAAATGTTTCAAAATACAGTGGCGATGTCGGATTCAATGTCGCCCGGTTTCTGTCTCGAGGCGCATTGGAAGTAAGCCAATTCGCGATGCTGCGGCGCTCGTATCCGGTTTGCCTTGCAATCTCGCTGTAGGTGAGGCCCTGCTGCCGCAAAGCTTGAAACGTGTCGAATATTTCCTGACGAGATTGCCTGTGCGCCAAGCGGGCACGGCGCTGTTGTGACCTGGCGCTGGCGATAGCATCTTCAGAGAGAATGGGTCTAACATGGGCGTGACCGTACACGCTCATCTGTTCCTTGATCGCCTCCCTGAGATTTTGGACCAGATGAAAACGGTCAGCCACCTGGCGGGCCTGAGGCGCGCCCTCTCGGGCTGCCTGAGCATACAAACCACAGCGATCTCGGCTCACGACCTGGATCGTCGGACGCTCCTGCAACCAAGATTTTGCGCTCTCGACGCTGCGGTCCTCCAAAACATCGACGACCGAATGACGCTCAAGATCGACCATGATCGTCCCGTACCGCGAGGAATGCCGCCAGCTCCAATCATCAATGCCCACAACCCGAATATTGTCTTTTTGCATGGACGTCGCACCCTTGCGCTTCACTTGCCGCAAGATCGTGTCGTCGCTGACGGGCATGCCGAGCCGATGCATCAAGTATTCACTCGGACGGCCGCCCATTCTGTGGCCAACCAAGCCCACAATCTCAGCCATCCGTTTCGTTCGTCGCATATACGGTGCAGCAATCTCGGGCAACCTGTCGGTGAAGGTTCGTCGCCCGCATTTCCGGTGTCTACACTGCCACCGGTTCAGTGCGAGCTCGATTTTCACAACTTGACCTTGAACAGGCAAGTCCTGGAGGCGGCGGTTGTGCCAGCCATGGCGATGCCGGCTTTGCGTTCCACATTCCGGGCAGATACCGACAGGTTTCGCAGCAGCAGAAACAACCCAGTTTTCTTCATCTTGAAGGGTAATACCCAGAACCTTGACCCCTGGGCCGGGTGACCATTTCAATTGCGCTCGCATCCCCGCAGATATCAGTCGAGGCGCTAACACTCTGTTAACCACAGAAATTGAGGAAGACCCCCCGGATTGTGGAATGCGAAGTCGGCATCGCCACGGCTGGCACAACCGCCGTTTCCAGGACTTGCCTGTTCAAGGTCGTGTTGTGACAATCAAACTGCGACTGAACCGGTGGCAGTGTAGACACCGGAAATGTGGGCGGCGAACCTTCACCGACAGATTGCCCGAGATTGCTTCACCCTATTTACGACGAACTGGGCGGATGGCTGAGATTGTGGGCTTGATTGGCCACAGGATGGGCGGTCGTCCGGGCGAGCATTTGATGCATCGGCTCGGAATGCCGGTTAGCTTGGCACGTCTCCATCGCAATACCGTCAGAGCCAACTTTCGCCTAGTCGAGCCGAATAAGGTTCAGAATCGCCAGTGTGTCATTCAGCACCGAAGAATGACCCTGTCAGAATAAGGAATTACAGGGAGTTATAGTGCGTATCGGTGTAGAGACCCCCTGCTGATTCACATTTTACAGCTTGACCTTGAACAGGCAAGTCCTGGAAACGGCGGTTGTGCCAGCCGTGGCGATGCCGACTTCGCATTCCACAATCCGGGCAGATACCGACAGGCTTCGCAGCAGCGGAAACAACCCAGTTCTCCTCATTTTGACGGGTGATACCCAGAATTTTGACCCCTGGGCCGGGTGACCATTTTAATTGCGCTCGCATCCCCGCAGATAACAGTCTTGGCGCTAATACCCTGTTAACCACAGAATTTGAGGAAAGACCTCGGAAAATGACCCTGTCAGCATAAGGAATTACAAGGAGTTATAGTGCGTCTCGGCGTAGACGCCCCCTGCTGATTCACAAGCCAAAGTAATTGATTTCGTCGAAGCGAATATACGATGACATGCCTCACTAGGCTCGGTAGTGTCCGACTTCTTCCGTTTGGTCTCCCGGCACCAGGTATTGGCTCATGCGTCGGGCCGCTCGGCAAGCGATAAGGATTGGCTGCCCGGTCCTGCTGTCCATGTTCCAGCAGCAGCGACCGACGCGTGTCTCAAGCGGCGATATCACTGGAGCGAACTGCAGCTTTTTCCAGTCCAAAATCGGCCATTCCATTGAGCTTAAGCCGATTATGTCTTTGAAAAAATTGGGGTGGAGGCATTTTGCAACAACCAGGTCGTCGGTTCTGATCCCTTCAAGAGCTTCAATAGGAGTATCCTACCGATTGACTGACAAGGGATCCTTTGGCGTTTTCGCAGTTTGCCCCACTTCGCAGTGAAAACCGCATTCCGGTCTACCGCCGCGAAAATCGGTAAACCCGATCAGGTCAATAATGGACGGAGACAGACGAACTTCTCCCTGCCGCTGAGGCGGTCGGCGGTATCGGTTGGAGGGGGTTAAGGGGCCGGTCGCCGATCTGGCTCTCTTGTGACTTCTACGACGAATATGCCAGAGCACAGGTACGCAAGCCGTCGATCTCTGCAGCCTTCCATGCACTGGCCATATGATCAGAAATGGACGCAGACAGCGGCCAAGAATCCACCTAGCGTCTCCTTCACTTGTATGAACCGGGTAATCGGCTGGCCCAGCATGCCTGCCGATCGCCTCGGTTTCAATGAACAACATTCGGTGGAATGGATCGCCTGGCGTGGGGCCGCGATCGCAGTTCCGCTTGTCGTTTGGCTTGGGCCGGTCCCTACGAATGCAGCTAGCAAATGGCGGCCAAAGCGATTGATCCAGAGGCGAACGGTTTCACGGCTGACGATCACTCCGCGCTCGGCAAGCAGCTCTTCCACATCCGCCGCGCTTAGGGCAAATCGGTGATAGGCCCACACCGCATAGGCGACAATGTCACGCGGAAAGCAAAACCCCTTCAGACGGGGAAAGGCGCTCGCTAATTTCATGGCACCTCGATACCCGCAACACCAAACTCAAACAACTTGGCAATACCTTGACCTCATCGGGCTGATCCGGGTTCAGCCATGCGCGAGGATGGCGCCGGCCAGGGGCGGGACAGACTGTTTGCAATGCCAACCCCCAGCCGATAATGGACAGCCGTGTCCGCCCTGAGTTCGCGGAGCGAGTTTTGTCAATCGATGATGCGATAGCAACGAATGGTATGGCCCATTCGGAAAGTACAGCTGGGCCAATTTTTCACGCGATTGCCCCAATACGGCGCTAGACTTCCATGACATCGTCGAACGCTTCCGGAAAACTTTCCCGCGCCACCTTTTCGTTGATGATCAGCATCGCTTCATAGGAGAGAGGATCGAAATCCTTGTCTGCCGGCAGCACCTCACGCCCAAAGAGCAGGTTCAAGCGAGCAGCATCCAAATTGCCACGCTCGAAAGGGCCGGGGCCGAAATAGTGCCAGAGGGCATGCAGGAATGCCGCGTCGATCCGATGTTCGGCCGTACCTGGCCGGGCGCGACGGGGTAGGATCTTGATCGGAGTGACGGCCTTGTGATTGGCGCGGCGAATGGTGAACTGAACGCCCGTTCCCGGCATGCCGGATGGGAAACCACGGTGCTTGGTCATATCGGAAATCTTGGGCATGCCTATTGTGTCTCACTCACCATGGGATCGGGTCGATGCCTCTTCCGCTGTCGGATGATTTGATGGGAAGGACGACGAAATCGCACCTTGTCGCAATTTCCATCTCGTCGTCAATCCGGCTGTCGGTCTTTTGCTTGTCGCCAGGAATTGAAACACGGCCCTTGTCCGACGAGAGGTGCCACCACGGCCTTGAGATATCTTGGTAAGGGCAAGCGATCGACTCGGTGGTCGCCCTCCGTCCTATCTGGCGTGCGCATATTGCCCGGCCAGCGCTCGTCCAGCGGTGCGGCCGGAGAAAATACAGCCCCCCAAGAATGTGCCTTCAAGCGCGTTGTAGCCATGTACGCCGCCGCCACCGAACCCGGCAACTTCGCCGGCGGCGTAGAGCCCGGGGAAAGGGTTGCCGTCCGGTCGCATCACCTGCGAATGAAGGTTAGTTTCGATCCCGCCAAGCGTCTTGCGCGTGAGAATGTTGAGACGAACGGCGATGAGCGGCCCGTGCCTGAGATCAAGCAGCCGATGTGGTTTGATGATGCGCAACCGATCGCTTAGATAACGCCGCGCATTCGCAATGGCCATGAGCTGAGCGTCCTTGCTGTATTTGTTGTCGCATTCCCGGTCGCGTGCTTGCAACTGTCGCTCGACATGATCGTATTCCAGCTTCGGCCCACGGGCGAGCTCGTTCATGCCGGCGACAAGATCCTGCAGGTTGTCACGCACAACGAAGTCGACGCCGCTGCGCTTGAATGCTTCGATCGGCTCAGGTGCGTCCCTCGAAAGCCGGCTACGGAGCATGAGCATGATGTCCTTGCTTGTGATATCGGGATTCTGCTCGGAGCCCGACAGTACGAATTCCTTGCCAATGATTGACTGGTTGAGAATGAACCACGAATAGTCGTAGCCGGTGGAGAGGATCCGCCGGAGCGTTCCGAGCGTATCGAATCCGGGAAAGTACGGCGCTTCCAAACGCTCGCCATTGGCGTCTAGCCACACCGCGGATGGTCCCGGAATGATCCGGATCGCGTGGTCGGGCCAAATCGGATTCCAGTTATGGATTCCCTCAACATAGTGCCACATCCGGTCGCGATTGACGATGTGGGCGCCCGCCGTTTCGGCGATCCCGAGCATTCGCCCGTCCACATGTGTCGGCACGCCGGGGATCATGTGATTGGGAGCCTTACCCAGTCGATCGGTCGGCCAATTTCGGCGGATCAGGTCAAGGTTATGGCCGATCCCGCCGGTGCCCAACAGGACGGTCCGGGCACGATGCTCGAAGGAACCGATACCGGTGCGTGGCGACTTCTGACCGCGCTTGAGATCATCGCATGGCTCGAGAATCGTGCCGCGCACCCCGACGACGGCGCCTTGATCGACGATCAGCTCATCCACCTGGTGGCGGAACGCGAAGCGCACCAGACCCTGCTGCTCGCCCTCAAGCACAGGCTCGCGGAAGATACGCACCAGTTCCGGCCCCGTTCCCCATGTCAGGTGGAATCGAGGCACCGAATTGCCGTGCCCGAGTGCGTTGCCATCGCCGCGCTCGGCCCAGCCGACGGTCGGGAGGAACCGTAATCCGAGGTCATGCAGGTAGTTGCGTTTCTCACCGGTCGCGAACCGGATGTAGGCCTCGGCCCACTTGCGGGGCCAGTAATCCTCGGCGCGGTCGAACTGTGCCGAACCCATCCAGTCCTGCAGCGCCAGCTCGAAGGAGTCCTTGATCCGCATAAGCCGTTGCTCGGGGCTGTCGACGAGGAACAGTCCGCCAAGCGACCAGAATGCCTGGCCGCCGAGGTTGTTGCGGTTTTCCTGGTCGATGATCAGGACTCTCCGCCCGGCTTTCACCAACTCGTAGGTCGCTACGAGACCGGCAAGGCCTGCGCCGACGACGATCACATCGACTTCGGTGGCGTTCATCTGTCATCCCCCATTGCAACGGAGCTCTCATTTGCTCGAGCCGGGCAAGTTGACACTCGCGAGCACGCTAATCTAGCAGTTTGTCGTCATTCGGCCCCAGCTCTGCGGAAATGATTTCAGTTGGAGATCTGAAATGGCATTCAAGAGTTGCCCTAAAGAAACCAACACGGATGCATGATCATGAATTATACGATCAAGTGCCTTATCATCCTTTTGTCGTCCCAATGCCTCTTTCTGCCGGCAGTCGCCGGACCTTTGAAGGATCCAACTGGGCAAAGCCTCGATACTTGCCTGCAGGATCCGAAAAATGGTTCCACCGGTGACCAAATAGCGTGTGAAACGAAAGCACTGGCGTCGTACGACAGGCGGATGAATGTGGCTTATTCGAAGCTCCTGAAGGAGCTTCCGACGCAGGCAGGGCAAGACCTGCGGGCCGCTCAGCGCGGTTGGGTCGCGTATCGGGAAATGGAGGCCCGGGCTCGTGGAAGCCTGTTTGCCACCACGCAAGGGAGCATCTACGCACCAATGCAAGCCGATGCCGAAAGCGATCTGACGCGGGACAGGGCACTGCTCCTCGAGAGTTATGTTCGTGTCCTGGAGATCGATGGACGCTGACAAAGCGCCTCATTTCCCGGTCGACGCTGGCGCATGCAAGTCGAAAATTGATCTTGGGCACCATAGGTCGCTGTCACGTCTTGCAACCACCCATATTGATCGATGGGATGGTCTGTCGGCCAGATTGTGAATCGGCGTCGCGCAATGACCCCGCCGATCTTTGGAAAATCAACACCTTTTAACGCCGATCTGCCCCCAATCACTGCGCCGATACACAGATTGGGGTTTCTGCTGAAATACAACTTCATTTGGATTTGTCTCGGGTGTCCTCATCGCAGTAGACGACCGGAGGTTCGCCTTTTCGACAATCGCGGATCAGAAAAATTCGAATGGTCGCCCCGTTTGATGGATATTCGAGGATGACTGTGTGGAAGGCCAAAGCCTCCGATGTACAACTCGTAGCAACAAATGATTTCAAGCGGGCAGCCTTGTTCCTACCAGGCCGTCCGCGCGGTGCTGAGAGCATATGAAAGACACGACGATACTTTCACGGCGAGTGGACTGACCGTGATGGCGCAGTTTCCAGGACAGAATAGCTTATGCGCCTTGAGATGCTTCAGCAGCTCATCGATGGTGCGTTTGTCTGTAAGCGGAAATGAAGTTGTCATTGCGCGTTTCCTGCAGCAGGGAAAATAACACAAGGGAGTTAGGAGCGATTTTCTTCGCGCCGCAACAAGAATTTTTCAATGAACAAATTAAAATCGATTAGCTCAGAATCTTGATTTTTTAAAATCGATTTAAAAGTGTGGCGTCGAGTTTCGACTAAGCGCGACTCTTGTTTTGGGGCCTCTTCCCATGTACGCGGAAGTCTTCGCTATGCGGGAGGCGGCCTGCCGCCAAGGGGGCGCCAGTCGCGTAATCGCTGTCCGGTGCGCGACGCTTCCTTAGGCAAAGTGTGTGCAAGGTATTTGTGGTTAGGTCCAAGTCAACGGCTACGCGGTCGTTCAGGCGCTTTGATCCCCCCGGAGCGTGTTGAAAGTGCGCTTAGGGTTGCCGACGATCTGGCGAAGTCGACGAAGGCCCGTAATGTGGTCGGCAATTGTCTACGGCTTGGATAGTAGAGATGGAAGCCAGGATAGTACGGGCACCATTCCTCGAGAACCCGCACAAGCCGCCCCTGGTCAATTAGTTCCGCGACCTGGCCCTCGAATGCAAAGGCGACGCCTGCAC
>JGI25162J39368_1001320_pt1 | contig 13889 bp, 8 predicted proteins | sample AraplaL_Cvi_mTSA_FD_39368 | JGI IMG/M metagenome (IMG submission 39368) | reverse complement strand
AAGCATGAAGCCGGCATAGAAAAGCAGCAGCAGCTTTTTGCGGTCGAAGCGGTCGGCAAAACCCGCCGCAAGAATGCCCGACACGCCGGCGGCGAACGCATAAGCCGAAACCACGTCACCGAATTGCTCCGGCGTGATGTGCAAGGCCGGCACCACCAGCGCGCCCAACGGCGCCAGCAGCATGAAGTCGAGCACGATGGTGAACTGCAGGAAGGCGAGCACGGCCACCACGAATTTCTGGTAGCCGGAAAAACCCATACCGCCTGCTTCCGCGGCATGCGATGGCAAAGGACTGGTCACGATGACTCCTAGGGAACGGGCCTCTCCCGGCGCGTCCGGATGGGGGGATGTCGCAGAATACAATTTCGATATATCGAAATCAAGACTCTCGGGACAGGCCAAATCCATCTAGCCGCGCAGCGGCCTGATACAACCGTCCGCAAGGTAGCGGGCAAGTCCACTGCGGCAATTGATTCCGCCTCTGTGCTGCGCTAGCGTTGCCGGCCATGGTCAAGCCCACTTCCGCTCCAGCTGAAACAACCTCGGTCGCCGACTTCGAGCATTCCCTCGACGAACTGGAACAACTGGTAGCGCGCATGGAAGGCGGCGAGATGAGCCTGGACGAATCGCTCAGCGCCTTCGAACGCGGCATCGGCCTTTATCGCCACTGCCAGCAGGCACTCGACCAGGCCGAACTGCGCGTACGGCTGTTGCTCGATCCGGAGGCGCCGGACAAGGCCGAGCCGTTCGAGTCGGACCGAGAGCCGTAGCAAAGAGCCGTAAATCGGGAATCGTCCATCGTAAATAGTTAAGAACAGCTGCGCGGAGACGTGCCGGCTCTCGCTCTTACGATTCCCGATTGACGATTTACGGTTCCCTCGTCACTTGATCAACCGCAACGCAAACGGATACCGATAGCGCACACCTTCGTTGGCCTTGACGCCGGCAATGATGGTCAGCACCAGCCAGCCGACGCCGATGATCACCCACAGCGGGATCGCAATGATCAGGCCGATGCCGAACGTGATGGCCGACAGCACCAGCAACACCAGGCTGGCGATCGCCACGGAGATGTTGAAGTTCAACGCTTCCTTGGCCTGGTCGGCGACGAAAGGCATGCTGTCTTTCTTCACCAGCCAGATCACCAGGGGGCCGATGACGCAGCCCCAGCCCGCGCCAAACGAAGCGGTGAGTACGGCGCCGATCAAGGCGGACAGATGGGCGAACATGGCCCAGGTGCGCTCTTCGGCGGGAATGTCGCCACCGATATGCTCGCTCGGTGGAGGCGGTACAACGGACTCGGGCGGAACGCTCATGGGCATCTCCTGTCAAGTCGTGCAAACGCCGGCGCATGCCGGTGAAAAGCATCCTAGCAGGCCGCACAGGAACTTGCTGCGCGGCTTCTGGCCTACTCGCCGGCGATCGTCATGCGATCGATCAAAATCGAACCGGTCAGCAGATGCGAGCGCGTGTCCACATCCGCGCCGACCGCCACGATGCCCTGGTACATGTCGCGCAGGTTGGCGGCGATGGTGATCTCTTCCACCGGACAGGCCACCTCGCCGTTTTCCACCCAGAAGCCCGCCGCGCCGCGTGAATAATCGCCGGTAATGGTGTTGACGCCCTGCCCCATCACTTCGGTCACCAGCAGTCCCGTGCCGAGCCGGCGCAGCATGCCGGCGAAATCGTCGGCCGCGCCGCCGTCGGCGTGGCCCGGCTCCACCACCAGGTTATGGATGCCGCCGGCATTGCCGGTGGATTCCAGCCCCAGCTTGCGCGCGGAATAGCTGCCCAGGATGTAGCGGGCGAGCACACCGTTTTCGACCAGCGCGCTGTCGCGCGTGGCGACGCCTTCGGCATCGAACGCGCCCGAGCCTTGCCCGCGCCGCAAATGCGGGCGCTCCACCATGTTCAGCCACGCAGGCAGGATCTGCTTGCCGGCGTGGTCGAGCAGAAAGCTCGCGCGCCGATACAGCGCGCCGCCGCTGACCGCGCCAATCAGGTGGCCGATCAATCCGCGCGCGATTTCCGGCGCAAACAGCACCGGCGCTTGCCGCGTCGACAAACGCCGCGCACCGACTCGCGCCAGCGTGCGTTCGGCGGCCTTGTCGCCCAGCTCCCGCGCGCTGATGAAGTCGCTGGCGCTGCGCACGCTGTCGTACCAGTAATCGCGCTGCATGCCCGCTTCCTCGCCGGCGATCAGCGACAGCGACAGCGAATGCCGCGTGCCGCGCTCCCGCCCCACGAAGCCGTGCGAATTGGCGTACACCGAAAGGCTCTCGCCCATCTGCACGCTGGCGCCGTCGGAGTTGGTGATGCCGGCATGGGCGCGTCCGGCCGCTTCGATCTCCTGGCCCAGCGCAATCGCCTGCGGCGTATCCAGCTGCCAGGGGTGCCACAGATCCAGATCGGGAAACTGCGTGGCCATCCGCGCGGCATCGGCCAGGCCGGCCGCTTCGTCTTCCTCGGTGTATTGCGCGATGGCGCACGCCTGGTCCAGCGTGGCCTGGATGGAATCGGCGTGCAGGTCGGCCGTGCTGGCCGAGCCCTTGCGCTTGCCGAAATACACCGTCAGGCCAAAACCGCGGTCGCGCGTGTGCTCGACCGTTTCCACCTCGCCCAGGCGCACGTTGACGTTGAGCCCGGCATCGATGCTGGCCGACACCTCCGCCTGGCTGGCGCCGGCGGCGCGGGCGCGGCGGATCACGTCTTCGGCCAGCTCGGCCAATCGGTCGAGTTCGCGCTGGCTGGTGTCCTGGCTGATGGCAACATCGCTCACGTGGGGTTTCCTGTTGGGCACATGGATACAATAGGCAGACGTGGGGCCGCGCAGACCCGTTGCCAATACCCGAAACACCAGAGGTTGCCATAGGAGCGGCCCATGTCCATAGCCACCGGCATCTATCGTCACTACAAAGGCCAGAGTTACCGCGTGATCGGCACCGCCCGGCACAGCGAAACCATGGAAGAACTGGTCGTCTACCAGGCGCTTTACGGCGACTACGGCCTGTGGGTGCGGCCGGCGGCGATGTTCGCCGAAACGGTCGAGCTGGAAGGCGAGCCGATCCCCCGCTTTGCCTTGATCGAAACCACGCCACCCGAATTTCCCCAGGCCGACCGGACGACGCCGTGAACCGCACCTACACCGACGACCCCGATCACGACTACGGCCCCACCCGCACGCAGCAGCGGCGCGACGCCCTGGCCGTGCTGTCGCTGGCCTCGCAACTGGCCGAGTTGTCGCCGTCCAAGCTTGCGCGCGCCAACCTGCCCGACGACGTGCTGCGCGAGATCGACCATCTGCGCCGCATCACCTCGCACATCGCGCGCAAGCGCCAGCTTGGCTTCCTGGCCAAGGTGATGCGGCGCCACGACGATGAGGCTTTCGATGGCGCACGCGCGCTGCTCGGCGAAAACCGCGAACAGCAGCGCAAGGAAACCGCCGTGCTGCATCGCCTGGAAGCCTTGCGCGAACGCCTGCTGGACAGCGACGACGTCTTGCAGGAACTGATCGACCAGCATCCCGACATCGATCGGCAGCATCTGCGCTCGCTGATCCGTCAGGCGCGCATCGAACGCGACACGAACAAGCCGCAACGCGCCTACCGCGAAATCTTCCAGCTGCTGAAAGCACTGAGCGGCGACCAGGCGTAGGCAGAAAAAAAGACCAGCGAAGGGCCCTTCGCTGGTTCACCATGGTCGGTGATTACCGGGGATTTTTATGCCGCGCCAGACGGCAGGCACGCGAGCCTGCGTATGCGCTACGGCACCAGTGTCATCGCCAGGACCTGCACGTTGGCATTGTTCGGTAGCTGGATGCTCTTGACTGCCTTGGCGCTGTTCAGATGGAACGTATAGCTGTAGAGATAGAACGTGCGGCTGTCGCGGCCGCCGGTGTAGGTATCCCGATACGGCAGCCGCAGGGCCTGCAATTCGCCGGCATAACTCTGCGAGCTGAACCAGTCGCTGATGCTTTGCGTGAAAGTCGACTGCGTACCGTCGGCGTAGGTCACGGTGAAGGTTTGCGCGGCCTGGCTGCCGTTCACGGCGGCGGCCAGCATTTGCAGGCTGGAGAACTGCCCGCTTGGCAAGCCGATGGCCTGCCCCGATGCACTCACGTCATTGGCGGCATTGGCGTGGCCCAGGTCATACAGCACGCCGTTGTATTCCAGCGATGAACCCAGCAGTTGCGCGGAATACGCATCACCTACCCCGTCCACGCCACCCGTGGACGCAAAGCTGGCGCCATCATCGTAGATGCCGATCTTGTTGAACGACGCGGCAAGACTCACCGGCACCGCATCGAGGGTGGGATTGCTCAGTGCATACGCCAGTACCGCCACGTTGCGGTTGTTCGGCAACACGAGGTCTTTTACTGTCTTGCTGCTGTCGATCGGGAACGCATAACCATACAAATAGAACGTGCGGTTATCCGTACCGCCGCTGCTGGTGTCGCGGTAAGCCATGGTGACGGCTTTGGATTCGCCCGGATAATTTTGCGGGTTGAACCAGTCGCTAAGGCTTTGGCTGATGACGGTGCTGCTGCCGTCCGCGTAGTTCACCATGAAGGTCTGCGCCGCTTGGCTGCCGTTGAGACCGGAGGCAAGCACGCTGAGCTCGCTGTACTGTCCCTGCGTAAGCGGGATGGTGCTGCTGCTCCACGCATTGGCGGTGTTGGGCGCACCGAAGTTGAAGGTATCGCCGTTCCAGCTTTGCGAGGAACCCAGCAGCTTGGCCGAGTAAGCGTAGCCGTTACCATCCAATCCGCCAGTGGTGAACGAGGTTCCATCGCTGTAGATGCCATACACGCCTGATGCCGTTGTGCTCGACCCGAGGCCGGCGTTGATCGCGCTGGCATAGGCGGCGGTTTCGTCCTGGCCGTTGTACGTCTTGCCTGCAATATCGTCGTAGAGCCACAGGAAGCCGCCGCTGATGCCGCATTGAGCGTGCCAGCCGCTCATCGCGCTTTGTGCCTGCGGCGGTGTGTCGTCGCTATCCCACACGCCGGGATAAACCGGCACGCTACCGAAATTCCAACCCGAACAAGGGTTGTTGCCGGAACCGCCCGCATAGGTTTGCAGATGCACGCCATCGACCGTGCCCGGGCTTTGGCTGTTGATCTGCGAGACCACGGACGTCCAATAGGAAGCATTGGTGTAAGGGTCCACTTCCACGTGATAACCAAGGCTGCCGAGCATCACGGCGAAGGCAACGGTGGAGGCGGCGTCGTAGCTGTTTTCGTCATCGAAATCGATCGCATCGACCGATGGCAAGGCTGCTTTCAGCGCCTGGAAATCCTTGTAGAGAACGCTGCTGGGGCCCGTGCCCTGCGCCTGCACCAGGGCTCTGATGTCCTGCCAGTCACCCACGTTCGACGAGCCGATACTGAAGGTGATGCGCTTGGGCGTTCCCTGCTTCATGGTCACCAGATCGGCTGCAAACGATGGCCACGTGTTGTTGCCCACGTAGGTTCCGCCGGACGTCAGCGGAAACTCGCCATTGAAATTCAGGTCACCGGCCGAATTGACCTCGACACTCCACACCACTACTTCGGTGAAACCGGAGTTTTCGATTTCCGTGATATTGCTCGCGATGTGCTTGTACAGCGGACCACCACCGAAGATGCCGGTGTAACCGGTCGTTTGCGCCATCGCGCCTGTCCACACGCATGCGAGACCGGACACAAAACACAGCAGCGCCGCCTTGCGGCGCCATCCTGACGAATGAATCCTCGTACGCTTCATAGTCACACGCTCCAGAAGAGTGGATACAAACGCGCCGATTGCCTTGCATACCCAAATCCAATGCGAACACGAAGCTGACAAGCATTCGGCGCCGATGAAAGGGAAGGCCGCGAAAAATTACGCCGCGCCGCATTCGATTGCGCGACGCCCTCGCGTTCAAAGCTTCAATGGCATGCCCAAAGGCAAAGCACCGCGCTGGGTCATGGTTATCGCCATGGCCCTCCGATACCGCTTTTTCGAGATACGCAACAACTGATTACTGGCGCGTGGCGCAAACGAACGGGATCACCGCCGCGCGCGCATGTTCTTGAGCTTTTTGGACCAGCACTCAACCGATCCAGCTTTCGCAACAGCCCTCGCCGCTGTCGCAAGCGGGGCTAATCAATAGGCCAGCTGAAAGTCGCTGTCAACAGAAATTTTTATCGATTCAAATTTAGAATTTTTAAATCCGGACCAACCCTTCTCGCTGCAGGACAGCACGATGCTTGAATCGATCCAATATTTGCAGCCGATTAACGCGTGCTGCAAACACAAAAAGTGCCTGGACTGAAGTCCTTGAAGCAATGGATCAATTTCTTGTGAAGAAAACTTCCGCCGCGCGGTCGTGGCTTATCAGGCAATCCACTGCACTCTGTTTTTGCTGCGCTGCGCATTGCAAATCGCGCCCCCAAAAGCGACATTGATTTAGAACGATCCAAACAAAAGTCTGGAATCGTCCTCCGGCCCGGCGGGGACTGGAGAAAAGGCCATCGATGGATGGCATTGCACATCTGCATTCAGAGCAAAAAACCAAACATAGATTTGGCTCGATCCGACACAGAGATCGCTCGAATGTTCGATACGTCAAACGGGGAGGATGCCGATAGACATGTTTGCTCTCATCGCGGAACAAGGTGCCGCGTGCATCAGGCGCAGCAGTAGCCGTTTTGCGCGCGCATCGGATCCGCCATCCGAGCACAGCCACCGCTAGGTTTATCCAAGACATACAGCCGCCATCCCATGCAGCCGCTCCTCATCCAACGATGTGCGAGCAGGGTTTGACGCGCGACTGGCCGACTGGAGACAGGCGGCGCAGGGATCGGACGGCGGAATCTTTCTTTTCTTTGGAGACAGGAATGAGCAAGCACCAACTTCGTTGGGGGAAGAGTTTACGCGCCAGCATCCGCATGGGTTTATGGGCCACTGCCATGACCAGCGGTTCGCTGTTTGCACAGGGCATCACCGGCGGCGTTTACGGCAATCTGCCCGCAGGCAAAGACATCGCGGCAGAAGTGAGCAACCCGGCAACCGGTTACGACAGTACCGTGCATGCCGATAGCAATGGCCACTACTCGGTCACCGGACTGATGCCCGGTCGCTATGTGGTCAAACTGCTGCGCGACGGCAGCGTTGTCGACCAGCACGAGGTGGTAGTGGTCGCCGGCTCCAACAGCCCCGCCATCTTCAGTGCTGCCGCAAGCGGCAATACGAAAGAGTTGAACGCAATTACGGTCACCGCTGCGCAACCACCGGTCAACGCGATCGACGTGACCACGAGCCAGCAAATCCAGACCTGGAATGCGACCGACGTCAACCGGTTGCCGTTGCTGAATTCCGATCTTCTCAACGTCGCCTCCATGCAGGCGAACGTCACCAGCATCACCAGTGCGCACGGCGCATCGCCGCAATTCAACGGCGCATCAGGTACCGAGAACCGGTACTTCATCAACGAATTCAACATGACCGACATGCAGCAAGGCGCGGCGCCGGACAAGATCCCGAACGAAGCCTTTGCCAGCATCTCCACCGTCGACGGCGGCATGGATGCCAAATACGGCAGCGCACTGGGCGGTGTCGTTTCCGGCACGATCAAACAAGGTTCGAATGACTTCAAGGGCGGCGTGGATTTGCAGTTCAATCCTCCCACCGGTTTCTTCAACGAAAACGGCAAGAACACCTACAACGTCAACGGCAGCCTGGTTGCCGCCAACCAGTTGAGTCACTGGTCGCCGAGCCTGTTGCAGGACTATTGGGTATCAGGGCCGATCGTCAAGGACAAAGTGTTCTTCTATCTGCTCGGCGAAATTCAGCCGAACAACTATGGTCAAGGCGTGCAAGGAAGCATTCCCACGACGACCTATGATGGCCAATACAAGTACCTCACTGAAAACCGCAACAAGCAGTTGCTTGGGAATTTCACCTGGAATATCGCTCCAGGCCATACGCTCAACGTTTTCTTTGACCGCCAGCTCAACAACCAGAACATCTCTCAATACCCGTTATCGACGCCGTACGATCCTTCCAGCGCGGCGCCCGCCCTTCAAAATTGGAGTGGTGTCGCTTGGCGCGATCGGATGCTGGTCGCCAACTACCACGGCCAGATTACCGATACTTTTTCCGTATCGGCAATGGCTGGCACCTCACAGCAGAACTTCTACTCGTACCCGCAATACGGCATCAATGTGCCCTTTGTGCAGGTGAAAGACCCGGATAACCCGAACAACACGCAAACGCTGTCCAACGGCGCCAGCAGCATTTATTACTTGCGCTACCGGATGATGGGTTCACGCATCGACTTCACCTGGGACGTGACCGACAACCACGAAATCACTTTTGGTGGGGAGCAATACAGCCCCACCATGGCGCAGTCGAATATTCCGAACCCGAACTCGTGGACCTACAACCGCTGCAGTATCGCGCTGGGACCAAACGAAGCCTGCATCATCAATGGCCAGACCATCAACCCGCAGACTGGCCAGCCCTTTGCGCCAGGAACCTCATCCGCCACCTTGGCCTACGCTCCGCGCATCTATTACAACAGCTCTCCCACCTATGGTTTCTATCTGGCCGATAGCTGGCATTTTGCCCAGAACTGGACGGCGTATATCGGCGGGCGTTACGACAACTACGCCATGACCGACAACATCAACGTCAAAATGTACAGCAAAGGTAACTTCACGCCGCGGCTTGGCGTGGCATGGGACGTTCATGGCGATTCGAGCTTGAAGATAGGTGCCACGGCGGGCGAATATACCGAGGGCATACCGCTTTATTTCAACGCTTATGGCGGTACGCCAGGCCAGGGCTACATCAGTACCCAGACCACCTATCTGTATTCCGGTGTGGGCGGCGGCTCCGTGCCGACCGGCCTGACGCAAGTAGGTGCGGTCCAAGGCAGTTCCGGTGCCGGCCTGCACTACTTGACGCCTGGACAATTCATCGCGACCTCGGCGCAAAATGCAAAGCTGAAGCAATTCGAGTTGTACGCACAACAAAAGCTCGGTGACAACTGGGTCGCCGGCGCTTCGTTGTTCACCAGCGAGCTGACCGGGCTACCAAATATCGACAGCAACATCGACCAAATGAAGGCCTATCTCAAGAGCAAGGGTTATCCGAATGCCGTGTTGCTCGGCCAATACCTGATTACGCCTGGCAAGGACATCACCATCCCGGTGCAATTGAATGGGGCGAACAGCCCGCTCACGATGTTCACGTTCCCCAACAGTTATATCGGCTATCCATCGCTACGGCGCAGGATCTACCAGCTCAGCCTGACGATGGACCATGCCTACTCCGAAAACGAACCCTACTACCTGAGCGCCTCTTACACATGGCGCCATGCATTCGGCAACACCGATGGCACAACCAGCTATGCCTCCAGCAACAACATTGGCGTCTCCGGTAATACAAGCGGCCTCGCCAATACCGGCGCAACCGCCTATGACGGCGGCTTGTCGGCGCCTGGATTCCTGCAAGGCGCCGCTGGCAACCTGGCCGACGATATCCCGTCTACGCTGAAGGTGTTCGGCTATTACAAGTTCGCCCACCAGGGCAACTTCTTGCGCGGCCTGCGCGTGGGCGGCGCGTTTACGTACTATGCGGGCGGCCCCGTCAACTGCCTTTCCACCTATCCGCAGAACGGCAACCTGGCGATCGGCAGCAACCAGGTCAACAACAGCAACGCCTATTACTGCAATACGCTGCAGAACGCATTGGCCGGCAATCCGGTGTCGTCCAGCATTCTCTACACCCGCGGCAGCTACACCCGCCTGCCATCGACCAAGCAAGTGGATCTGGATATCGGCTACGACTGGGCGCTCGGCAAGAACGCCTTCTCGCTGGATCTGAAGGTGCTCAACCTCTTCAATAGCCAGACCGTGACCTCGTATGTCGACCAGATAACCAATGGCAACGGGCAGTTCAACGCCAACTTCATGCAACCCAATACGTTCCAGGCAGGACGGGTTGGACAGTTGGTGTTCCGCTGGCAGTACAACTAACAACTTGCGCATGCAAGTTGAGGTCGATGCTTCCATGTGCGTCAAGACATGGAAGCATCTTTGTCCTTTTATAAAGATTTTTGGCCAAGTTATTGTGCCGCATGCAATGCGGCAAAGTACTTCATGAAAACATTCGGTTACTACAAGGCATCGGCCCGCACTCTTTTTTGCCGCAAGATTAAAAATTCTTAATTTTTATCGATAGAATTTTTGTTGACAGCGATTTTGTATGGAGTTATTGATTAGCCCGCTCACGACGGAGGCGCGGCCCATCGCGAGAAAATGGACCAGTTAAAACACTTTGATCCGCGGACTCAATAAAATGCGCATGAGGCGGTCATCCCGATCATTTGCGCTAAAAACACGACTGATCAATTGTTGCGTAACAATAGCTTGCGTGAAATGACATGCATGTTGACCAACCTGACAAGGAGAAATCCTGTGAAGTCTGCACTTGTTAAAACTCTTGTTGCATTCGCTTGCTTTTTAGGCATGGCAAATTTTGCGTATGCTCAGTGCTCCCTTCCACCTGCCAATGAAGGATTCTTGAGTTTCGACGAACCAACAGCCCCAGGGGCACCAGTCCAAATATCATGGTATGTGCAACAAATTGATGGATATCACACAAAAGTCAATAATGCCAGCTTATGGATAAGTGGCACACTCACAAATGGTCGACCAATTTATTACAACTACCCGTCTTTAGGAAGCGCAATTAACACTAACGGCTATTCTGTTTATATCTCAGATATGCCCATGTCTGGGATTATTCCCATAATCCTTCCACCTGGAACATATCAATTTGAGCTGTACGGAAATTTTTCCCAGACCGGACCCTCTTGCAGTAATCAGGCACCTCAATACGAAGAGGCAGAGGCAACTTATACTGTGCAATAATTCTCTGCCTGATCTTGTTCGGAAAGAGATATCGTGGCGCCGTAAGAGCGCCACGGTTTTTTTGATGTGAAGATTGTGGGGCCAGTGCTGGGCTGCTCTAGAGTCTGTTTACACTGTTTTGCATCGCTCACGTAGCCGTCAGGTGGTATGCGTAGCGCAGGCTTGGCTGGCAACTAGATGTCAAGCTGCACGCTGCTACGTGGCGGCTCCGCAACGGCAACCCGAAAGGCTGGGTCCGTTTGTCTGCCGGCCAGCGTCATCGCCAATTCGTATACGAACCTTGACCAGCGTATTTGGGAAGCATCACGTCGTGAGTAAGCTGTGATGAAATCCCAGCATCATCGCGCCATGAATGCTGGGATTTCACCCCAGCCTACGCAGCTGCACCCATGCCTACGGAGATGCATTTGAATCCGCTATTGCAAGGCCTGGACCCTGTTGCGATCCATCGTGTACTCGCTACAGGGCAGGCGCTGGAGATGCATCGCCCCGACCAGGCGGCAGACCATTTGGCGCCGCTTCTGGCGAGCCATCCGGACCATCCCGAAGTGCTGCGCCTGCACGCCAGCCTGCTGAGCCTGCGCGGCGAACACAAAGCGGCCTTGCGCGACATGCGCCGTGTGCTGGAGCAACGTCCGCACGAAGCGCTGTACCACAATGCCTTTGCGCTTTGTCTGGCCGAAGCCGGCGAACTCGATCTGGCGATTGAAGCTTTGTATCGCGCTTGCGCGCTGCAACCGGGCTTCGTGCTGGCCTGGTACAACCTCGGCCTGTTTCTTATGCGTGCCGCATGCTTCGACGACGCACGGATCGCGTTGCGCAACGCCATTGAACTGGCCCCCGACTACACCGCAGCGCGGGCGCAGCACGCCGATCTGCTGCGCATGGACAATTTTCGCGACGAGGCCATCGCCGAATATCGAAAGTTGCTGGCCGAGCAGCCGTGGGCCGGCATGGCGTGGTGGGGCTTGGCGGAGATCAAGACCTTGCCGCTGGGTACGGCCGACAGCGACGCGATCCGCCGCGCGCTCACGCATCCGCATGCCGGCGACGGCGATCGCGTCGCCATGGGCTTTGCCCTGGCCAAAGCGCTGGATGATCAGGACCGCTATGCCGAATCCATGCAGGCATTGGCCGCAGCGAACGCGCTGGCCCGGCGTCACCGTAGCTGGAACGCATCCGCCTTCGACGCGACGATCGCATCGATCAACGCCGCACGCTGCAGCGCCAACGCGGGAGGAGGCCTGGGATCGGAAGTGATTTTCATCGTCGGCATGCCGCGGTCGGGGTCGACGCTGATCGAACAGATTCTCGCCTCGCATTCCATGGTCGAAGGCACGGCCGAGCTGGCCGATCTACCCCTGGTGATCGGCGAGGCCTCGGCCCACTACAAAAAGCCCTATCCCTTGTGGCTGGCCGACATGAGTGCGGAGGATTGCCGGCACTGGGGCCAGCGTTATCTGCAACGCACGGCACGCTGGCGCAAGCACCACCCCATATCCACCGACAAGCTGCCCAATAACTGGATGCACATCGGCCTGATCCGCGCCATGCTGCCTGGCGCACGCATCGTGATCAGCCGCCGCGATGCGCTCGAAACCTGTTTCTCCTGCTACCGGCAATACTTCCCCGGCAACGACTACACGCGTACGTTTGACGACCTGGCTTCGTACTGGCGCCGCTTCGATGCTGCGGCAAATCATTGGGCACGGCAGGAACCCGCGCACGTCTATCAACACGTGTACGAAGCGTTAGTCACGAACCCCGACACGCACATCCGCCAGCTGCTCGCCTTCTGCGGCCTGCCATTCGAGGAAGCATGCCTGCGCTTCCATGAAACGAAACGCTCCATCGGCACGCCAAGCGCGATGCAGGTGCGCGAACCATTGCGCACCGATACGGCACGCGCCCCACGCTATGGCGAATACCTGGATCCGCTGCGCCGGGCGCTTGGATCAACGCTGCGTAGGCTGGGATGAAATCCCAGCATCTTCGCGCCACGAGTGCTGGGATTTCATCCCAGCCTACGCAGCTGTGTTCCCTTGCAGCAGGCTATGACGCCGTACCACCCACCGTCATGCTTTCCACGCGCAGCGTCGGTTGGCCCACGCCTACCGGCACGCTTTGTCCATCCTTGCCGCACACGCCGATGCCTTCGTCCAGGGCGAGATCGTTGCCGATCATCGACACGCGTGTGAGCACATCGGGGCCGCTGCCGATCAAGGTGGCGCCTTTTACCGGCGTGGTGACCTTGCCGTCTTCGATCAGGTAGGCCTCGCTGGCGGAGAACACGAACTTGCCGTTGGTGATGTCCACCTGGCCACCGCCGAAGTTGACCGCATACAGGCCCTTCTTCACCGAGCGGATGATGTCCTGCGGATCGTGCTGGCCGGCCAGCATGTAGGTGTTGGTCATGCGCGGCATCGGCAACTGCGCGAAGGATTCGCGGCGGCCGTTGCCGGTGGGCGCCATGCCCATCAGGCGCGCATTGAGCTTGTCCTGCATGTAGCCCTTGAGAATGCCGTCCTCGATCAGTGTGGTACACGACGTAGGCGTGCCTTCGTCGTCCACGGTCAGCGAGCCGCGGCGACCCGGCAGGGTGCCGTCGTCCACCACGGTGACGCCCGGCGCGGCCACGCGCTGGCCGATGCGTCCGGCGAAGGCGGAACTGCCCTTGCGGTTGAAATCGCCTTCCAGGCCATGGCCGATCGCCTCGTGCAGCAGCACGCCGGGCCAGCCGGGGCCGAGCACCACGGTCATGCTGCCGGCCGGCGCGTCGACCGCATCCAGGTTGACCAGCGCCTGGCGCACGGCTTCATCCGCGAAGGCCTTGGCGCGGCCGTTTTCCAGCAGTTCGCGATAACCATAGCGGCCGCCGCCACCGGCATAGCCCTGCTCGCGGCGGCCGCCCTGCTCGACGATCACCTGCACGGACAGCCGCACCAGCGGGCGCACGTCGGCCGCCAGGGTGCCGTCCGAGCCGGCAACC
>JGI25162J39368_1001281_pt1 | contig 14270 bp, 13 predicted proteins | sample AraplaL_Cvi_mTSA_FD_39368 | JGI IMG/M metagenome (IMG submission 39368) | reverse complement strand
CGAACACCGGTATCCTCAAATACGTTCGACACGGCCAGGAAGGTATCGTAATTGCTCAACACTGTAGGGAATGCGCCTCGGGCAGTAAGATCAAACGACGGCATTGGCACTGCCGCAGTTCCCAGTACCGATTTCAGGAACGCCACATGCGCATTTTCATCTACCTGGATCTTGGAGATGTACCCGCTGTTGTTGTTTGGGATGAGGCCTGAACTTGCCACGCCCTGGTTGTAAAAATATGATTCCAGGTATTCCAGTTTCAGCGCAAAGTTTAAAACATCGTTCACAGCCACGGGTGCATCGGCACCATAAGCCCTGTTAAAAACCGTGGCAAAAGCCATAGGCATGGCAGCAAGAGCTACTTTAGAGCCAAAGCTTGTGATATTTTTTATAGCCGCCCGGCGCGGACTCATACGTTCTGCAGCTTCCGGGTCAACGTTTTCTATTTGTTCAATTATGTTTAAAAAATTCATGGCAGTATGGTTAAGATGCTATATATCCGTAATTAGACGCACTCACTTTAGTTTTAAGGTATTTGTTTGCGATGGGCAAAACAGCCTTTATCTCGTTCGATTGGTTCAATCCATTTGAATCCACCACATCAGCGGCGGCAAACGAGCCAGGCAACAGTAACTCGCGGATCAACGCCGCATGCCTGGCCTCAACCGAAACAATTTTACCGGCAATGGTGAGGTAAGCAGGTGTTGTGATTAGATAGCCGGCGCCGTCGTACGCGCTAACGCCGAGGTCTTCAAATGCTTTGGCGGCTCCGAGCACACTTGCCCGGCTGCTAAAATTAATGGAACTGAAATCGGGTGTGAGCGCTTTGATGGCGTTTGTTCCCAAGGCTGCCTTGAAAAACTCACGATGAGCCACTTCGTGGTCGCGAATGGCGGTTAGCAAAGTCTTTTCATTTTCCGGAATCCCCGCATACGGCGTAAGAATAACCTGTGTGTAAAAAGCAGCTTCGAGTTGTTCAAGCGCGTACGCGTAGTTAAGAATTCCGAAATCGCCCGAGCCTACATCTACCCCATTGTTGAGGTTAATATTGTGATCTTTGTGGCAGGCTGCGGTGGCTAACAGGCCAACAGATGCAGCGCCAACGCCAGCGTAACGCAAAAACGATCTCCTGGAAGTGCTTCGTGTTGCGAAGCCTTCTTGTTCTTCTGTTTTCATAAGTAGTAAATGTTTAGTTATTGAAATTTGTATTTACATAAATTACGAGGTATTAATGAGCTACGGTTTTTGATTTATAAATTAAAAAGAAATATTTTTTATTTATAATGAATCCATTATCAGTTAGAATAAAAGAAAATTACAATTGTTTCTTCGCAAGAGAATATAACTTACTCCATATAGAAGTATTCCCGAAAGGGCTTAAAGAAATTTGAAAAAATTAAAACCAGAAAGTGATTAACGTGTTATCCCAAAACATGCCGAGGAAAAGGCACAAAAAAAGGCCGAAAAACTCTCGCAGTGTTCCGGCCCTACATCTACCTATGAAAAACAACCCTTTTGGAAGGGCATAATGTTTAACTCAAAAGCAATGCCAGTTTATAAAATTGCTTAAAACATACCTAAAATTTCATTTTTTTGCTTTAAGGGAAATAAAAACGGGGAATTATTTTCTCGCCACATCGGAATTTTTTTACTCAAACGGAGCATTCATGTTTTCCTTTTTTTATACATTTTATAAATTATCAACAACCCGTTATCAAAAATGAGTAAAAGGAAACCATAACATGCTAATGTTGTTACACTTATTATGGATTATAATGTATATTTATTAGCAACCGATCCGAAAAATCCGTGCAGGGATATTATCCACTCACGGGATACACGGTTAAAGATCAGGGTTTTTTGCCTCAGTGAAGAGGCCTTTAGTCCTGATAGCAACGAAATTCAGCTTTACGGTTATGCCCAGAATAAACTATATGCCTTTGAAACCATAAACATTGCAGCCGAAGATGCCCTTGATGTTGTAAGCGCTATTCAATGGTACGCCGAGTACATCGATTCCCCCGAAATGGAGATCCTGCCTGATGATCCGCGTCCCGGCCAGCACATTGCCATGTAAATCCAGGCATTTGCCGCTTAAAAGCGGCAAAACATTTATCGTCATTAGCGCGCCTAAAAATATTTTGTTTTTTAATCTCCTGTTAATAATACAGTTACAGACCTCCCGGCAAACCACAATAAAAAAAGTGAAATTTTATTTTGGAGAAAAGATAATGACTCCTATATTTGCAGTCCCAAAACGGAGGGAACATTTAGGTTTCCAAAGCGAAGAGAAAGGGAGCTTAGCTCAGCTGGTTCAGAGCATCTGCCTTACAAGCAGAGGGTCACTGGTTCGAACCCAGTAGCTCCCACCTTACTGGACAAGGACGAGAAATCGGCCTTAGTCCAGTTTTTTTTTGCCTTTAACTTTCTGTTAATCAGTGCAATATTCAACACAATTTCATTGACCCGGGCGGTTCGAACTTTCGCACCATCAAATGTTAATTTTTCCGGAAAAAAGGAACCAATCACCCCTCTTTGCCGCTTTAAATCATAGCTATCGTATTCATTATAAACACGATAGAGGTTCGATAAAGCTCCAGTAACTATCTTTTCAATATTTCGGGTAGCCAAATTCATCTCCGGCAGCTGCGATTCAAGCACTGTAATTTGCTTCTCACTTGCCAGTTTGACCTGCCGGAAATCGCGTGTGTCAAACTCACCCGACAAAGCTAATTCCCTTGCATGATTGATTTTATCATAGAGTTCCTGTATCTGCGCCATGATGCGCTTGCGCCCGTCTAAATCCCCGCTGGCGTTGAGCTTAAAGGCCTGTTTGATCATTTCCGCATAAAATTCTTCATAACCCGGTTTGGGCCTGTATTCATTCATTTCCGTAATTAACGCATCGTTCACCTCTTTGGCTTTATACCTGGTATTGCAGTTTTTGAAACAGTGATAGTAATAATAATAGCTTTTACGCCCCCTGGAAGCGCTCCCTGTTAACATCTTGCCACACTTAGGGCATAGCAGGAAACCCCTTAAGGGCAAAAATTCTTCGGAAACTTTTTTCGCCCCGGTCTTTTTGCCGCGTTTCAAAACCTCCTGTACCTCGTAAAACAAAGCTTCGCTGATCAAAGGTTCATGCATGCCGTCGACAATATATTCTTCTTCGTCCTGGTGTTTGGGCACAACCACCTTACCGCAATAGACCGGGTTACGGATAACCTGGTAAAAGTTTTTGAGCTTGCAGCTAATACCCATCGTCACCGTTTCTTTAAAAATATGTGTCAGGTTGAATTTTCTCCGGGCGATCTCCTCGAATGCCCAGCGCATTGCCGAAGCATAGGGTTCTTTTAAGCCGATGTATTTATTACCGCGTTCGTCAGTGAGATTGACATACCCAACCGGCGCAGCAGCCGGCCAGCGGCCTTCTTTTCGTGCCCTACGCTGTCCGTAAAAGACGTTGAGGGAACGCCTGTCGTTTTCCACTTCCGGGGCGGCCAAATAAAAGGCCAGCATCATCTTGTTTTCTGGTATCGTTAAATCCAATGGCTGTTCGATGGCTTGCGGCTCAATGCCAAATCGACGCAGCACGCTGATCATGTAATAGGCATCACCCGTATTCCGGCTGAACCTGTCCCACTTCGTAAACAGCACCAGGTCGGTTTGCCCTTTGTTTTTTCGCAGGTCGACCATGAGTTTGTTCCAGACCGGGCGCTTGAATGTTTTTGCCGAATGGTCCTCAAAGTAGACCTTAAAAATCAGGATATCTTTGATCTCGCAATACTTGCGGAGCATTTCTTCCTGGTGCCTTTGAGAAAATCCTTTTTCCGCCTGTTCGTCTGTACTTACCCGGATATATAAAGCCGCTGTTTTCATTAACCTAAAATTTATTATTGTAACTCATTGATTTACTGTCAATTTATATATTTTAAACGTCAAAAACAAGGATTTTATTTTTATCTTTATAGAATATATTCACCCCCATTTAATCAATAAGATGACCGAAATTGAACGCTATATTGATCTTTCCTTTCGGATTGAAATCAGTGATTTTAAGATTAATCTTCACGCCAAACATCCCGATGAAAACGAAGAGTTAGTTGCAGAGCAAAAAAATAATGAAGTTTTGCGTAATGAACTATCAGCGCTGATAAATCTGCTGTCGGAAAAAAGCGGGATAGCTGATGAAATACGCGTGTCCTTTATTCACGTTGCAAATGGCATTCTAAACAGTTTTGCGCAAATTAAAAAATGGGGCGGCATGTATTATCCCGACTTGAGCCAAAGCATGGTTATTCCAGGTTATTTACTGGGGATGATACTCGAGGATTTTAAGATCGCATTAAAGTATGAGGGCGGCCACCCTGTTGTTACGATCCACATGTCAGCTAAAGAATGGGACTACGGACCTTTACAGTCCTTAATACAAAGTATCCGGGATGAGCTGATCAAATCCAATTTCGCCTGTAAAATGGATGCGATCAATTATTACGAACATATAAAAAAATCAATGCTTGTAATCATCAATGACTTGCGCGGGAAAGGATTGATATAAAATTAACGACAGCTCAATTGTATAGCAGTTTTCCAAACAGAATTATAGGCGATGACAAAAGAAGATGAGATAGACCGGGTGCATGGAAACGGCGGCCACGTTGTGATTTTAGGTGCAGGCGCGAGTATCGCTTCGACGATAAAGAATCCCGAAAAAAATGGCAGAGCGCTACCCGCCATGAATAATATTATTCAAATATTAGGTTTAGAAAACATCGTTGCCAACCTTCCTGAAGGCCTTCAAGATTTGTCGGCAGACTTCGAAAAATTTTATAGCAGGCTCGTATTGCAAAAAGAATACAACAAAGAACAGGAATCTATAGAAAAGGCAATTTATAAATACTTCAGCGAACTTGAATTGCCGGATCAGCCAACAATCTATGATTATTTGATGCTGTCGCTGCGCCCTAAAGATGTAATCGCCACCTTCAACTGGGATCCTTTTTTATACCAGGCCTATGTACGCAACGGAAAATTCACTAAGACTCCCGGCATTCTGTTTCTTCACGGTACGGTTTCATTAAGCTATAGTGCAGCAGATAAAAGAGCAGGACCGGCTGGCTATTATGCTAATACATCGGGAGGTTACCTCGAGCCTACCAAACTGCTTTACCCGGTAGAAAATAAAAACTACAATTCAGATGAGTTCACAAGCGGACAATGGGAACAGATCGCCATACAATTAAAAAAAGCGGAAAGAGTAACCGTGTTCGGTTACCGGGCGCCGGAATCTGACGTGGAGGCCATTTCCTTATTGCAGAAAGCGTGGGGCACACCCGATGAGCGGGCTATGGAGCAATTTGAATTGATCGATATCCGCGAGGAGCAGACTCCCGCTTGAAAGGCGCTACCCCCGCGTAGCAGGCAAATTTCCTGGGGTCGCTGATATTTTTGAATTCGTTGGTCGAAATGATCACCTGGATGGCGGTGATACGCCCGACACCCGGTACGGACATAATGAGTTTATTTAACCTGTTGAGCTCCGAGTCGCCGGACATCAGCTGGTCGATCACCGTGTCGATGTTCCCGATGTCTTCTCTGATCGCGCCGATGCTGTTGGAACAGGATTTGACAGTCTGCTCATGTGTCCCCTTTTTGATAAAGGTTGCCTGCGCGGTGAGCGGCGTTTGCAGGGCCAGCTGAACGGTCAGCAGCCGGTTGCGGAGTGAAAACAGGTCGGCCAGTTGCTGGAGCAGCGGCCGCCTGGGGTTGTAAAATGTTAAGGTTTCCCGGTTGACATAGGCGTAATTGGCAATCCGTTTCGCGTCTACTTTATCATCCTTGCCGCGGGCAATTCCGAAAGAATGCTTGATCTGCAGGGCATTGTCGTTGACAATGTTGGCCCTGATCTTCCGGAGCGTGGTGATCAAATGCAGGTTGTAGATCCCGTTCTCTTCCATGCAGAATACTGCCCGGCTGATCATAAATCCCGGCAGCAGTTTTAATTCTCTAACGAAATCCGCAATGTCCGCCGGGTTGTTTTTGCGCTCCCGGTGAAAAAGAAATTTGTTGCCTTTCATCACGGCATAATCCAGTTCCTGGGCCGACACATCGATGCCAATAAAATAGGTGTATTTCTTGGGGCGTATTTCCGGTGTGTTCTTATCTGTTATTTCTTGTTCAGTATCGGTGGCTGCTATGGTCATGGGGCGGCGAAGATAGCAGCCCTGCACGGTCGTCCGGCGCTTTTAGGAACTTCCGGGTTTTGTAAGGTTTTCGTGCATGGATACTTTTAGATCGTTTGCAAGCTGCCCGGTTTCGGAATAATTGGAAGGATACAGGCTTTTGATTTCGGGCTTTAAAACGGATAAGCAATCTTCGGCCTTTATTTACTTTATCCAAAAATCATGCTCACCCTTAAGCAGGCCAATGCCGAATTTTTAAACCATTGTTTGTACGAAAAAAACTTATCCGCTAAAACGATCAAATTCTACCGAATTGATTTGCTGCAGTTCAGCGCTCACCTGGAAAACAGCCAGTTCCCGGCTGTTGTACAGCAAATCGATAAGACACACCTGAAGGATTACCTGAGGGTATTATCCCAATGGAAGCCCAAAACCGTCAAGCGGAAGATTGCCACGCTCAAGGCCCTTTTTAATTTCCTGGAATTTGAAGACCATATCGTGGCCAACCCGATCCGAAAACTCAAGATTAAAATCAAGGAACCTGCCTTGTTGCCTAAGGCCCTAACGACCGGTGAAGCGCGTGACCTGCTTAAACTGGTTTATGCGAAAACGCTGTCTGCTGATAAAAAAAAGTATGGCTATTTTGAAGCTGTGCGCAACACCGTGGTCATCGAACTGCTTTTTGCCACTGGTGCCAGGGTATCCGAGATCGCCAACCTGCGGCGCAGTGCCATCGACCTGCAGGGAGCTACGGTCACGATCGCGGGGAAAGGTGGTAAACAACGCATGATCCAGCTTTGTAACCCGGACACACTTTTTACCATCCGGACCTACTGCGATCTTTTCCAGGACAGCATTGCGGCGGCAGGTGATTATCTGCTGATCAACCGTTTTGGCAATAAGCTGTCGGATCAATCCATCCGGATGCTCGTCAGCAGCCTGGCCGCCACCGCCAAAATTCCCAAAAAAGTCACGCCCCATGTTCTGCGCCATACGTTTGCGACCCTGTTGCTGGAAAATGACGTGGACATTAAATATATCCAGTCGCTGCTGGGCCATAGCTCGATCATGACGACACAGATATATACCCAGGTTAATCTCGAAAAACAAAAGCAGATCCTTGCCCAAAAACACCCCAGGATGAGTTTTGCAATGACGATGCAGTAGGCGTCAATAATGGATAACTACTAATTATCAATGACAAATGCCAGCACTTTGGATAGGATCAACTTGATCTTACAGCAGTTCAAATATTACGATAAAAAGCTTGCCATGCTGTTAATTGTCAATCTGCAATCGGAAATGGTAGCGGACGACTATGTTGATTATTCTGTGGTAACCTCATACTATTCAAACAAGGAACTTGATGATATTGTAAAAGGATTTAAGGAATTCGTTGATTATATCGACATTTCCTATGGAGAAGCTGAATTTGTAAAGAAGGTGCAGTCAGGCTTTTTTAACGATTTAAACGCGTATTATAAAGTCGCCTATACAGAAAGTGCAACTGGCACAACGAGGTCAAAATCTGCACTTCTACCCGCAATATGTGAGTTGTTTCAGATTAAATATTGTTCCAACGATATTTTCACCGCGGCGCTATTAGATAATAAACTCGCCACATACCGAATTTTGAAATCGTATGGATTTCCTTTACCTGAAACATGGGTTTATAAACATGGCACTGGCTGGATGGGAAGCGAACCACCAAATCAAATGATGTTGATAGCAAAACCGGCATATGAATGTGCGAGTTTAGGAATTGGAGAATCATCTGTGTCAATGATAAGTCCGGTTTATTTACAATTTATAGATCAGCTTTCTATAAATTTTCGGCAACCTGTTTTGGTACAGCAATTTATCAGTGGGTATGAGGTAGAGGTCCCTATTTTCGATGATAAAGATCCCTTGACCCCCTGCGCTGTTGGAATTTCGCTAAATGATGGTAAATCTTTAGGAGAAAGAATATTAAGTTACGACACCATTTTTGATGACGGATTTGATCTTTTTAACTATGACGAACATGATGAAGGGATTGGTTCTGCAATAAAATCCGCTTCAAATCTTGCTTATAAGTATCTTCAATTAAAAGGGCCGGTAAGGATTGACTATCGGATAACAGAAAGGGGTGAATATTTTATGATGGATTACAATAACTCTCCGCATTTAGGAAAACAACATTCATTTGCATTTGCTGCTAAAGAGTTGGGACTGAGTTACAGCGAAATGCTAAAAATAATTGTCTTCCCTGTCTTAAACTTATGATATATTCCAAATTTGCATGTCGGTAAATAAGTAGATTGTTTTTAATCTCTTCCATATTTTACTCTTAAATATTGGCACTGCCTTGTTTGCATATATTTCTATGTCAGCATATGTTTTGCACTCTGAGTCTTTAATTATTTCTTTTAAGATTTTGAAGTGCTCTAAGTAATAGTCTTTTAAGATCGGTGAAACTTTCACAGAAATTTCTTCAAGCTGATTTACTTTGAATAAAGCCTCCTGGCTGCGCCCCGATAAAAACGTTAACACGCAATAATTAACCCAATAATAGTAACAATAATAACTATTGTCGTTAGATAAGTTAGGGATGTAATTACAATTCTCTAACACCTCAAACGCTTTTTCGAGTTGGTTATTCAGTAAAAGAATTCCGGCATAGTTAATATCGATCAACATCTTGTTTTCTTCAACTGTTGCACCTAAATACAAGTCTCGAAATTTTTCATTAATCCAGGTCAAGTTGCCAATGTCTTGCAATAAAGCTGCCAGGTAAAGATTATTAAGAGGCGCTTCCACGCAGGGGAATTGTATCTCCGGAAATTCCTCAGTTAAGGCAACGGCGCTTTCGGCGTACTGGATTGCCTTTTGTAAATCATCAATTATGATACTATTACTGGAAATATTAGTCCTGGAAAGGTACAAATCCAATACCTTGTGATAATTTTCGTTCATCAATTGAGCAGACAACCATCTTTCGGTCTGTAACATCTTTCGGTGGGCCACTTCAGGGGAATAAATAACTTCGGAGAAAATGTTTAATCGTTCAAGAATTGACCTAGCTGAAACATCGAAGCTCAACCTGGTAGAGAAGTATTTTACAATTTCAGTTTCCGCATGTACAGCTACGTCAAGCAGCCCTAATTCAGCCGCCAAAATTATTTTAGATTGGATCAATCGATACCACACTTCCGGCTCCTCCGCTTTGATATCCTCCCATTCCCCGATAAGTTTTAATGCTTCTTCTTTCGGTGGGTCAGCAATCCTCTTAGCAAGGCTATCTATTTTAAGGTAGTTTTTCTCTGCCAATAATTGTTTAGGCAAGGCATTGGATATTTGTTCAACTTCCAATAATGTGTTATCAATGTTACCCGCTATACTCAACTCATAACAGATTTTAAATTGATGTAAGGCCGTTTTGATATCATTTCCTATAAATGAGTCGGATATTTGATTGATGATTAACTGAGACTCGTTAAATGATCCGGACCTCATTTTACTAATGACCGCTAATCCGAGGTAGATGTCCGATTCATCAGAACGGTTAGCCAGTTTTTCTACAAACGCCCGGCGTTCATAGTTTGCCGGTGTAAGCTTTCTCAGGCAATCGCTAAGTTTTTCATAGAAAGATACCTTCTGTTTATGGTATACCGAGGCGATATATTGTTCGATAATCGGGTGGGTAAAATATATATAATTATCCTTGACGGCCAAAAAATCGATATCGACAGCAAATTGAATGCAATCCTGGATATCAGTTTCATCTTTCAATAAACAAACCAACTCAAACGTTGAGCTTCGTTTACCTGACTGAGAAATAGCAGAAAATATCTTTTTAATCCGTTCGTAGCGATCTTTGAACGCCTTTAGCCGGAAATCGATAATATTTTCAAAGAATGCCTGATTACCTCCGGAAGATCCTGAAAAATCGGATTCAATTAAATAATTAGCCACAATTTTGAGCAGTTGCAGATGGGCTCCAGTACATGAAATGATTAATTTCAATTGTTCATCGTTAACGGTTTTGTTGCTCCAAATTTCTAACGCATCTCTTATTTGTTCATCTGAAAGTGGTGAAAGTTTAATCGAATGTCGCTGACTATAACCGAAGTTTAACAACGCTTCTTCCTTATTATTACCTGTTGTTACAAATGAGATTATAGAGCTGCCCTTAAACTGAAGAAACCCATCCGTTAATGACGTTAAATATCGAATACTATCCTGATCAAAATAATCAATGTCATCGCAAACGATAATGATCTTTTCATATTTATGTTCAAGTCCAACTAAGTGTATTGAAAAGTCTATATTGTCTTTAAAAGGCGATATATCTTGTATTGATTTTCTTACTTTGTGTTTTTTAAAGTCATAGTCCTCAACTAATGCCTTAAGTGTTTTGCCTACATAAGGAAGCTGGCCTATGGATTCCTTGATCGCTATAACTCCCTTGTTAAAAGTCTTATCCTTTTTTTCTATAAATTGCTTTAACGGATAAAAGGATTCTTGTTTCCTATTGGGGTCGCCCTGTAAATGAATAAAGCAGAAATTTTGCGACGTCTGGTCTTCAGCTAAAGCGTAGGCTATCCATGTTTTTCCTCTTCCCTCTGATCCCAAAATATTTATTTGGCTATTAGGTTCAGCAAGGAGTATGCTGTCAATTTGTTCTGCTATTGCCTTGTTTCCTAAGAGGGTGTCTATGTTCACAATTGATAATTAGTAGTTATCCTGTATTGAGTTATGTTTAAAATGTTGATAGAAAATCATGCTTTTTAATTTGATTATCTATTTTCTGTTACCCAGTCTCCTTACCACGCACCTTAATCAATTGCCTTGCAGCAACCGGGCTATTTTGATATGATGCTGACCGCTGTCTTCTGTCCAGGCAAAATATGGAAATGCAACGCATGCGACGTCGATCGCTCTTTCACCCATATTGACACTGTTTATTTCTGAAAACTGGTTGGTAAAGGTGATATTCTGCGTCGTATTGGAATGAAATACAAACCATTGTTCAACAAGCATAAGCTCGGGAACGGGATGTACCGACACCTGGAAGGTATTATTCATATCGATGTAAGGCAAAAACTGCTTGTTGAAGAATTCGGAACCGTTATAGCTTTGTATTTCGTAGGCCTGCCCGGTTTGCAGATCGACCCCGCCCACACACAGGTTGTCGTTCCATACGAAAATACAGGGGGGACGCGCAGTCTTTTCGCTCAGCACGGCTTCTTTCCGGAAACTGTTGCCGTTTTTCGTCGACATGATATTGATATTCCCGGACAGGCTCCGCCAGGCAAAAAACAACTGTTGGTTAAACACCGCCATATTGATCTTATCCGCACCGGTTTCATTGTTAAGCCAGACCTCATTATAGGACCAGTTACCTTGATTGTCAAGCCTGGTACACACCGGCCGGCGCAAACTGTCGAGCCAGGAAACGAACACGATACCATTGAAAACAGCGATTGAAGGCGCATTGTCGATTTTAAATGGCAAGACCACCCGTACGGCAAAGTTTGTACCGTCATCACTGGACGCAACGGCGACATTATTTTCCTGATTGGCAAATGCGAGATAGATTGTGTTATTATCCAATGCAATGGATGGGGCAAAATTGCTGGTTTCGGTCAGAGTGACCGGCGTCGATTGGTGCAGGGTTAAAGTCATGGGTGCCCCGTGCATCACAAATCCGGCATAAAAAATAAACTCCCCTAATTTTGTTCCATCTTCATCAAGGAACTTACCCATATCTGTTTTCTTGCAGTGGACCACCGTATTGTTGTAAGGGATTTCGAAAGTATAGGTCGAATAGGTGTCAGCAAGCATATGACCGACACCGATTTTTATATAGGTATCATCGTTACCCATGAAAAAAAGTTCGCCGTTCTCATTATAATAAATTCTATCATGACCTGGAAATTTTTTACGCCCTGTATCGTACAAATAAAACTCTCCGATGATCTGTTTATCGTTGAAAGGCTTAATCAGGCTAACCGGGTTGATATAATAAAAAGAATTATCATAAACATTGCTTAAATAGGTAAGATTACAGGTCCGGATACCCATATCCACCGCATTGGAACGTTGCTGTGGCGAACCATGGTGCGTTACTTTATAAAAGCTAAAATCACCGAGCGATTCCACCGTGCGGTATAAGTCCTGATAAAAATCCGGTGTGATAATACCAGCTTTACATAAGGTATTGCCAGCAAGATAATCAGCTTGCAGTTCAAAAGAATTCGTATTTATGCGGTCATCAAAAAAACGGTTATGCGGATCTTTATATTGGTATAAATGTCCCATTTCATGGGCGATCAGGTAAGCGATCATCGCGTTGCCATGCGGGCGCGCAGCCACTGCATTGAGTAGCGGGATGCCCAGGTAGATATTATGATCGTTCGCACTTTTGGTGGCAAATGAATTGGCCTCATCTTTCAAAAAAAAGACGGTACAGACAAGCTGATATTTCTGGGCAAGCAGCGTATAATATGCCTGCACCACTGAGTCCGTGTATCTGGAGCCACTTGTAGTAACGCGCCTGCGAATCAACTCATCCGGCTGGACACCGGGCCCTTCGGTTGCAGCGCACTGCGCGGAGGTATTTTGAATACTTATCCATTGCAATATCAGAATCACCAATAGCAGACGGCGTTTCAAACGATTCATGGTTAACGGCTTGGAATGGGGAATGGGTTATTCAGATCGCTTGTGCATTTTTCTTCCTGCATCATCCATTCAATTTTATTTTCAAGATGATCCTCTGTAACGGCATAATTGCCCCTGTTATTGGCAAACTGCACCGTCAGGCGGTTATTATCCAATTCTACACGCTCCGCGTAAGAAACATCGCTCAAACCTTTAAACTTTATCGTAAAGACAGTCTTTTTAGGACAATTGAGCTCAGCGGTCACTGGAGAGCTGGAGAACTCAGGGCCATCATGCGTGCATTGCGTGTCAAAGATCAGACCGACGATCTCATTCCAGCCAAAGGATTTGACCTCGCCGGTACAGCCGATGCGGATTTTGACCGAAGTGCTGCTCAGCGAAGTGATCTTTCCATAATATTGGTGGCGACCGTCATTGATATAGTCAGCTTTTACTGAAGCCGCTATAAGAAGCATGAAAAGTAGTGCAAAGTATTTCCTCATTTGATTTGGGTTTTAAATTTAATGACATCATTTTTAGGGATGCGGTCAATAATCGGTGGCGAACTTTGCGGATTGTCTGTCGGCGCAAAGACGTACAAGAAGTCCTTATCGACCAGCAGCAGCCGGAACCTGCCCATTGGCGGGACCGTTTCTGATTTGGTCTCCAGCTGGGCGATTACCGGCAATGTGCTGCTGCTGCCAACCATGTCCCTGTTCGCCTGTAGCGTGCCCGCCCGCCGCGCAAGCGGAAAAATAACCACTAACATCAGCAGCAGGAAAATGTAGGCAAAGGGCGTCCGATACGCAAGGAAACGACGCCATTTTCGTTTGATGGCTATAATCTCCAGTAACAGGATAACTATCGTCAGCAAATAGGGTAACAACATGCTGGGATAATCAAGGATCATGACCAGGCCTTTATAGATAACATACATCGTGTTGAAATCCAGGGTTTGAAACTTGACACCGAATACCTGGAAATAGGCATCGGTGAATATCAGGCCGCCGGCCAGGATAATAAAAGAAATCAGGAAGAGCTCATCCTTAATATTTCCGAACCTGGGTTTTTCTGCTTCCATAATTCAGGGTATAAAATGTATGATAAAAATATCGGCGGATTGTTCAAATGGGTCGTCTGCCGATTTGACGCGACCCAAATGTTCCGGGTTGGCCCATACGATCAGCGGCCATAGTGCTTTATCGCCGTAATACTTCAGGCTGAGTTCCCCTATGGTCCGGATTCCGCCGGAATAATTAGCGGGGGTCTCGACCAATTCCAGTTCCTGCTGGCGGAAAATGTCCGTCAGCTCCGTGATGTGTGCCAGCGGCTTGTAATCAGGCCGCTGCCGCGCCATTTCCATTAACTGGGCGTAGCCGGCTTTCTTGCTGGCGGTGCTCACCTTGATGGTTTCTTCACTCGTTTTGCCATAATATTTGGATA
>JGI25162J39368_1001251_pt1 | contig 14526 bp, 20 predicted proteins | sample AraplaL_Cvi_mTSA_FD_39368 | JGI IMG/M metagenome (IMG submission 39368) | reverse complement strand
ACGTTTAGCGATATCCAGAACAAAGCCAGCTATAGCAGCGAAAGCATCAGCATTGGCGGCGGCATGGGCACATCGGGCGGCGGTATCAACGGTGGCATCGGTATCCCCCAAAACGACAACGAAAGCAGCACCACCCACGCCGGCATCGCCAACGGCACCATCATCACTCGCGGCGGCGACACCGATCTGAGTGGCTTGAATCGCAATCCCACCCTGGACAATCAAGCGATCAAGACGATCTTTGATGCGCAGAAGGTGCAGGACAACCAGCAGGCCGGCATGCTGGCTGGCCAGGTAGGGATGACGGCTGTGGGCGATGTCGCCAGTTACATGGCCAACCACGCCACGACCGAGCAAGAGAAACAATCGTGGAGTGACGGCGGTACCAACAAGGTCATCCTGCACGGCTTGGTCGGTGCCGCGACGGCTGCACTGGGTGGTGGCGATGCGTTGGGTGGCGCGATGGGCGCGACCGTAAGTGAGGCGGCCAGCGCAAGAATGCAGCAATACCTGGATGACCAGCACATCACGGATCCAGCGCAACGAAATATGTTGATGAATCTGGCTAGTGCGGCGATTGGTGGTGCAGTCGGTGGTGGTGCGGGTGCGGCGACGGCGTTGCAGGGCGAGCAATTCAACCGCCAGCTGCACGAGACCGAAAAGGACCGTATCAAACAGTTGGCCGGCGGCGATCCCCAAAAGGAAGCCGAACTGAGTGCAGCCGCCTGCGCACTCGTTCACTGCTCGGCGGAGTACGCCAAAGATAGTCCGGAGTATGCGTACTACAGCCAGCTCGAGGCGCTCGGAAATCAGCCGCAGTACGCGGACGACCGGGCATTACTCAGTCAGCAGACCTATACCCGAATGGGTGTCACCATTGATGGCAAAGCTATGCCCGTAACCGAAGGGCTGTTCGATTACGACAAAGTAGATGTTGGGTTGGACAGCGTTGCTCTGTTCAACAACACATACGGTCACCCCATTACGCGTGCGGGAGGTGTGTTGCAAGCGGTAGGCGGTGCGGCAGCGGCGGTCACAGGCACCGTGCTGGCGGCTGGCGGTCTGGCCGCGTGCCCTGAATCCATTGGCGCCGGATGCGGCGTCGCAGCCGGCGGCACTGCCTTGGCCGTCTGGGGTGTGGATCAGGGGCGCTCAGGGGTGCTCACCTCATGGAACGGCACACCGACGCAAACCATCGGCGGCTATGCAATCCAGCAAGCGTTTGGCATCTCTCCGCAAGCCGCGGAACTGCTTTATGGCGCGGCTGGTGCAGCGGGCGGCATGTCATTGGGCGTAGTGGCAACTGGAGTTCCGACGCTTTCGCCGGTAAAGGTCTATGCGCCAATAGCATCTGCAAGCGCTGATGCCGAGGCGGGAGGAGCGTCTATCTATGGGGCGATTCCCGGACAGGGTGCGACAGCGAGTGCGGCCAGTCAGGGTAAGCTCGTTGGGTCGATTGAAGGACTCACTCCAGCGGAACAGAGTTTCATCAACGAAATGGTGGCCGGCGGGCAAACGGTGGAAGTCATCCCGAGGAGCACCGGGCGCACGGCCGATTTCCTTATCAACGGCCAACCGTACGAACTAAAGACCATGACGGATGTGTCCAACCAGACTTCCGATGGCTTGTCCAAGGCGATTTCGAGTACAGCTATGGACGCACGTGGCCAATCTGGCAACATCGTCATTGATGCGCGAAACCAACCTGGAATGACGGAAGATATTGCTCAGCGCGGAATTGACCGAGCATACGGAGCCGACAGCAAAACCGGGCAAAAAATTCAAAGTATTACGATAATCACGTCAGATGGCACAATATATGCGCCAAGGAAACCATAATGAATCCGAACTTCTGTGGGCGGCCCACCGAGGAAGAACTACGAAACAGAATAAACCGCCAAATTGAATGGCGAGGAAGAACAAAGGAAGTCGCTCTTCTGTGGCACGGATACCTAGCAGCATTATTCGAGTGGAATGCCATAGAACTTGACGTCTATGAAAGTCTAAGTGGCATATTGCCAGACATGGGCGCGAGTGAATTGGTTGAAATTTTTAGTGATGAGAAGAATTCCGCCGAACGAGAGGAAGAGATAGAAAGATATCGACGAAAAGATCCTTTGTCCTCTAAATAGGCGAAAGAACGGGAAAGAACGGGGTCAAAGAACGGGGTCAGGTTCACTTCCTACCGCCTCGAAGGCAGGCCTCTGACACAGGCCACCGACGACGGTAGCTATTCTGCACCGCCGTACGGCGAGATATTCCGTCCATGGCCCGCCTACCTCGACTCGATCTGCCCAACGTTCCTCAGCACATCGTGCAACGAGGAAACAATCGCCTTCCCTGCTTTCTCCATGATGAAGATCGCCAGCGATATCTTCAGCTGCTGCACGAAGCGTTGCTGCACAACGGGTGCGCACTACATGCGTACGTCCTGATGAGCAATCACGTGCATTTATTGGTTACACCGCCAGAGGTGGGCGCCATTTCGCGACTGATGCAGAAGCTGGGCCGCCAATACGTGGGCGCGTTCAATGCCCTTCACCGGCGGACTGGCACGTTGTGGGAAGGCCGCTATAAGTCTTGCTTGGTCGATAGCGAATCGTACGTGCTCCGCTGCTACCGCTATATCGACCTCAACCCTGTGCGCGCCNGCATGACCGACGATGCGCTCCAGTTCGAGTGGTCCAGCGCGGCCGCCCATGCTGGACACCGAAGCAACTCATTGCTAACGGACCACTCAGCTTTTCAAGCGCTCGGAATAAACGTGTTCGAGCGCGGCCTTGCGTATCAGCGTCTCTTGGAAGAAGTCGTATCCGAAGATGAGCTCGCTGGCTTACGCAGCTATCTTCAACAGCAACGCGCATTAGGATGCGATGCTTTCAAGGCCATGGTTGAAGCGAAAACTCAGCGATTTGCCGGGACTAGGCCAGCGCACAGACCGCCGGCACAGAAGTGAACCTGACCCCGTTTTCCAAGGCCAAATAATTGACCGTATTACAATGAATGATCCTCGCTGGCCGGCTTCGGATGGCTGGGTCAAGATGGAGCAAACAGTCAACGGCGTCGAGATCCACTACGTTCGCAACGTCCAAACGGGTGCAGTAGATGACTTCAAGTTCAAGTGAGGGTCTATGCAAGTCCTTTGTAATGCGAATACCGGATCATATCTTCCGAAACATGCCCGTCGTTTGGGTGAAGGCAAGGAAACCAGCTTTTTGCCCTTAAAGGTAGGCGAGAAGTATGGTGTCTATGGCTTAAAATTCCGACCCAGCGGGGTTGATTATCTTGTCTATCCAGTTGCCCACGACCCTCACTGGATACACGGCCCAAGTTGGAAGCCCGCATTGCTATTCCAGGTCATAGACCCTGCTATACCGCCTTGGCGGCTTTGCCTGACGGAGCAACAGGCTGGCTACGAGCCGCTTTTTTTACAGTACGGCATCACCGCGCTGATCGGCTACGACGAGCTAGTCAGCAATCCCGCTCACTATGATGGAATCCTGGATCGAGATCAGGAAGAACTCCACAAATTTTTTGTTGAGAAAGTAAAAATCGATCAACTTTTATAAGGTGCATTCTGACCCGGCTTTCGGCCAGCGCGTCGACGTAACCAAGTTTGCCGGCGGAAAGGAGCTGCGTAAATGACTGCAAAGGTATCTGACTTCAGGATGCACGACGCCCAGGGCCATGCAGTCCTGAAAAGAGATTGGTTGCGCTGGGTTCGCGAAAACGAGGGCCCCGGCGAGTTCGGTATTACAACGCACTACTCTTGGAACGTAGGTGGAGACCATATCTGTGTGCCTGTCGACATCAGTCAGGTTACCTGGCATGAGCTGCCAGACGGAAGTGGATTTATTTGCTTCGATAAAGGCTTTCAGCCCGATAACTGTCGGATTCTGGACACGTACGGCCTACTACGATGCCGCCTACGAGTACCTTGGGAATTGACGGGGCTTGAGGTGCCTGCTGAAACCAAGATGTGGTTCCGCAACACTGGGACCCACGATGACGGCCAATTCGGAGTGACCGCCTGGATCGAATACGCTGGCGATTTCTACTTCGAGCTGGATTACCACGAAGGCCGTTTCTTGTGGGGAAAGGAAATACGATTTTGATGCCGCCCGGAAAAGGTCGCAATGGACAGTTTCCGCTCGTCACTATAAATCTTCGATAAATTGTTCCCGACACAATTTCCGGACACCATTTACGACAGTGAACGTCAATTACAAATCAACGGGAAATGCGATCATCACTGGCGGGCGATAAAAACTTAAATTGTAGCTCGCAGGTACACCATGAAATTGCCCAAGTCTTTAGCTCAAGGCATGCAAAACAAGTTGCGTGTCCTCACATACGACTGCTACTGCGCAGACGCTTTCACCAGCGGATTGACTAGCCTCGATGATGGTGACAGCGCTCGCTGGCAAACCGCAATCGACACGCTATATCGATTCATCAGAAGCGATCTACTGTGGTCGCCCTCCGTAACAGAGGGATCCCCACCACTGACTCAGGAGGATTACTTGGCCTATATGCTTCGACTTGCGCAAAGCAACCCCTTCTCGAAGGAAGCTAATTATTTTGAACAATATAGCTCCTGGGTGATATGGGATTTCTGCTTAACAGATTCAGCCAAGGATTTCATTGGGCGCCATAACCTTCGAGGCTTAGGGCAGGAATTGAGTGTTGCATTTGTCGACGAACTAGAGCAGCGGTTCATCGAGCATGGCGTCCGTTGGTCTGATACACCATTAATTCCTATTAAATCGGAAATATAGCGAACCAAAACGGAGTCAAACCGGAAACAAAAGGGGGCCTTGATATGACGTCGCGTAAAGAACGAGTGCCCTATGAGACGATCAAGGGTCGAGTCCTCGATGCATACTTCGATTTTTGTAGAGACCGTGGATTGGTCGGGCGCCGCTCACAAGAAGAGATTTTAGGTGGTATAACCTACGAATTTGAAAACGCGTTTGAGCTACCTCTCGAAAATTTGATGCTGTGTGTTGTGCAGCTAGTACTATCAGGCGGATGGCACCCTAACGCGGAGGCCTACTTGCGTGAACAAATTTCCGATCAACTTGCCGAGTTCCACCTAGATAATCTTCTGGTTGGTTTACCGCAGGAAGAAGCAAGTCTATTCCGCCACGATCTGGACACCCTCAGGCTAAGTTGAGCAAAACAAAACAGGGGTCAGAGTGGACTTTTCGGGTAAGTGAACAAGCTTCCGGCGGGCACCGTGGTAGCCATGGACCCATCAAACTATCTGCTCCCCATGAGGAGCGGCTATGCCCCGTCAGCCGCGCATCGATCTGGCGAACATTCCCCAGTACATCGTGCAAAGGGGCAATAATCGTCAACCGTGCTTCTTCGCTGCTGAAGATTACCTGCGTTACTGGCATGAACTGCGAGAGATCAGCATTCGAGAGGACTGCCGAATACACGCCTAAGTATTCATGATCAGCCGTCGACGCAAAAAGTAGGTTAGCTCGAACTTGTTATTGGACACTTGGAATGAGGACATTGGGAGTAAAACAATGACCGTTCGACTTGGCGGATCGGTGATAGATGATTCTGGACGGCGTTACTTGCCTATTATTGATGAACCTACGGAGTCACAGGTTGATGAAATCATTTCCCTCTATGCAACTTATGAGGGAATACTTGAGATAAGTCATCAACCGGAGCCCGCCCTGGGTCCGTATAGACTGACCCTATATGCAGAGAAAGAAGGAGTCCTTCTTAAGAACGGCAAGTGGCTTTATCTTCTCTTGCTTGGTCAATACGAGCCGAATGGAGACGTTCGGGTGAGGACCATTGACAACAAAGAGTTCGAGCCAGGTCTCGCTATCCACTGGGGCGATTACTACCCCTCTCGGGCAAGAACACGAGATCTGGAGTTGGTACGCCATGTATTTAAGGAATTTGCGCGAACCGGGAACGTTTCAGAGGACATCATGAGCTGAGAAAACGGCGGGTCCAAACCAGGCAAAGCCAAAACGGGGGTCAGAGTAGACTTTTCGGGCAAGTGAAAAAGCTTCCGGCGGGCACCGTGCCAGCCATGGGCCCATCAAACTATCCGCTCCCCATGAGGAGCGGCCATGCTCCGTCAGCCACGTATCGACCTGGCGAACATTCCCCAGCACGTCGTGCAACGGGGCAACGATCGCCAACCGTGCTTCTTCGCTGCTGAAGATTACTTGCGCTACTGGCATGAACTGCGAGAGATCAGCATTCGAGAGGGCTGCCGAATACACGCCTACGTATTCATGACCAACCACGTGCATCTGTTAATGACGCCGTCGAAAACTGGACGGGTGGCCCGCGTCGTTCCATGAGGAAAGTGTTTTGCAGAATACCACCAGCAAATTAAGGCTGATCGACTACTTGTCCACGCGAGAAGGCTTCAGACGGGTCATGGTGACGCTGATACTGGGTTCGATCGTCCTTACCTGGGGCTTGGGAATTTTCACTGGCGGCTTGAGTCGGGGCTTTCGCGAGTCATCACGCGATGACGGCCGCCGCTTTGGTCACATGTCCAAGGTGGCCCAGGGATTTAAGGAGCGTGACGACCCATATGTAATGGCTTATCAAAGCTCAAAAGCTGGACAGGCTTACATGGAATTACGATTCTTCCGATCCGACTGGGATAGGACGGCCGGAAGCGACCTCGCTGAGATACTACAGCAGCAAGGGTGGTCACAAAACGATAGTGGCAGCAGCTACTGCCTAGATGATGCGTCGCTCACTGTATCAAAAGGAATGGAGCACGTAGATGTGATCATGAACTATTCCAACCTGAGCATTGCGACATGCAGGCATTGATCGTTTTTTTTGGCGATCAAGACAGGGAAAAAGGGGTGCTCCAGAGAGGACCTCTATAAAGTGCACTCCAAGACCTGTTTTGCAGAAATGTGCCCAACACCTTTTATTCGGAGCACCGCGAAAACCAGCGGCGCTCTTGGTGTAGAGCTAGGTTCTTCGGAAAACAAGGTTTTTTTGGAAGAAATCCAATGCCTCTTAAGTCATTAGACAAAAAAGGAGTTTGAATTGTGGCAAGAAAGTTCAATTGTCTAGCGCTGCTGATCGTGTCCGTTTTCCTTCTTACTTCATGTGACCGGGTACATATCTCGGGAAGCAGAAGAGACAACGGAAACCAGGTTCAAGTGACGAAACTTTACATTTATTCCTTTCTCTCGATGAACCCCTTGGGCATGAAACGACTCAACAGAGACCTCTTGGCCTTCAACGACCAACTTGCGAACAGCCTTCGCGCTCACCAGTTCGACGTCACTTCGGAGAGCGCGCAGGACACCGCCTTAAGGAACCACTTGCCTATCAACGTCATTGAGGAGCATCGGTATGCAGGCGGACCGATCGTTTCAACGGCGCTGAGCTCAAAAGTCGTCCCTGAGAACGAAATCATTGCGGCGAACAAGTCCACCGAAGATCGATTGATGATCAGTCACAGGCTCATACTGTTTCCCGCCATGACGTCTTTCAGCGGCGAATCAGCCAATGCGAATGGTGATGTGAGTTGGCGCCTTCAGGCAGTGAAAGACGACAAGGTCATCGCCGAAGGAAGCATCCACTACATCGCAGATGTTCGCGGCTTTCCCGGCCGGGAAATGGCGGATGAGCTTGCTGCGAAGCTAGCACTCTTGAACATTCATGGATGATGCATTGCTAACGCCAGCACGCACTTGACACGGAGTGCTTACCGATTGCTGTCGAAACTTAGCTTGCGCGCCGTATTGGCCCAGCGAAGATTGGCCGGTTGCGTAAAGAATACGTGGACTAGGAGAGTGCACCTGCCCCTGTTTTGGTGCGGATCATCCCGGGAAGGAGTTGAGCTTGAAAACACCCGACGAATTTGTGGAAGCGATGAAAGGAAGGCGGGCATTTTCTTCCGGAGATGTCGAGGGTTCCCTCGCCGCCCCTGGCGCTGGGGGCAAACACTACAGCCCGGGCTCCCAGACGCGCCTGCTGAACGCCCTGACGCTCCTGGTCTGCGGTGGCGGGGCTCTATGGATGGCGTGGCAGGGGTTGGGCAACCACCATCCGCTGCTGGCTGGCGTCGTCGCTTTAGGCGCCCTGGCCGCCATCATCAGCCTGGCGTATTTGGCCACGGTCCGTATTGTTATTGATGACCGAACACTCGTACGCACTTGGCTCGTGGGCCGACGGGTCATCGTATTGGAGGACATCGCGCAGCTAGGGCTCGTCCAATACAAGGGCACGGTGTCACTGCTCATTCGGACAAGTCGATGGCGCCAACTGTCGCTCAGCAGTGATGCGTTCGACTGGCAAGACGTGCGCTGCATGCACCGCGACATCCTGCTGGCCTTGGGCTTGGACACCGAGCCGATGTGGCCAACCGCCCCGCGCTGGCTGGGAATGCTGGACGTGGCTGCGGTGCTGAGCTACAGGCGCTTTCAGGCGAATTTGGATTAATGAAAAAACTGCCGACGGACACCATGGCAACCATGGTCCCGTCAAACGATGCGCCCCATGAGGAGCGGCCATGCCCTCAGCCACGCATCGATCTGTCGAACATTCCAAAGGTCTTGCAATCATGAGTTGGATTATCGCTGGAGACACCCAATTAGCTCGCTACTTCGAACAAGAAGACGTCTGGTCAAAAAGTTGGGAGCCGGTCAACGGAGAACCAGCAACCGCTATCGACCATAGGAATGAAGAACTAGCTCTCCCCATATGGGAAAGCTCTTTCAACGGTAGACGTAAACGATTCGCCGCAAAAGAGGTATCAAATAGCGTATGGATCTTCGCTTTACCTAAGCCTTGATCTTAAGATCCAAAAAGTGCCGAAAGCAGAGGACAGAGCGAGCTTTTCAAGTAAGAGGAAAAACTGCCGGCCGACGCGCGACCAACTGCAACCGACTGGAGTGAGCTGAAATGAATAGTCGGTTGCATGCCCTAGCGCCGAATCTAATTGAGCTAGGAAAAGATCTCGACCCTGAAAAGCGCGGAGCGATGGCTCGTCGCGTTGCAGGCTGGGCATGTGAGAAGACTGATGCCGATTCGTACTTGGGCAAGGAGCGACTTAGCCAACTCCTTTGCGGTAGCAACACGCTTTCGGATGAGGCAAGAAGCCAGCTTGAACACGACGTGGAGATGCTCGACGAGAAATACTTCATCGCCCAATCCGAAGATGGCGATGGCGCCGATTCGTCGGATGGTTTGGAGTGGTTTTCCAAGGCACGAGCAGTATCCTCCCTGATGTACGCCCTCGAATCTAAGTCACTGGATGCCTTTTGCGAAGCGCTGTATGAGGCACACGCGGCAACCGATGACCTTCATGCTCTGCTGCAAATCTGCCAGCGGCTACTTGGGGAAACTGGGTAGGCTCTGTTCACCCTGCGCGGCAACTACGCGAACAGTCTACTCGCTGTCCAGTACCGGCGAATCGCGGTGGAAAGTGAACCCGGCCCGGTCTCACACCCTTGCTTTGAAGAATTGACAACGGATATGAGCGTACGCGCTGCCGTCACGCCATCTAGGGGATTGGTGCTGACATTCGGTCGGCCGCGCGCCGTCACGCGCCACCTTGCGCAGGTGGACAGCCTTCTCACCGATCCCTGACAGACGATCCCAACCCTGCTCGTTAGGGTCGGTTTGTCACTCGCGCTGTCTCTCTGATGGGCTTCGCGGGTGACCATGGCCACTAGGTCATGAAGCGCGGGCCGTGAGTGCTGAGAACACCCACGACCCGCTAACCATCACCAACTTCATGGAGTTGATCATGGCTACCCACGATCATACGGTACGCATTCGCTCGTCCGTTCCCCCTGACGACACCTTCACTCCGCCACTTGGCGACGCAGCGCGCACACGCGCGGTGTGGCCCGAAACCCTGCGTTTAAGCACGCGACGCACACGCGGTGACATTGCTCTAGCAGTGCTCACCCTCACGCGCTTGCTTGTCGATAGCGAGCAGTGCAGGGACGCGCAAGCACGGGGATTCCCCGGCAGGCCGCTGCCATGGCCGCTTGCCGTGGCCGTCACGGCCAGTCTGGGGGCGGCCATCTGCTGCCTTCAGCGATACGCCCGCCTGCTCGGTGACGAACCGCGAGTGACCACCTCACGCCTCCGATGATCGCCGTAGCGGCGCATCGGCCAGCAGGGCGATGCGCCGCATTCGGGCGATCACCGACGACGCTGCCAAGCATTCACTGACACGGAGCGCTGTAAGCGCCTATCCGCCGCGCGGCCGTGCCTCACAGGGAAAAACCATGGAACTGATCCAGCTCACCCCGCATTCGGACGTGGACCCCTCGCAGCCGCTGCGAGCCCCCGGCGACATCCTGCTGCACGCCTACCTGATCCCCAACGCCCTCAACCCCGCGCGACTCGCCCGCCGCACCGGCATACCCGCCACCCACATCAAAGCCTTCATCGCCGACACCCACCCCATCACGCCCAAGATCGCCATCCGCCTCGCCTTTGCCTTCAACACCACCGCCTTTTACTGGCTGGCACTTCAGGCGCGCTACGATTTGGAGAAGGCCAAGCCCGTGGTTCGCGCCTATCGTCCGCTCGTGGATTAAGCGCGTTTTCGCAAGCGGAGTTCGCGCGGGTGCAACGCATGTAAAGCCCCGTAAGAGTGGATTTTTTCAGGCAGATGAAGAAGCTGCCGACGGACATCGTGGTCGCCACGATTCGATCAAACTGTCGCCCCCGATGAAGAGCGACCCTGCCGCGTCAAGGAAGATCATCATGCATGTGTGGCTGAAACAGTTCGTCGTCGGCGTTGTCCTTTTGGCAACGCTCACCGGTTGTGGCGGTAGCGAAAATGCACCGGCCTCCGCCGCCACGCCTGCGCCTCCCGTTAGCACGGCGCCGAGTGCGCCGGCAGCGGACATACATCTCAAGATCAATCCGAAGGGCGACGCGCTTGTTTTCGATGTGGGTGGCGAGACGCGAACCTTCACCCTCCAGCAATTGTTTGATGATCGGGCAACCCGCATCGAAGACGTGACGCTCATGGGCCAGGAAATCACCTCTTCGCGCACTGACCTCATGTTGCGAGTAGAAAGTCATTCGCTTGCGCAAAAAGGTGATGCCCTTTGTGCCAGCGGTCGCGAAGTCGTTGCTCTCACTTACGCGGAAAATACTGACACCGGCAATCAGGGGTCCCAGGTCAGCGTGCTGGAATCGTGCAAGCAGCGCATCCGTATCGTTTCGCAGAGCCAGAATCCCCAAGGTGTGCTGGAGATCGAACAGGAGCAGAGCAACGGCCAGTCGTCGCCGTGGGGTATCCATCTGCAGTTGGATACTCGCCACCCGGGCAGCAGCATAGGGCTTTAACACCCTTGGTCAACTCTATTGAGTCGCCTCCGAAAACGGAAGCCGGGACCGACTTTTCAGCTAAGGAAAAAGTCTGCTGGTCGGCGGTCCATCAGTCGGGTAGATGACCCTTCCCTCGGCTTGAATCTCGGCGCCCTCGGTCAGTCGTGCCGCATCCACGTGGCCCTTCCCGAGAATATGAAACACGGGCTGATCTCTGGCGATCAGGTAATCGGCAATGATGCGTCGATGGCATCGCCACCAGACAGCCTCTGAGCACATGATGGCGCAGCGGCGCTTGCGACCTTCGGCGATCAGGTGCTCGAGGCCGGTGCGGAAATTTTCTGAAAGCGCGTAATCCGCGTAATTGTGAAAGCTCTGGTTGGTCCAGAACCCGTTGATCTCGGCTGGAACGGGAGTCGCCTTGCTGCGTCGGCCGCCGAGCGCCGCCAGGTGTTCGTAGGAGAGACCGAAGGCCGAGAGTGCGTCGGGCAACGTCGATTCGTTGAACTGCGGGTTGGTCCGCGATCTCGGAAAGGCNCGGACGTCCACCACACGTTCGACGCCGGCATCNCCCAACAACGCGATGAATTCGTCGAGGCTGCGGTTTGAATGGCCGATGGTGAAGAACGGAAGNGTCACGGCANGTCGTCGGCGCGANACCGGTGAAGCGCGGCACCTTTGTGGGCAGCGATGTGATCGGTCTTGTCGCTCTTGATCTCGTACTGCGGGTCGTCTTCCGANGCGTGATGCGTATAACCCTTGAAGTCGAAATCCCGCGAGTGAACGGCAATGATCGTTCCGCTCACCCAGCCGGCTTCGGAATTCCAGCGGACGTGGTCACCTAACTTGAATGTCTTGGTCATCGCTTGACTCCTGCGGAAGTTTGGCCCTGCCCTCCCGTCTGCCTGGTCAAGATCCGTCTCGATTCGGAAGCGGATCATTCGATATGGAACACGTCTCGCTATCGCCAACGCGTGAAGCCGCCGGTTGAAAGGGCCTTTGTGGCTGCGAGGCGGACACGTCCTCCCAATACGGATGGCGCCACGCGCACCCGCCAATAAAGCTGCCCACGAACCCAAAGAAAAAGGCCGCATCAGCGGCCTTTTTCGCATCACGCATCGAGCATCGCGTCAGGACGGCAGTCGACGAATCTTTGCGCCGAGCACGCCGAGTTTTTCCTCGATGTTTTCGTAGCCGCGATCGATGTGATACACGCGATCCACCGTGGTGTCGCCTTCGGCCACCAGGCCGGCAAGCACGAGGCAGGCGGAGGCGCGAAGGTCGGTGGCCATGATGGGCGCGCCGCTCATCTTTTCCACGCCCTTGATGATGGCGGTGTTGCCTTCCAGGCGGATGTCGGCGCCGAGGCGCTGCAGTTCCAATGCGTGCATGAAGCGGTTTTCGAACACCGTCTCGGTGATCACGCCCACGCCCTCGGCCACGCAGTTGAGCGCGGTGAACTGCGCCTGCATGTCGGTGGGGAATGCCGGGTACGGTGCCGTGGTGATGTTCACCGCCTTGGGGCGGCGGCCACGCATGTCCAGCTCGATCCAGTCGGCGCCGGTGGAAATGTGCGCGCCGGCTTCTTCCAGCTTGGCGAGCACGGCATCGAGCGTGTCGGCACGCGCGTTGCGTGCGCGCACCTTGCCGCCGGTCATCGCGGCGCCCACCAGGAAGGTGCCGGTTTCGATGCGGTCGGGCAGCACTTCGTATTCGGCGCCGTGCAGGCGCTCCACGCCGTGGATGGTGAGCGTGGAGGTGCCGGCGCCTTCGATCTGCGCACCCATGGCGATCAGGCAGTGCGCCAGGTCGACCACTTCCGGTTCCTGCGCGGCGTTCTCGATGATGGTGGTGCCCTGCGCAAGCGCGGCGGCCATCATGATGTTCTCGGTGCCGGTCACGGTGACCATGTCCATCGAGATGCGCGCGCCCTTCAGGCGCTTGGCCCTGGCCTTGATGTAGCCGTTCTCCACGACCACCTCGGCGCCCAGCGCCTGCAGGCCGCGGATGTGCTGGTCGACCGGACGCGAGCCGATGGCACAGCCGCCTGGCAACGACACTTCGGCCTCGCCGAAGCGAGCCACCAGCGGGCCCAGCACCAGGATGGACGCACGCATGGTGCGCACCAGGTCGTACGGGGCGAAGTGGCGGTCGGTGGTGCGCGGGTCGACGTGCATCTTCATGCGGTCGTCCAGCACCAGCTGCGTGCCCATCTGGCCCAGCAGCTCGATGAAGGTGGTGACATCGTGCAGGTGGGGCACGTTGCTGATCGCCACCGGCTCGTCGGCCAGCAGGCAGGAAGCGAGGATCGGGAGTACGGCGTTCTTGGCGCCCGAAATACCCACCTCACCGTGGAGCGGCTCGCCGCCACTGATCAGGATCTTGGCCATCAAAAGTCCTTGCGAAGGGTTTGCTTGGGAGTGCGGCGCGGCCTCAACGGCGCGCAGCAACTTCCGCGGGGGTCAGCGTCTTCAGGGCCAGCGCGTGGATCGCACCGCCCATGAGATCGCCAAGCGTGGCGTAAACCAGGCGGTGCCGCGCCAACGGCAGCTTGCCGGCGAACTGTTCCGCCACCACTTGGGCTTCGAAGTGCACGCCGTCATCGCCACTGACGGAAGCCTGAGCACCGGGCAGGCCTTGTTCGATCATTGCCTGGATGGTGGCAGCGTCCATGGTTTTTCCACTTGCTAAGTTGGGTCAGCGCCGCCGATCCGGTGAGGAACCGAACCCAATGGCAGCGACTATGACGTTAAAATGCGAATATGCCATGTTAATGGAAAACCTCTGTCGCAGAAACGACACGTGAGGTCGACGCCCTCCCCCGTTGGGCCGTTGACCGCCAACAACATAATGATTCAGCGGAATTTTCCTCTACCAGCCACCCATTCAGGGTTATGACGGAAATCCGGCAGACTTTCGAGGACGCATGAACGCCCACGTCGCCACAGCCAACCCGCACGCGATCAACGCCGACGCCATCGTGCAGAGCGCGCGCACCGTGATCGCCACCGAGGCGGCCACCATCCGTGCCCTTGAACCGCGCATCGGACCCGAGTTCGTGGAAGCCTGCCGGCTGATCATGGGCTGCGCCGGCCGCGTGGTCGTCACCGGCATGGGCAAGTCGGGCCATGTGGCCCGCAAGATCGCCGCCACGCTGGCTTCCACCGGCACGCCGGCTTTCTTCGTGCATCCGGGCGAGGCCAGCCATGGCGACCT
>JGI25162J39368_1001232_pt1 | contig 14741 bp, 15 predicted proteins | sample AraplaL_Cvi_mTSA_FD_39368 | JGI IMG/M metagenome (IMG submission 39368) | reverse complement strand
TGAAGAAGGCTAGGTTCCGCCATAAGCCGAATGATCGCAGCTGCCGCGTACACCGAAAACCACAGGACCCAAAGCATCCATTCACGTTGCTTAGAAAAGCTTCCACGCTCGAGCATGTATAGCTTGGTTGCTTGTACGGCGTACCACGTACCAGCTGCGCCAATCGCACCCTTCATCCAGCCAGCAAAGCCATCGAAAAAATGGTTTGCGCCATGGCCGATCAATATGACGAGCCCGATAGCACCACCGATACCGAAAGCTACATTCTTGATGAGGTCAAGCCGAGCTTTTATGACTGATGAATTCTCGTCGTACATGAGTGAGCTTCTCTTTTTAGAGATTTCGCGGCTGTCGAGCCACTACGTTCCTGCGCCAATTATCGAGTGCTTCGATATCTAGTGGAGTTTGACACCCAACACGTACGTCAATCCGGTGGGTTCGAGACCTTTAAATTCAGCCATCTCTTTGTCTGCTTTCCGGGATAGCGAGACACAAGGTTTCCTGCTTCGAGACTTGAAATGCTATGGCGACAGCAACCCCTTCACGATGCCTTCGAGAACAAAGGTAGCGCCTAAGCGCTGCTCGCCGCTGGCTGATTCCCGCGCTCTTGACCTGTGACCGCTGAGTCGTCACCCTCGCATTTTGTTGTAGGCTCGGTCGACCGGATGGAAGGGGACGGGGAGATCGACATGGGTAGTCGTTATTGGGGTATGAGCAAGTTGCTAGTCTGCTTGCTGGTGTTGCTGCCTTGCTTTGCCGCGCATGCCGGCACACGCCACTACTATTACACCGATTCACAGGGCACGGTGCTAGCCAAGGCCGATGCGCAAGGCAACATCATCGCAACATTCGACTACGCGCCTTACGGCAGCGTTGCGATGGGCGCCGTGCCAAATGGCCCGGGCTACACAGGTCACGTGAACGACCCTGATACGGGGTTCGTCTACATGCAGGCGCGTTACTACGATCCGGTCACGGCACGCTTCCTCAGTGTCGACCCGGTGCAGCCCTCGGCTGGCAATGCGTTCAACTTCAATCGCTACACTTATGTCAACAACAACCCAGTCAATCATATAGACCCTGATGGACGAATCATCCAGATAGCAGGGGACGCAGCTTTCACCCAAGCCGCCAACGGCTACATTGCAACCATCAGTCAGGGTCCGGGTGGTCGGGTGTTGATGGAGAAGCTTCAGAACACACCGAACATTATCTATGTAGTTCCCCGTACTGCAGGCCTTGGCAACAACACTCAGGGNGATGCTTCAGGTATTTCAGCAAACGGGAAAGGCACGGGCTCAACTGTGTCCTTGGATGTGACCTCTACCACGGGTGGGCAAGACGCCACAGGAAATACATCGAGGCCTGAGTTTGTCGGTGCGGCCCATGAATTTGGTCATGCTCGCGCCATTGACCAAGGTGTCCAGAGCTACGACAAAGGCAACAAAACACCTGGTACGACGCCTCCGAGTGAAGTCCACGCGATGGCCAATGAAAACATGGTTCGTCAAGAGCATAACATCCCCATTCGCCCGAGCTATTACGACCCACCACCGCCTCCACCACCACCGCCGCCGCAGCAGCCGACTCATTGACGGATGATGAAACCATGACAGTGCATCCGCGCCAGGGTCGAATGATTCTCGGCTTACTTGCCAGCTCTTTCTTTTCAATGTCCGTCGTTGCTCACGAACATGTCAAAGTCAAAAGCTGGACACCGACAACTGATTTGGTGGGGAAGGTCGAAGCAGAACTCAAGATGCCTGCAGGAACCAAGTTGTCATCGTATGCGCGTTACTACTATGGNCAGGTTTCGCAGGGGCACCGCATCTTGATTGGTGAGTTTGTGCTTGGTTCTGACGCGCCCGGTATCCACATCGTAACGCCTGAGAAAGCACCCAAGATTTTGGATGGTGGGTGTTCGTTGATTGACTTGAAGTACGATGTAGAGAAGAAGGTTGTAGTAGATCTCTCTTGCAATGGAGTGGGTTGAGAGAATGCGATCTCGGGGACGGCGACTCCTCTGTGTAGTCATCTTCTTGTGTGTCACGACCACAGGTCTTGCTTCACCTGCAACAGTCTGTTGACCAATTTGGTCCGATCGACAGTTGTCCCAAATTTGAGGGCGACCGGGATACATACAAAACCGGTACTGCGGAGCCTAAGTCGTAGCTTTTAACTTTTAGACGATTCCGGCTGTGCGAACGAATTGTCCAACAACTTGCTGGACAATCGGTCAACGCGTTGTTGATCAATTTCGCAACAACCTGTTGCGGAAATGGCTACGTCGATCGCGTCGGCTTAACCGTAGGCGCTGCTAAAAGAAACGCCGGGCCCAACTGAGCCCGGCTCTGTACTGAACGGATATCAACAGATGAACGGAACGCCTAGCCGGATGACGGGCCTTTTCATATCAGCAGAGCGCCCCGGTCCCGATCAGCAAAGACTTCGACTGACTGCGACACGCCTGCTGGCTACCAAGTCCACCTAGACCTCAGCCTCCCAAGTCAAACCTCAGCACCTGGCCCATGCCCGTCGGTGGAAATCCGAATCCTACGTTCGAGACGTAGAGGGCGCCGTCGGGTCCGAAGGTCATGCCAGTGGGCAAGGTCAGCCCGGTGATGATCGTCTCGCGCAGGCCGGAAGGATTGATGCGCACGATCGCGCCGGTGCCCGGAGTCGGGAACGGGTTGCCGGTGGTGTTCTCCAGCACGTACATTCGATCGCGTCGGTCAAAGGCGAGTCCAAGCACCGTCGTCAGCCCGTTGACAGCCATCTTCAGTCGGCCGCTTGGCGTGACTTTGAGCACTTTCGACGAACCCTCGACGATCGGGAAGGTGTTGAGATTGCCAACGAAGAAATTGCCGTGATAGGCCAGCGCCGTCGGCACGATATGTCCCTGGCTGGCCGAGATATCCACCACGCGGCGGATCGAACCGCCCGGGGAAATTCTCACCAGCTCGCCATGGTTGGGTTCCAGCGCATAAAGGTTGCCGCCCAGCGCCAGCATGCTGTACCAGGTTCCATCCGGCTCGAAGTCCCCCGGATTCGGGTTCTGCACCGGATGGGTTTTCTGATAAACGCTCAGATTGGCGATCATCGTCGCCGCCCCGTTCGGGGCGATGCGCATCACGCCGTTGTTGGTATTTATTACGCCGTGCGAGCACCCGGCGCCGGAGAGCAGCGCGTACATGGTGTGGTCGATAAAGGCGACATCCGCCACGCCGCTGACGAACGAGCCCAACTGGGGATTGGTCTGGCTGGATGGCAGCGCGTCGGTCACCGTGGTGCGGTGGCCGTGGCTGTCGATCTTCGAGATGCGTCCACCCGTCGGGCTTCCGGTATACGGCCCCGCATCCGGCACCTGTTGGCACTGCTGCGGGGTAGTCGAATTCGTGCCACCGAGGCCACCCTCGGCCACATAGAGATTTCCATCGGGCCCGAACTTCAGGCCACGCGGATTGTTCAAGCCGGTGGCGTATACCGACATCGAAATCGGTTGCACCGTGTTGGTTTGAACGAGACCGGCAATGTCCTTGGCACTAATGGAAGACTGCTCACTCGCGACAACAGCTTCCGGCAGGACGACAGCGGTGACGGCAAGCGCGAGCGCGCTGACCATGAGTCGCGTACGGTAAGTCATGCGATTTCTCCAGAGAATGCGGCAGAAGCCGGCGGTGCCGCTACGCCTCGCACGTTGCGAGCTGCCGGCTCCCTGGACCGGCAGTACCACGTCGGCCTGCACAAGTGCTGGCCGAATACATGCGAGGTCGGTGTCGGGCGGCAAGGTTCCCGACCCACATGCAAACACTTCCCCATGCCGACCCCGGAAATCCGGCAGTCGACACCACAGCCGGGCATGCTGTTTGCAAGATCCATCTGAAAGAAGCGCGGCACGCCCGAACTGTCATAAACCGTCAGCACGTCTCGGTGCTGTCAACAGATTAGCCTCGATGATCACCCTTCCCGTGTGTCATCCGGCGAGCGACGCTATAACGCTTCCGCAGTTAAGGCGTCGTGATCGCTGCCGCGCTGCAGCGGAATAAAAGCCATGGGCGAATGAGCTGCAAGATGCCATTGGCTTCCATGACGACTTCGACATGGCGAGCACCCGCCCCCACAGGGAGAGGGAGAAAAGAAAAAGCCCACCAAATGGCGGGCTTTTTCATATCAACAAGGCGCGCCGGGCCTTACCCCAGCAACACCCGATTCAACCGCTGCACGAACGCCGACGGATCAGGAAGCTGCGCTCCGGCCGCAATCTCCGCCTGCTCCAGCAGCAGCGTGGCCAAGTCCTTCGCCTTCGCCTCATCCGCTTCCGCCTCGACTCGCTTCAGCAACGCGTGCTGCGGATTGATCTCCAGCGTCGGCTTGTTGTCCGGCATGTCGTGGCCGGCTTCGCGCAGCAGACGCGCCAGATGCGGGGCCATTTCGAAATCACTCAGCGCTAGGCAGGACGGTGAATCGGTGAGGCGGGCAGAGACGCGCACGTCGCCGACGCGGTCGCCGAGCAGATCCTTGAGTTTCTTGACCAGCGGTTCGGCTTCCTTCGCGGACTCTTCCTGCTTTTTCTTGTCGGCTTCGTCCAGCGGCAGTTCGCCCTTGGCGACGTTCTGCAGNTTCTTGCCGCCGTATTCGCTCAAGCTGCCGAGCATCCATTCGTCGATGCGATCGGACATCAGCAGCACNTCGGTGCCTTTGGCCTTGAACGCNTCGAGCTGCGGGCTGCCGATGGCGGCGGCGTAGCTGTCGGCGGTGATGAACCAGATGGTGTCCTGGCCCACCGGCATGCGGCCGATGTAGTCGTCGAACGAGACGGTCTGCGCGCTGCCGTCACCTTTGGTGGAAGCGAAGCGCAGCAGCTTGGCGATGCGCTCGCGGTTGTTGGCGTCTTCGCTGATGCCTTCCTTGAGCGTGTTGCCGAACGCCTTGTAGAAGGTGGCGAATTTCTCCGGCTCGTCCTTGGCCAGCTTCTCGATCAGGTCGAGCACGCGCTTGACGCAGGCGGCCTTGATGCGTTCGAGCTGGCGGTTCTGCTGCAGGATTTCGCGGCTCACGTTGAGCGGCAGGTCGTCCGCGTCAACCACGCCGCGCACGAAGCGCAGGTAGTTCGGCAGCAGCTCCTCGGCGGCGTCCATGATGAAGACGCGCTTGATGTAGAGCTTCAGTCCCTTGCGCTCGTCGCGGCCGCCCATCATCAGGTCGAACGGCGGCTGCGACGGGATGTACAGCAAGGTGGTGAAGCTCTGGCTGCCCTCGACGCGGTTGTGCGTCCACGCCAGCGCGTCGTTGAAATCGTGGCCGAGCGACTTGTAGAAGCTCTGGTAGTCCTCGTCGCTGATCTCCGACTTCGGCTTGGTCCACAGCGCCGAGGCGGCGTTGATGGTTTCGAATTCGTCGGTCGGCTTGCCGTCCTTCTCGGTCGGCATGCGGATCGGAAAGGCGACGTGGTCGGAATACTTGGTGATCAGCGAACGCAGCTGCCAGCGCTTGAGGAACTCGTCCTCGTCGGCCTTCAGATGCAGGATCACCGACGTGCCGCGATCACCCGATGTGACCGCCTCCAGCGAATACTCGCCCTTGCCGTCGCTCTCCCACTTCACGCCCTCGCCTGCCGGCGCGTCCGCGCGGCGTGTCAGCACGGTGACCTTGTCGGCCACCACGAAGGCGGAATAGAAGCCCACGCCGAACTGGCCGATCAGCCGCGCATCGGCCTTCTGCTGGCCCGACATCGCTTCCAGGAAGCGCTTGGTACCCGAGCTGGCAATGGTGCCGATGTTCGCCACCACCTCGTCGCGCGTCATGCCGATGCCGTTGTCGCGCACGGTGACGGTGCGTGCGTCCGGATCCCAGCTCACGTCGATATGCAGCTCGCCGTCACCGCTCAGCAGCTCGGGCTTGGCGATCGACTCGAAGCGCAGCTTGTCGCAGGCGTCGGAGGCGTTGGAGATCAGCTCGCGCAGGAAAATTTCCTTGTGCGAGTACAGCGAATGCGTGACCAGGTGCAGCACCTGGGCGACTTCGGCTTCGAATTTGCGGGTTTCGGCAGGTGCGGTCATGCGTGGATGTTCCGTTGATGCGTGGATTGTGAAGAGTAGCCCCTCCCCCTGCGATCGCAGGGGGAGGTTGGGAGGGGGTAACGCTCTTGCGAATTTTCGCACGATGAAGAGCAACCCCTCCCCAGCCCTCCCCTGCCTTGCAGGGGAGGGAGCAAAGCTTTGCTCAAGCAGCGTTCTGCAATGCCGCGATACGCACGTCCAGCGGCGGATGGCTCATGAACAGTTTCTTGAAGCCTTCAGCCAGCGGGCCGGAGATGCCGAACGCGGCGATCGTGTTCGGCAAAGTGCTTTCGCCATGGTTGGCCTGCAGCCGCTGCAGCGCGGAGATCATCGCGCCGCGACCGGCGAACTTGGCGCCCGCCGCGTCGGCGCGGAATTCGCGCCAGCGCGAGAACGCGGCCACGATCATCGAGGCGAACAGGCCGAACACGATCTGCAGCACCATCACCACCACGAAGTAGCCGATACCACCGCCGCCGCGATTGTCGTCGCGGCCGCCGGACATCCAGCTGTCGACCAGCCGGCCGACAATGCGCGCAGCCAGGATCACCAGCGTGTTCAGCACGCCCTGGATCAGGGTCAACGTGACCATGTCGCCATTCGCCACATGGCCGATCTCGTGGCCGAGCACGGCGCCGACCTGCTCGCGATCCATCTGCTGCAGCAGGCCGGAGCTGACNGCGACCAACGCGTGGTTTTTGGTCATGCCGGTGGCGAACGCGTTCATTTCCGGCGCGTCGTAGATCGCCACCTCGGGCATGCCGATACCGGCGGTCTGCGCGTGGCGGCGCACGGTGTCAACCAGCCAGCGCTCAGTCTCGTTCTGCGGCTGCTCGATCACCCGCGCGCCGGTGGTCCACTTGGCGATCATCTTGGACATCGCCAGCGAGATGAAGGCACCGCCCATGCCGAACACAGCGGCGTAGGCCAGCAGGCCGCCCATGCCGCCGTAGCCGCGGGCCGCGGCCATCTGGTCGATGCCGAACAGGTGGCAGACGATGCTCAGCAGGAGCAGGACGGCGAGATTGGTACCGATGAACAAGGCAATGCGACGCATGGCTGTCTCTCTTGGGTGTGGCAGTCATGAAGGGGATACCCGCCGATGTCGACACCGGCGCGTGGATGAAAATTCGGGGCACGGGTGCACAGTTTCAAGGGTGCGTGGTGTCGGTCGACGGCGGATGTGTGCCTTAAAATGGCCGCATGACCTATCGCGGCCGCTTCGCCCCCTCACCCACCGGACAACTGCATTTTGGCTCGCTGGTGGCTGCCGTGGGCAGCTGGCTGTGCGCGCGGCACGCCGGCGGGCAATGGCTGGTGCGGATGGAGGATATCGATCCGCCGCGCGAGGTCGCCGGTTCAGCGGCAAGCATCCTCGCCGCGCTGCCGGCGTTCGGGCTGGTGGCCGATGCGCCGGCGCTGTTCCAGTCGCAGCGCATCGCGGCATATGACGCGGCGTTCGAGCAGCTGCGTGCGACAGGCCAGTTGTTTCCGTGCTGGTGCAGCCGCAGCGAGCTGGCTGCCGGAGGCGGTCTGCATCGGGATGGGCAATGCGTGGCCGCGGCCGATCCCAACCGGCCGCCGGCGTGGCGCCTGCGCGTGCCGGATATCGAGGTGGATTTCGACGATGCGCTGCAGGGACCGCAGCACGAGAACCTGCGCGAGAGCGTCGGCGATTTCGTGATACGCCGCGCCGAGGGTTTCTATTCCTACCAGCTGGCCTGCGTGGTGGACGACGCATTCCAGGGCATCACCGAAGTGGTGCGCGGCAGCGACCTGCTCGATTCCACCGCACGGCAAATCTGGCTGCAACGCTGTCTGGGCCTGCCGACGCCGGCGTATCGGCACCTGCCGCTGGTGATGGGTGCGGACGGGCGCAAGCTGTCCAAGTCCGAGCAGGCCAGCCCGGTCGATCCGGCCAATCCGCTGCCAGCGTTGCAGCAGGCGCTGGCCTTCCTGTCGGTGCCGACCCCGGCAACCGCGATGGATGTGCGGGATCTGCTGGCGCATGCGCTGGCGAATTTCGATCCCGCGCTTTTGCCGCATTGCAGCGGTCACTCTGCTGCCTGAAACGCTATAAAGCAGGTTATGTATCGGCATGCCGTGGGATTGCAGCAATGCCTTGGCAAGATGCCGATACAACAGCCCCCTGCTTCACCTCACAGGAGATCAAGGATATGACTCAGCGTACGGCATTGGTCACCGGCGGCACCGGCGGTATCGGCAGCGCGATAGTTCGTTACCTGGCCGGCCAGGGACATCGGGTCGCCACCAATTATCGCGATCAGGCAAAGGCCGAGGCGTGGCACGACGCGATGGCGAAGGATGGCATCGAGGTGTGCATGGTGCAGGGTGACGTCACCGACCCGACCGCGAGCGAGGCGATGATTCGCGCGATCGAGGCAAAGTGCGGCCCGATCGACATCCTGATCAACAACGCCGGCATCACTCGCGACAGCACCTTCCACAAGATGAATTACCAGCAGTGGACGGACGTGATCAGCACCAACTTGAACGCCTGCTTCAACGTCACCCGCCCGGTGATCGACGGCATGCGCGCGCGCAAGTGGGGCCGCATCGTGCAGATCAGCTCGATCAACGGCCAGAAAGGCCAGTACGGTCAGGCCAACTACGCCGCGGCCAAGGCCGGCATGCACGGTTTCACCATCTCGCTGGCGCAGGAGAACGCGAAGTTCGGCATCACCGTGAACACCGTCTCACCCGGTTACGTCGGCACCGACATGGTGATGGCGGTACCGGAGGAAGTGCGCGAGAAGATCGTGGCGCAGATCCCGGTGGGGCGCCTCGGCCGGCCGGATGAGATCGCGCACGCGGTGGCGTTCTTCACCGGCGATCAGGCCAGCTGGATCACCGGCGCGAACCTGGCGATCAATGGCGGACATTACATGGGTTGGTAAAGCTTTTGTCCCCTCTCCCCTTCGGCGACCGAAGGGAGTCCCCTTGCGGGTGGAGAGGGCCAGGGTGAGGGGACACGCTGGCGATGTCGCTACATCGAAGCATGCTCCGGGCTTGCACTATCGCGAGCACCCTCCCCTCATCCGCCCTCCGGGCACCTGCACTCGGGCCATCCATGGCCCTCGCCCTTCGGGCGGCTTGCGCCGTGCAAATCGGCAATCCTGCCGATTTGTCTCCCCGGAGGGGAGAAGGGAAATCATCACTTCCCCAGCAACTTCTCGATCACCTTGCCTACCGCCGCAAACGCGAACGCACCGGTGACATGCGTGGCAGCACCCAGTCCGCCGCCGCAGGCCAGATTCAGCGCATCGCCGCCCGGCGGCCGGTTGCCGCACACCGTGCCGTCCGGCTGCGGATACTGCACGTTCTGCAGCGAGTACACCGCCGACACGCCGAAGTAGCGATCAGGGTTGCGCGGGAAGTTGAAGTCGGTGCGGAGCTTCTTGCGGATCAGGCTGAACATCGCGTCGTGTTCGGTGCGCGACAGATCGCGAACGCGGATCTGGGTGGAATCGGTGCGCCCGCCGGCCGAACCCACGCTGACGATCGGCAGCTTGCGGCGGCGGCACCAGGCGATCGTCTCGAGCTTCACACGGAACGCATCGCACGCATCGAGCACCACGTCGTAACCGCGATCGAGCAGCTCGTCCAGTGTCGATGGGGTGAGGAAGCGCTCGATCGCTTCCAGCCGGATCGTCGGATTGATCGCATGTGCCCGCGCCGCGATCACGCCGACCTTCGGCTTGCCGTATTCGCCGTCCAGCGCATGCAACTGGCGGTTGGTGTTGGACACGCACACTTCGTCGGCATCGATCAGGGTGAGCCTCCCCACACCACTGCGTGCCAATGCCTCGGCCGCCCATGAACCGACGCCGCCGATGCCGATCACGCAGACATGAGCCTGCGCCAGCGTGGCCACGCTGCCGGTGCCGTAGAGGCGTTCGACGCCGGCAAAGCGCTCGGCCGGAAATGCCATTTCACTCATGCCGGCATGCTGCCGACGGTGCGCTTGATCGTGTCTGCGAGTGTCACTGGCCTGGCCTGCTGCGGTGTGGCGGTCATTTTATCGCGCGCGGCATCGACGCGGGTTATTCTTGCGGCTCTCTTCGTCAGCCATGGAATCGAACCGATGCGCGTTGCTCTGATGATCTTGCTGGGACTGGTGATTGGCGTGCTTGGCACGACGCAGGTCATGAACGTGCTGGCCGCGCGCAATCCGATGCCGAAGGCGGTGATGCATACCATGGGTTATCACATGGGCGAACTGAGCCACGCGCTGAAGGCCAAGCAGTGCGACGCCGCGAAGATCCAGCATCATCTGGAACGCCTGCAATCCACCGCCACCGACATCGTGCCGGTGTTCGGCATCGACGAAAAGTCGTTTACCGACAAGGCCGGCGAATTGCAGACCCATCTGCAGCAGGCCGTGCAGGCGGCACCCGCGGATTGTGCCGCACTGGCCGCGGTGGTCAAGCCGATCGGCGAAACCTGCAAGAGCTGCCATCAGCAATACCGCTGAACTCTTATCCCTCCCCTTGCTCGCAGGGGGAGTGAAATCTGCGCTCAGAAACTGACTTTCCCGCGCAGCATCTGCCCGTACATGACCCAGTCGCCAAGCAGGCTGTACAACGGGTGCTTGAAGGTGGCCGGACGGTTCTTCTCGAAAACGTAGTGACCGATCCAGGCACAGCCGTAGCCGAACACCGGCATCAGCCATAGCCAGCTCAGCTGGCCGGTGAACAGCGCCACCGGCACCACGGCGATCACCAGGCTGCTGCCGATGAAATGCATACGGCGACAACTGCGATTGCTGTGTTCGCTCAGATAGAACGGGTAGAACTCGGCGAAGCTGCTGAAGCTGGACATGACGTGCGTGGGCTCCGTGGTTGATTGACCCGACTATTCCGGCAGCGGAATGAATTCGTCCTCGTCGCCCGCCACCTTGCCCCAACGCTGCGCCTTCCAGTCGAGCTTGGCCTGTTCGATGCGCTCTTTCGTGCTGGCAACGAAGTTCCACCACAGATGCCGCTCGCCATCCAGCGGTGCACCGCCAAACAGCAGCAGCCGACTGTCGCTGTATGCATGCGGCGACGGCGCCGAAGGTCCGGTCTGCACGGCCATCTGGGTGGCAGCAACTTCCAGATCGCCCCAGCGAACTGCGCCGTCGACGACGAAGACGCCGCGCTCGAGATGTTCCTGCGGCAAGGCCAGCTCGGTGCCGGCGGCCAGTTGCACCTCGAGCAGGAACATCGGCGCGAACACCTTGACCGGCGACTGCAGTCCGTACGCGTTGCCGGCGATCAGCACTGCCTCCATGCCCGGCTGACGAATCGTCGGCAACGCGGCGCGCTCATGGTGATGAAACTCCGGCGCAATCTCGGCGTCGGCCTGCGGCAGCGCCACCCAGATCTGCACACCATGCAGTACCTGCCCGTCGCGACGCTCGTCCGGTGGCGTGCGCTCCGAATGCACGATGCCGCTGCCGGCAGTCATCCAGTTCACCTCGCCCGGATGGATGTCGGCCACGCTGCCGATGCTGTCGCGGTGACGGATCGCGCCATCGAACAGCCAGGTCACCGTGGCCAGCCCGATATGTGGATGCGGCCGCACGTCCATGCCGCTGCCGGCGGCGAACAGGGCCGGGCCCATGTGATCGAAGAACACAAGCGGGCCGACATGACGCGCCTGCAGCACCGGCAGCAGGCGCCGCACGGTGAAGCCGTCGCCGAGATCATGCAGGCGGCCTTCGATCAGGGTCGGGTTCGCTTCCATCATGTTCTCCGTCGCTTACCAGGCACGCCGATACTGGGTCGGCGCTTCGATTTTTGCGTCGAGCTGTTGTGCCGCCCGACGCGGAAAATACGGATCGCGCAGGCTTTCGCGCGCCATCAATACCACGTCGGCTTCGCCGTTGGCGACGATCTCTGCGGCCTGCTCGACTTCGGTGATCAGGCCCACCGCACCGGTGGCGATGCCGGCTTCGCGGCGGATGCGCGCGGCGAACGGCACCTGGTAACCGGGCGCCAGTGGAATCGTCACATGCGGCAGCAGGCCGCCGCTGGAGACGTCGATCAGATCGACGCCGAGCGGCTTCACCAGTTGCGCCAGCTGCACGCTCTGCTCGATGTCCCAACCACCCTCGTCGGCCCAGTCGGTGGCCGAGATGCGCAGCCACAGCGGCAGCTCGGCTGGCCATACTTCACGCACGGCGTTGATCACCTCGCGCACGATGCGGCTGCGATTCTCGAAACTGCCACCGTAATTGTCACTGCGCTGGTTGCTCAGCGGCGACAGGAATTGGTGCAGCAGGTAGCCGTGCGCTGCGTGCAGCTCGATCAACTCGAAGCCGGCCGTCAGCGCCCGCTGCGCGGCGGCGCGGAAGTCCGCAACCACCGCGCGGATACCGGCTTCATCCAGCGCCTGCGGCACGTTCCAGCCCTTGTCGAACGGCAACGCCGAGGGCGCCACGGTCAGCCAGTCACCCTGCCCGGCCGGCACCGGGCCATGGCCTTGCCACGGCCGCAGTGTGCTGGCCTTGCGTCCGGCGTGCGCCAATTGAATGCCGGCGATCGCACCCTCCGCCTTGATAAAGCGGGCAATCGGTCGCCACGCGTCCTGCTGGGCCTGATTCCACAGGCCGGTGTCCTGCGGCGAGATACGTCCCTGCGCCGAAACCGCGGTGGCCTCGGCGATCACCACCGCCGCACCGCCAACAGCGCGGCTGCCCAGATGCACCATGTGCCAGTCATTCGGCAGGCCGTCGATGGCCGAGTACTGGCACATCGGCGAAACCACCAGGCGATTGCGCAGGGTAAGACTGCGTTGGGTGAACGGTTCAAACAGATTCATCGTGGATTCCAGCAAAGGACAGCTCATCGAGATGCAGGCNGGGTTCCATGGAATCAAGCGACCGTGCCTGCGCGCGTNGTGGACGTTGTGNCCTGTGTGGCGAGCCAGCCGGCGATGCGGNCGGCNATCGGTGCCGGTGTTTTCATCCAGCCAAAATGATCGGCCGGACCGCCCAGCGCCTGCGGTGTGATCACATCCACGCTGCGTTCGCCTGGCCCCAGTTTGCCCAGCAACCAGTCCAGCGATGCCTGCGGCCCCAGCCAGTCGTCGCGCAGGCGCAAGGCCAACGACGGCAACTGCAGCGATGCCAGTTGTCGTTCGAAGTCCTGCGTCATGCCGACCGCGGCATAGCGACCGGTGCGCCCCGTGCGTGCCCAGTCGGCAATCACGCCGCGCGCCTCGTTGCCGCCGAAGCCGATCCGGCGTCCGGGCAGATAACCCAGCAAGCCGGCCAGCAACGGAGCCAGCGCATAGGCTGTACCGATCAGCCAGCCATGCCGGAACCGGCGCCAGTACGGCGCCCCGCTGGCCACCAGCAGCAGACCGGCAAACTCGGCCGGATGCAGGCTGGCATACAGCGAACCGAGCTGGCCACCGAGGCTGTGCCCGCCGAGCCAGCACGTCGCCTCCGGCCAGTGTTCACGCAGTGCGCTCATGCCGGCGGGCAGATCGTCCTGCAGCAGTTCGCGATAACCCCAGTCGCAATCGCGGCTGGCGCGCCGATTGCTGGAACCGATGCCGCGCCACTCGTGCACGACCACCGCCACCCCGTGCACCGCCAGCGCTTCGGCCAGTGGCAGGTAATGCCGGGCCGGTATGCCCATCGCCGGAATCCAGTACAGCAGCTGACGCCAGCCATCGGCAGGCTGGACACACAGCAATTCGAAACGGGAGCCGTCGGCGACCGCCACCGGAATCACCTCCGGCTCGATCGCCGCGGCCATGACATTGTCAGCAGAAGGCTCGGACATTCCCGCAGGCTAACGAATTGGCGCGGCCACTACAAAAAAGAGGCCGGCACAGGCCGACCTCTTCAAAAAAACAGATTCCGCCAATGCCATCAAACGGGCGTGACGTCTTCAGCCTGCAAGCCCTTCTGGCCGTCGACGACCTTGAAGCTCACTTTCTGCCCTTCCTGCAGGCTTTTGAAACCCGAACCCGTGATGGCGCGGAAATGCACAAACACGTCAGGGCCATTCTCCCGGCTGATAAAGCCGAAGCCCTTGGCGTCGTTGAACCACTTTACGGTACCTACTTCACGATCCGACATGACTCACTCCGATCCATTACCAGACGCTGAGACAAACCGGCCCCAACGGGCCGACGGTTTACTGAGCATGCAGGGTCGGGTGCAACGGCGGATTCAGGAAACCCTGGCGGGGCACGCACGTAGCCAAGCAGACGCAGTGGTCCAAGCATAACGGATTTCATGCATACAAGTGATTTGTCAAGCAGATTGTCATGGCCATTATCCGGGCAAGAAAAAACCGGGCATCGCTGCCCGGTTTCCCTTGCAAAACATGGCGATCAGGCCGGTGTCACTTCATCGGCCTGCAAGCCTTTCTGGCCCTGCACCACCTTGAAGGAGACCTGCTGGCCTTCCTGCAGGCTCTTGAAACCGCCGCCGGTAATGGCGCGGAAATGCACAAACACGTCCGGGCCATTGTCGCGGGCAATGAAACCGAAGCCCTTGGCGTCGTTGAACCACTTGACGGTACCGATCTGACGATCAGACATGATAATCACTCCACTGGGTTTTATAGACTCAACCTGCACCATGCGGCAGGCCGGCTTACTGGTGTGCAAGGAAACAACCCTGGGGTGAACGATGAGGCAGATCGCGGATCGGCTGCATCG
>JGI25162J39368_1001224_pt1 | contig 14848 bp, 15 predicted proteins | sample AraplaL_Cvi_mTSA_FD_39368 | JGI IMG/M metagenome (IMG submission 39368) | reverse complement strand
CACGAACGCGAACTGGCCCGCGCGCTGGGCCGCCGCCTGGCCGACGTGGCCCGCCGACTGGCGGACACGCCATGACCACCACCCGCGCGACCATCCTGCCCGTCTATCGCGTCGGCCTGGCCGCCTGGGCCTTGCTCGTCGTGCTGCAACTCGCCTGGCATGTCTGGCTGGTGCCGCCGCAGAGCATGCCGCTGACGCTGCTGCTGGCGATCACCGTCATCCCGCTGCTGCTGCCCCTGTTCGCCCTGCGCGACGTGCGCCGCGCCCTGCTCTGGGTCGGCATCCTCAGCCTGTTCTACTTCTGCCACGGCGTGTCCGAGGCATGGAGCTCGGCGGGCGAGCGCTGGCTGGCGATCGCGGAAATCGTGCTGACCGTGTTGCTGATCGCGGCGCTGGGCGCCGGGGTGAAGCGGCGGCCGCCTGCTGCGCCGCCCACGCGCGATTGATCGGCGGCGCCACGCCTGACCACTGATAAGTGAACCTGAGATGGCCCGGATTTGACGGACACCTTTGAACGGGGACAATCCCCTAGGAGGTGTCACATGGTCAAGCGCCAACGGTTCACCGCGGAATTCAAGCGCGAAGCGGTCAGGTTGCTCGATGCGGGCGAACGTCCGGCATCAGAGGTAGCCATCGATCTGGGTATCCGACGGAACCAGCTCTACAAGTGGAAGGCTGAGCAGGTTCGATCGGGCGAGCTCTCCTTTCCTGGCTCCGGCCGCAAACATGCGGATCAGGATTCGGAGATCGTGCGCCTCAAGCGCGAACTGGCGCGCATGACGGAGGAGCGCGACATTTTAAAAAAAGCGGCAGCGTACTTCGCGAAGGAATTGCCATGAAGTACGACTTCATGCGCTCTCACGCCGATCAGTTCGCGCTCACGGGCATGTGTCGTGTGTTGTCGGTCAGCCGCAGCGGTTACTACGCCTGGCGCTGTCGTGGACCGAGTGCCCACCAGCGCGAGGATCTCACCCTAACGGCACATGTGCGACGCATTCACAACGCGTCGCGCGAAGCGTATGGCACGAGGAAGGTCTGGAAGGCGTTGGTCGCCGAGGGCATCGCCTGTGGTCGCCACCGCGTTGCGCGAGTGAGGCGTGAGAGCGGCATCGAGGCTCGTCGCCGACGGCGCTTCAAGGTGACCCACTACGCGCGACGCCACAAGAACACGGCGCCGGACTTGGTTCGTCGGAAGTTTCAGGCCGAGCGGCCCAACCAATGCTGGGTCGGTGATGTGACCTTCATCAGTACAAGGCAAGGTTGGCTTTACCTCGCCGTGTTGATCGACCTGCATTCGCGAAAGGTTGTTGGCTGGGCCATGTCCGATCGCAACGACGAGCCGCTGGTGTCGGCGGCATTGCGCATGGCGATCACGCATCGCCAACCTGCGGCAGGACTGATTCATCACACGGATCGGGGCGTGCTCTACAGCTCAGGCAACTACCGTCGCCTGATGGCCGCCGATGGCCTGCTGCCCAGCATGAGCCGTCACGGCGACTGCTACGACAATGCCTGTGCGGAAAGCTTCTTTTCCTCGCTGAAGAACGAACTCGTTCACGGTGAGGCATTCGCGACACGCGATGCCGCGAGAGTCGCCATCGTCAGCTACATCGAAGGCTTCTACAATCGCAAACGGCTGCATCAAACACTCGGCTATCGCATACCTGCTGTTGTCGATGACGAGGCGACGAGTGCTTAATTAACGTGTCCGAAAAAGCCGGGCCACCTCAGGTTCACTTACTTGGCTTAAACGGGGTTTAGGTTCAGGTTCGCGTCCTAATTGGCTGTTTGCTGGACTTGAGCACTGCGGCACCGCGGGGAACGATCATGCAGATGAGCAGCGGTCTTGCGGTGTACGGTTGGCCGGGCACCTGCCGCCGGTTCAAGCTCGCCTTCGATGTTGTCGGCAGCAGCCTGTCGAGAATGAGAGTTCCCGCCCGCAGCATGCGAACAGCGGCTACCCCAGAGAGACAGCGGCGTAAAACAGGGGCGGCTCATCCGGAATCCTTGAAGCCCTTGAGCACCTCAACGCCATGACCTCGGAGGTCATGGCGTTGAGGTGCTGCTGGCGACGAAAATCGCGGCACTTCAGCCGAGGGATTCCCCATGCGCCCGATGTTGCTCGTTCTGGCAATGTTCCTGTGTCTCGGCGCTGCACAGGCGTCGCCCCGTGTTGTCGCAGCACCCTCTACGCGACTCGACCACATTCTGCTCTGGGGGCGCGGGATCGATCAGGTCACCTCGGTCATGGCGGTCAAGCTGGGCTTCCAGGTGCGGCCCGGGCACGACCCCGGCGGAGTCGCCAATCGATACGTCCGGTTCGCCGACAGCAGTTTTATCGAACTGCTCGGCATCACCCGGCCCGATCCGAGCTTCGATCCGGGCATGAAGGAAGACCAGCTGGCGCTCAAGGGCGGCCCGGGATCGCGCAGCTTCGGTTTCCGCTCCGCGACGCTCGATGCGATCCACCGTTCGCTCAAGGGGCTTGGTTATGCGGTGACGCCGTTTTTCACGGGGCCTGACAGCAAGAAACCGGGTTGGCGGTTGTTCGCGTTCGATCGTGCACCGCTGTCGAGCAACACCTTCTTCATCGACTACGCAGCCAACTACGCTCCTGACCAGATCGATACTGCGAATGCGGACGATTACCGCGTGACGCGCGAGCATCCCAATGGCGCGCGCGAACTGTCGGCGATATGGCTGGTGTCGGGCGACGCCGACGCCGACCGCAGGCAGCTCGAAAAGATGGGCTTCGGCGGCGCGGTGCCGACCCGGTTGCCCGCGGCCGGCGCCCGCGGTTTTTGCGTGCCGGTCGGGCCGACGGCGTTGCTGGTGCTTCAGCCTGACGGCACCGGTGCCGCAGCCGAGGCCATGGCAACCGGTGGGCCGCGCATTCTGGGCGTGAGTGTCGGCGTCGCCGATCTCGGGCGCGCGCAGCGTTGGGTCGAACGTGGCTACGAGCGCACGCTGACAACTTATCGCGGCTTGTCCGGTGAATCCTTCCTCGCCCCGACGCGGGATGATCTAGGTCTTTCGATAGAGTTCCACGCGATCCGGCCGGGAGACGCGCCATGCGCCGGAGCGGGCATCTAGAGATATTCTTCGCGTGGTATCGCACGAAGGATTCGCCATCGACACGCTCACGGCTCCTCTGTCCCATCCGCCAATCGGCGCCTTGCTGCGCGAGTGGCGCGCGGCGCGGCGCCTTAGCCAGCTCGACCTGGCGCTGGAGACCGGCATATCGACCCGCCACCTCAGCTGCGTCGAAACCGGCAAGGCGCGCGCGAGCCGCGACACGGTATCGCGGCTGGCCGACGCGCTGGGCATGCCGCTGAGGGAGCGCAACGTGTTGCTGCGCGCGGCGGGTTTCGCGGCGATGCATCCCGAACGTTCGCTGGCGGCGCCCGCCCTCGATCGCGTGCGCCAGGCGGCCGACCTGATCCTCGCGCATCAGGAGCCGTATCCGGCGTTCGTGATCAGCCGTCATTGGGATGTGCTGGCGACCAATGCGGCAGCGGTCCGGGTCGGCCAGATGCTGATGGAAGGCCGGCCGGGCCGGCACGTCAATCTGCTGCACCAGATTTTCGATCCGGAAGACTTTCGTCCGGTGATCGCCAACTGGCACGAAGTGGCCGCACGCTTCATCCGGCACCTGCACGACGATCTCGCCGCCAATCCGACCGACCGCCGGACCCGGCAATTGCTCGATGAAGTGTTTGCCTATCCCGACGTTCCCGCACGCTGGCGCGAGCGCGAGCGGGGCGACGAACCCTCGCCGATCGTCACCTTCACCTTCCGAAGCAAGTTCGGCGAGCTGCGCTTCTTCGAAACGTTCACCACCTTCGCGGCGCCGTACGACGTGACTCTCGACGAGCTACGCATCGACTGCACCTTCCCGGCCGATGATCACACTGCTGCCGTGTGCGCCGAGCTTGCGGCAGGGGAGGCTGCAAGCTCGGCCACAGGGTAGTGACGCTATCCTGTTTCAACGGGCTTGAGCACGCCGATGCCAAGTGGGACGATCACGCCAATGAACAATCGATCCGCCGCAGAGCAGCACCTGCGCGACCTCGCGCGACTGCGCCGCGTGCGCGACCGGATCGATCGCGAATACGCGCAGCCGCTGGATGTCGAAGCGCTTGCCCACGGCGTGCACATGTCGGCCGGGCACCTCAGTCGCCAGTTCAAGCTCGCCTTCGGCGAGTCGCCTTATTCCTACCTGATGACCCGGCGCATCGAGCGCGCGATGGCGCTGCTGCGTCGTGGCGACCTCAGCGTCACCGAAGTCTGCTTCGCGGTGGGCTGCGCATCCTTGGGTACGTTCAGCACGCGTTTCACCGAGCTGGCCGGCGTGCCGCCCAGCGTGTATCGGCGCGACGCGGCGGCCGCCACCACGGGGATGCCATCCTGCGTGGCGCGACAGGTGACGCGACCGGTCAGGACGCAACCGATCAGGAATGGAGAAGCGCCGGTCCCCGAGTCGGACTTAGCATGACGGCTCCTTCCCCACCGAGCAGGACGGCCATGGACATCAACATTCACGCGAGCTTTCTTCCGCAGACCGATCCGGACGCCTCGCTGGCGTTCTATCGCGACACGCTCGGCTTCGAAGTGCGCAACGACGTCGGCTACAACGGGATGCGATGGATCACGGTCGGGCCGCCCGACCAGCCCGGCACGTCCATCGTGCTGTACCCACCGGCTGCCAGCCCCGGTGTCACCGACGACGAGAAGCACACCATCGCCGAGATGATGGCCAAGGGCACCTACGCCATCATGCTGCTGGCGACCAGGGACCTCGACGCCGCCTTCGAACGGATCCAGGCCAGCGGCGCCGAGATTGTCGAAGAGCCGACCAATCAGCCGTACGGCGTTCGCGACTGTGCCGTGCGTGATCCCGCGGGCAACCTGCTGCGCGTGCAGGAGCGGCGCTGAGATTTTCGATGCGAATCCACGTGAGGAGTTTCCTATGAGTCCGGCTGCAAAGAAGGCCCCGCGCAAGCCCGCCACGGCGGCCCCGAAGAGTGCCCAGACATTCACAGTTGAGGAGCGGGCCGCGATGCAGGCCCGCGCCCAGGAGCTGAAGGCGGAGGCGCGTGCGAACAGGAGCAGGGAGGAAGGGGAGCGCGAGCTGCTGGCGGCGATCGCCGCGATGCAGGAGCCCGACCGCGGCATGGCGACGCGGCTGCATGCCGTCGTCAAGGCCAGCGCGCCGGCGCTGATGCCAAAGACCTGGTACGGCATGCCGGCGTACGCCTTGGACGACAAGGTCGTCTGTTTCTTCAAGAGCGCACAGAAATTCAAAGACAGGTACGCCACCTTCGGCTTCAATGACAAGGCCACGCTCGACGACGGCGCCATGTGGCCGACCACATTCGCGCTCAAGGCCCTGAACGCCGAGGTGGAGAAGCGGATCGCCGCGCTGGTGAAGCAGGCGGTGGGCAAGTAGCCCCTAGATAAGCCGTTCGCCCGGATGGAGCGAGGCGGGATCCGTGGCTATTGGGGATGGATGAATGCCTCAGAGACATTTCTCTTGCCGATCAAATGTCGCAGCCCTCTTTGGTCACCCGCTCGCGGGCATCGGCTCTGACCCGACCCGGCTGGGTCTCCGGCATGGTCAGGAACACGGGCATGACGGCCAGCGCGACGGCGGCGATCATGGCGCCGGGCAGGGCGGTCCATCCAGTCTGCCGAATGAAAAGCTCGGCGAGAAAGGGTGTCAGGCCGCCGAAGATCGCGGTGGCGGCGGTCACGCCCAGCGCCAGGCCGCTGAGTCGGCCTTCGCCGGGAAACTGCTCGGCGGTCGCCGGGGCACCCACCGCACTCACGCCGCCGGCGAGGCAGGCCAGCACGATTGCGCCAGCGGCGATGTGCAGCTCGCCGCCGCCGGCCATCAGGGCGAACATCGACAACGGTAGCAGCATGCCGGCGGCGCCCAGCCAGATCAGCATCGGCTTGCGGCCAACGCGGTCGGAGAGCGCACCCGCCAGCGGCGTGACCAGGATGACCGCCACTGCGGCAACGGTCGACAGCCATAGCGAACGGCCTTCGGCGAGGATGCCCGACGAGCTCAGGAAAGCCGGCACATAGGTGATGCCGACGTAATAGGTGATCGAGCCAAGCGCCGAGATGGCGAAGGTACGCAGCAGCGCGGGCCGGTGATGGGCGATCATGTGGCGCAGCGGTGATTCGGGCACGCTGCTCTGCTGCACCTGGCGCAGGAAATCCGGTGATTCGTCCATGCTGGAGCGGGCAATCAAGACGCAGCCGGCCAGTGCCGCGCCCACAAAAAACGGAATGCGCCAGCCCCAGGCATCGAGATGGGCGGTGCTCAGCGTGCTGACCACCAGCGCGGAGATCGCCACGGCCAGCATCGCGCCGATCTCGCTGGCGGCGGAGGCCAGCGAGGTGATCAAGCCGCGCCGGTCCTCGCGCGCGCCTTCCAGCAGGTAGGCGACCACGCCCGTGTATTCGCCGCCGACAGAGAACGCCATGAAGCAGCGCAGCAGCAACAGCAGGCCGCCCGCCGCAGGTCCGATCGTGGCGTAGTCGGGCAGCAACGCCGTCGCCAGCATCGCCAGCGTCATCAGCATCATCGACAGCATCAGCGTGCGCTGCCGCCCGATGCGATCGCCGATATGACCGAACACCATCGCGCCCAACGGCCGCATGCCGTAGGAAATGGCAAACCCGGCCAGCGTGGCCAGCAACGAGTTGTGGCCGCCACCGAAGAACACCCGCGACAGCACCGTGGCGAAATACAGGTAGAGCGTGAAGTCGTACCACTCCACCACCGTCGACAGCGCAGCGACCACCATGGAGGCACGCGAAATTTCGGGGGTGATAGGCGTTACGCTCGGGGTCATGTCGTTGCCGAAAGCGGGTAGATGCCGATGACAATACCTGACGCAGCCGCGGTGACGTCGCTGCAGGATCAGCGCAGCGGTTGTGTCGCCGTGTCACCCTTGCACGGGATCGGCGCGCCATCCTTGCCGATCGCTTGCGTGAAGCTCGAACCGCTGCGGTCGATGACGATGCCACCAGCGCACTGCTGGTTTCGATCCAGCCGATAAGTTGCCTGTACGCGAAGCTCTTCCTGCCGCTGCCTGTCCAGGCGTATGGCCAGGGCCGCCTGATACTGGCGGCCCTGCTCATTCACTTCCTGATACGTGTTGGACAAGTCCTCACGCCGCTGCTTCAGGTTGGCTGCCAGTTGGGCCTGGTACTGCTGCGCATGCGCCTTGGCCTGCTGCGCATTCAGCTCGGCGGCGCGAACGGAATCGCGCGTGATCTCGTCGGCGTGGCGTGCTGCGAGGTACCGGGAAAGTCCATTCCAGGCAAACACGGCAACGATCAAACCCGCCACGCCGGCTCCGATTTTCCACGACAACGGCATGGCCATGACACCCAACCCCGGCAAGATTGTGGAAGACCCCGCGTCCCCATACCCAGACGCAGCCTGGTCAGAGAGTCGGCCAGTGGAGTCTAGCAGCGTGCTGAAAGATGCTTTCGCGACGTCGTGCTGGAGCGTCGGCGGATCGGTCAGTTTGCCCGGTTCGATCCCGATAAGATCGGTCCTGTCCAAATCGCCGGACCTCGCGCGTCATAGGAATGGCGGCGCACACTGCCCGCCATCACTCATTGCGGAGAATCCCGATGCAATATCTATTGATGCTGTATTCGAACGAGAACGGCTGGTCGCAGATGACACCGGCCGAACAGGAACAGGGCGTCGCGGCCTATGGGGCGTATACGCAGGCACTGAAGACGGCGGGTGTGCTGGTCGGCTCGAACCGCCTGCAGAACAGCACGGCCGCGACCACCGTGCATGTGGCGGACGGCAAGTCGCAGGTGCTGGACGGTCCCTACGTGGACTCCAAGGAGCAGTTGGCCGGCTACTACCTGATCGACGTGCCTGACCTGGATGCGGCGCTTGCCTGGACGGCGCGCTGCCCCGGTGCGAGCCATGGCACGATCGAAGTGCGACCGGTGTGGAGCATGTAGGCTTGGATAGCGCGGCGCTGGCACGCAGTACTGCAGACGCCGTCGCGCGGCGCAGCTACGGCAAGCTGGTTGCCTTTCTGGCCGCCGCCATGCGTGACGTGGCGGCGGCCGAAGATGCGTTGTCGGAAGCGTTTGCCGCGGCGCTGGCGGACTGGCCGCATAACGGTTGTCCTGCGAATCCGGAAGCATGGTTGCTGACCGTGGCGCGGCGCAAAGGGATCGACGGCCACCGGCACCACCGCAACGGTAAAGCAGTGGCCGTGCAGTTGCAGATATTGGCGGAGCTCGACGCGGCCACATCGACGGAGATGGATGACGCGGCCATTCCGGATCGACGTCTGGCGCTGCTGTTTGCGTGCGCGCATCCGGCGATCGATGCGGGCATCCGTGCACCATTGATGTTGCAGGCCGTGCTGGGGCTGGATGCGAAGACCATCGCCTCGGCGTTTCTCGCATCACCGGCTGCCATGGGCAAACGCCTCGGGCGCGCGAAACAGAAGATCCGTGAGGCCGGCATCCGGTTTGCCATCCCCGCACGCGATGAGCTGGCCGGACGGCTGGCAGGCGTACTGGATGCGATTTACGCCGCCTTTGCGGAAGGCTGGAGTGATCCCGGCGGCACCGATGTGATCCGGCGCGATCTCACCGCGGAAGCGCTGTTCCTCGCCGGCCTGGTAGCCGGGCTGTTGCCGCAGGAACCGGAAGCGCTGGGCCTGCTGGCCTGCATGTTGCACGCGCAGGCACGCCGCCATGCGCGCCGCAATGCGGATGGCGACTACGTGCCGCTGGCCGGGCAGGATGTCGCACTGTGGGATGCGGCCATGATCGACGAGGCCGAAGCGCTGCTGTTGCGTGCGAGCGCGCTGGGCCGCATCGGCCGTTATCAGCTGGAAGCGGCACTGCAGTCCGCGCATGTCGAGCGCCGCCGCAGCGGGCGCACCGACTGGACGCCCGAGGTGCAGATTTACGACGCGCTGCTCGCACTCTCCGGTTCGCCGGTGGTCGCCCTCAACCGCGCGCTCGCCATAGCGGAACTGCAAGGTCCGCGTGCCGCACTCGAGATCGTGGATGCGCTTGCTGCCGACGGCCGGCTCGTCGAATACCAACCCTACTGGGCAGCACGCGCGGCACTGCTGGCCAGAACCCATGCCTGTCCCGAGGCTCGCGCTGCCTTCGACATCGCGATCGGCCTCGCCAGCGATCCCGCCGTCCGGCGCTTCCTGCAGGGACGTCAGGCCGCATTGCCGCGCTGAGATTGCCGCGACCCAACTGGCGTGGTTGCCACGGTGCCAGAGGCGAGTCGGGTGGTCTGTCAACCGCGGTCAGGCAGGGAGCTGCGGCTTGCTCACGGTTCTGTTATGCCGCCAGCTCAGCGGGATATGCGATAGTTCGTGCCTCGGTCTTCCGGACCGATGGCTGACGGGGGGCGTGGCCGATGGCACGCTGCCCGGATGGAAACCGGATCGCAGGGGGAACGGTTGGATTGCGCATGAATGGTCGGATCAGGGGATGGGCCTCGCTCGTCCTGGTGATATGCGGTTTGCTGGCAGTGTCACCGGTCCGCGCGCTTGATCCCGATCGCGCGATCGGGCAGCTGACCCATGTCTGGTACGAAAACCAGCTGCCGCAAGGCACGGTGTTGTCCATTGCACAGGGCAAGGGCGGCTCGATCTGGCTGGCGACATACGGCGGACTGGTTCACCACAGCGGCGCGGAGTTCGACACCATCGATCCGCGCGTGTCATCGGTATTGAAGAGCACGGCAATCACGGCGGTCTATGTCGATCGCGACGGTACGCTGTGGGTCGGCACGCTGAACGACGGGTTGTACCGTCGCCGTGGGCGCGAGCTGGAACAGGTGACGCTGCCGGCAAGCATCAAGAGCGTGTTCGGCATCACGGAGGATCGGGGCGGCGCGCTGTGGCTGACCACCAACGCCGGCGTCGCGCGAATGGGGGCGAAGGGTATCCGTCTGCTCGGCGAGGAAAGCGGGTTTCCGCCGCGCGGGTTCTATCACGCGATCGTGGCCGATGCATTGGGTGGAGTGTGGATCGCCACGGATGATGCAGGTGTCTTGCACTGGCGCAATGGCCATGCAGAGACGTTCGATACCCGGCGCGGCCTGCCAACCAACTCCGTTCACAGCCTCGCGATCGACCATGCCGGCACGATCTGGGTCGGCACGCAGGCCGGGCCCGTGCGCTACCGCAATGGGCGTTTCGAGCGTGACCCGCGTGCAGCCGCGCTCGATGGCAAGCGCATCTACTCCCTGTTGGGCGACCGCGACGGCAGCATGTGGTTCGCGCCGCTCGGCATGGGCGTCTGCCGCCTGACTGCTGCGCGCTTCGATTGCGACAGCACGCTGAGCGGCATGGTCGGCGAGACCGTCCGGTCGATGTTCGAGGATCGTGAAGGCAATCTCTGGATGGGTACCACTTCCAGCGGCATCCATCGCTTCAGCGATTCGAAGCTCGTCACCGTCACCGGGAAAATGGATTCCAATGCGGTGCGTGCCGTGTACCAGGATCGCGCAGGCACGCTCTGGATCGGCACCGATGGTTCCGGACTGGCACGTTACGAGAACCAGGTGCTGGTGCCAATGACAGCGGTCAACGCGAAGCTGCCGAGTCTGCTTGTGCGCGCGATCCAGTCCGACGCGGCCGGCAACCTCTGGGTGGGAACGACCGATGGCTTGAGCCGGATCGCGCACGATGGCACGGTGCGCAACTTCGGCATCGGCGATGGCCTGCCGGGCACCATCGTGTTCGCGTTCGCGCCGAGTCGTGATGGCGGCATGTGGGTGGCGACCCTGCAAGGTATGGTGAAGATCAACGGCGACAAGGTTGGCGTGGTTCAGGGCACGCATGGTGATGACACGCGTGCACTGTACGAGGATTCGGCCGGGCGTCTGTGGATCGGCGAGCGCAGCGGCTTGCGCTGCCTGCACGATGGGGTGGTCGACCGCTGCGGCACCGATGGCCTGCCGGGCATCAGCGTGTTCGCGTTTCATCCCGAACCCGATGGTGACCTGTGGCTCGGCACGAGCCAGGGACTCATGCGCATTCGGGGGCAGGTGGTGCAGGCTTTCACCGAGCGGGCGGGCTTCTATGGCGACACGGTGTTCGCCGTGCTCGACGACGACGCAGGCAACTTCTGGGTCAGTTCGAACCGCGGCATCGCGCGGCTTGCGCGGTCCGACATCGACGCGCTCGACCGCGGCGCGGTGACGCAGATCGAGCCCCGCTGGTACGGCAAGAACGACGGCATGCTGTCGCAGCAGGCCAATGGCGCCTCGCAGACACCGGCATGGCGCACGCGCGACGGGCGGATGTGGTTCGGCACGGCCAACGGTGTCGTGATCGTGGATCCGAAGCACGAGCGCGTGAACCAGATGCGTCCGCCGGTCGCGATCGAGCGCGTGCTGGTGGACGGCAAGGACATGGCCCCGGGTCGCGTCGGCCGGATCGGTCCCGACGTGGAACGCATCGAACTGCACTATGCCGCGATGAGCTACGTGGCGCCTGCTGCGGTGAAGTACCGTTATCGCATCGAGGGCTTCGACCGCGGCTGGATCGATGCCGGCAACAGTCGCGTTGCCTACTACACCAACCTTCCGCCTGGCGACTACGTGTTCCAGGCGATTGCCAGCAACAACGATGGCGTATGGAACACCGACGGCGCCAGCGTGGCTTTCACGATCGTGCCGAGTTGGTACGCCACCTGGTGGTTCCGCACCCTCGTCGCGATGATCGTCATCGGCCTGCTGGCTGCGATCTACCGGCTGCGCGTCTGGCGCCTGCACGAGCGCGAGCGCGAGCTGACCCGCGAGGTCGCGCAGCGCACGGAAGCATTGCGCAACGCGAACGCCGAGCTGAAACGCATCGCCGCGCTCGACGGCCTCACCCACATTGCGAATCGCGGCGAGTTCAACCAGCGGTTGCGTGCGGCGTTGGACGAGCACGCGGCGCGCGGTGCACCGCTGGCCGTGCTGATGTGCGACGTCGATGCGTTCAAGGCCTACAACGATACCTACGGCCATCTCGCCGGCGATGTCGCGCTGACCGCCGTCGCAGGTGCGCTGACTAAGGTGCTGCGCTGGAATGCCGCGGATATCGCTGCACGCTACGGCGGCGAAGAGTTCGCGGTGCTGCTCACCGAATGCGACGCCGACGAAGCGGTGGCGGTCGCGCAACGCATGCTCGAGGCCGTGCGCGCGCTGGCGATCGAGCACCGCTGTTCCGACGTCGCGCCGCATGTGACGATCAGCATCGGCATTGCTGCTGTCGTGCCCGCTGCCACGGAATCGCCGGAACAACTGCTTCGCTGTGCGGATGAAGCGCTGTATCGCGCCAAGGCGGCTGGGCGCAACCGAATGGGCGGCGGTCCCGGACCTGCGGGGTGATGGTTCTGGCCAGGGAAGGGAAGTCTCGGATTCTGGCCTTGGTTTGATCATGCTCCGTAATGTTTCGGTCTGCTGCTGTGCAGCGTCAGGCGCAGGCCGCTGCTGCGGCAGACATCGATGCGCGGAAAGAGCTGGGTACGCCCACCATTGAAGGTGACGCGAAGGTTGCGCGGGCATCCGCCAGCGGGGACGTCGAAGGTCATGGATGTCAGGCCGCCTTGCAGCGGCTGGCCGAGATCGATGTCCTGGAAAGAATCGCGCTCGGCAGGTGCGATGGCGAGCGCGATGACACTGTCCAACGTGGCGTTCACCAGATCGAAGTGCCGAGCGGGCCCGGGCCCTGCGTCGGCGCCGGCCGCCGATGGAGCGGCGAGCAGGCTGCCGAGCGCGACGGCAAACATGGCGGCGAGGACGGTGGGGCGGGTCGAATTCATGACGGTGCTCCGGCTGAGGTGGGTGCCGCCGGTGGCTCGTGTGCACACCCTCGGCACCGTGATATGGCCGGATTGAGCTGCCCTGCGAAAGCGGTTCGGGACGAATCGTATTGACGCGGTGACGAATCGTAGTGGCGTCGGGGTCTTGCTGTTCAGCGCTGTGTGCAGCGCCTAGGATGGCCACTCCAACCTATGGAATATTCCTCGATGATGGTGCGCCTCGGCAACACGCAGATCGGTCTGTTCCGCTATCTCGGCCTGTGGACGGCGGTGGTGGTGGTATTTGCGCTGCAGGGGTTCATGCACGATGCGATGAGCGGGCATACCTGGTCGGCCTTCGACTACCTGCGCTGGTCGATCATCCAGTGGTATACATGGGCAGCATTGGCACCGATGGTGTTCCGGCTGGCCGCGAAGTATCCGGTCCAGTCGCCGGTGCGCCTGCGCGGGCTTGGCATGCAATTGCCGGCGAGCGTGGGCGTGACTCTGCTGGCCATGCTCATCGGCGCATTCGTATCGACCGCGTTCGAACCGGGTTCGTTCGACGAGCAGGTCAGGCAGTTTCTCGGCCAGCATTTCGCCACCGGCCTGCTGGCCTACTGGTCGCTGTTCGCGATTCAGCAGGCCATGCAGTTCCATGCCGAAAAGACGCGCCGCGAGATCGAGGCGAGCCAGCTGGCGACGGAACTTGCACAGTCGCGCCTGCGTGCGCTGAAGTCGCAGCTGCAGCCGCATTTCCTGTTCAACACGCTGCACGCGATCGCGACCTTGCTGGACGAGGACACGTTGTCGGCCGAAGACATGCTGCTGCGCCTGAGCGACCTGCTGCGTGCGTTCCTGGAAGACTACGACGGCCAGGAGGTCAGTTTGCGGCGGGAGCTGGTGCTGCTGGATCTCTACCTCGGCATCCAGCGCATACGCTTCAAGGATCGCCTCACCACGCAGACCTTCGTCGCCCCGGACACGCTGGATTGCGCCGTGCCCAGCCTGATCCTGCAGCCGATCGTGGAGAACGCGATCACCCATGGGATCAGCAAGCGGGTCGGCGTGGACTGCATCGAAATCGAAAGCCGGCGCGAAGGCGACACCTTGTGCATCGATGTGCGCAACCGCAACAGCACGCTGGAAGCCGGACCTGCATCCGCGTCGGGCCATGGCATCGGCCTGTCGAACACCGAGCTGCGCTTGCGCGAACTGTACGGCCACATTGCGCAGGTGCGCCTGGACATGATCTGGCCCGAGGGTGTGATCTGCCGGCTGCGCCTGCCGTTCCGCGAGATCGAGGAGTCTGACGATGCGCCCGAGGTCGCGTCCACATGAGCATCGCCACCCTGGTCGTGGACGACGAACCGATCGCGCGCCATGCCATCGTGCGCCTGCTGCGTGACGATCCCGACATCGAACCGCTGGCCGAGTGCGGTGATGGTGTATTGGCGGTCGAGGCGATACGCAGCCAGTCGCCGGACCTGGTCTTTCTCGACATCCAGATGCCTGCCATGAGCGGCATCGACGTGGTGGCGACCATCGGCGCTGAGCGCATGCCGGCGACGGTGTTTGTCACGGCCTTCGAGCAATACGCGGTGCGGGCATTCGAGGCGAATGCGGTGGATTACCTGGTGAAGCCGTTCAGCCGGGAGCGTTTCGCGAACACGCTGCGGCGTGTGAAAGCGCGGCTGTCCACCGGCGAGGGCGTGGGCGGGGCAACCTCGGTGCAGATCCTGCAGGCGCTGGACGCCTTGCGCCAGCGCGACTTCCTCCAGCGCCTTCCCGTGCGCATCGACGAGCACATCAGCTTCATCGACGTCGACCAGATCGTGTGGATCAAGGCCAGCGGCAACACGGTGCAGATCCACCTGGCCGACGGCGTCCACGAAATGCGCGAGACCATGAGCGCGCTCGCCGCGCGACTCGATCCGCGGCATTTCGCGCGCGTCCACCGCTCGGCCATCATCAACGTGCGCCGGATCCAGGCCATCCATCCGTGGTTCAACGGCTACCACGTCGTCAC
>JGI25162J39368_1001221_pt1 | contig 14903 bp, 16 predicted proteins | sample AraplaL_Cvi_mTSA_FD_39368 | JGI IMG/M metagenome (IMG submission 39368) | reverse complement strand
ACCGGTCCCGTGCCCGCATCGAGCGAGCCGATGCAGTTTTTGCTACCTTGCCATTGCGCCTCGAAGCGCAGACGGGCAGGGCGCGTGATCGCCTCGGCAATCTCGTTCGCCACGCCGATACCGCCATCCGCCACCAGCTGACCCGCGCGCGCAGCGAACTTACGGCGCAGGAGCGCATCCTGCAGTCGCTCTCCTACAAGAATGTTCTGAAGCGCGGCTATGCCGTTGTGCGCGACGAGGATGACCGCCCGGTTTCGCTGGCGGCAGCACTTTCGGTGGGTGCGGCCATTTCGATCGAATTCGCGGATGGCCGCATCGGGGCCGTCACCGGCGATGACGCCTCCCCACCGTCTTCATCCGCACCGCCATCAGGCACCGCGCCTTTGAAGAAGCGTGTCACCAANCCGGCAGAGCCTGCCGCTCCACCGAAGCAGGGAAGCCTGTTCTGATGCGCATCCTGTTGGTGCTGGCCCATCCGCTGGAGGACAGTTTTGCCGCCGCCGTGGCAAAGCTTGCGCAGGAAACGCTCGTCGCTCGCGGTCACCAGGTCGATCTGCTCGATCTCTATCGCGAGGGCTTCGATCCGCGTCTGTCCGAAGCCGAGCGGCGCGGCTATTTCGACCAGCCCTATGATACCTCTGGCGTCGATGCCATGGTCGCACGGTTGCAGGCGGCGGAGGGACTGATCCTCGTCTTTCCGCAATGGTGGTTCAATTTCCCGGCGATCCTCAAGGGCTTCTTCGATCGCGCCTTTGCGCCCGGTGTCGCCTTCACCCACGATGTCGCCGGCGGGCGTATCGTGCCGAAGCTCACCAATATCCGCCTATTCTGGGCGGTGACGACGACCGGCTCTCCCTGGTGGATCGTGCATCTCTACATGGGCAATCCGGTGCGGCGCCTGTTGAAGCGCGGCATCGCCGCCTTCTGCGCCAAGCGGCTGAATTTCCACATGCTGGCGCTGCATGATATGGACCGCGTGACCGATGCCGGGCGCAAGGCGCATCTCGAACGCGTCAAGCGAGCGCTGGCGACGATTTGATCTCACGATTTCCAAAAAAATATGCCGCGGCAGGAGTACCGCGGCATGATCGCATTCGAATATCCGAACTGGGTTATGCCCACTCGCCCTTGCGCATGACGGGCACGCGCGAGCCATCGGCATTGATGCCGTCGATATCGACCTTGTCGGAACCGATCATCCAGTCGATGTGGATCAGGCTGGAATTGCCGCCCTGCGCCTTGATCTGCTCCTGGCTGAGCTTGGCACCGTCGATGAAGCACTTGGAATAGCACTGGCCGAGCGCGATGTGGCATGAGGCGTTTTCGTCGAAGAGCGTGTTGTAGAACAGGATACCGCTTGCCGAAATCGGCGAGGAATGCGGCACTAGCGCCACTTCGCCGAGCCGGCGTGCGCCTTCGTCGGTGTCGAGCACCTTGTTCAGCACTTCCTCGCCGCGCGTTGCCTTGGCCTCGATGATCCGGCCGCCTTCGAAGCGGACCTGGATATTGTCGATGAGCGTGCCCTGATGCGACAGCGGCTTGGTGGAGGAAACATGGCCTTCGACGCGCAGCGCATGCGGCGTGGTGAAGACCTCTTCCGTCGGGATGTTCGGGTTGCAGGTGATGCCGTTCTTGGCGGTGGAAGCGCCGCCGTGCCATTCATGGCCGTCGGCCAGGCCGACCGTCAGGTCGGTGCCCGGTCCCTGGAAATGCAGGGCGGAAAAACGCTGGCCGTTCATCCAGGCCGAGCGCTTGTGCAGATTGGCATTGTGCTCGGCCCAGGCAGCGATCGGATCTTCGACATCGACGCGTGAAGCCGAGAAGATGGCCTTGGCAAGTTTTGCCACCGCGATCGCCTCCGGATCGTTCGGGAAGACGAGCTTTGCCCAGGAGGGGTTCGGATAGGAGACGATGTTCCAGTTCGTGTCGAAATTCGAGATCTTTTCGAGCGCCGGCTTGTAGGCGGCCGAGTTGGCGCGGTTGGCGCGCGCCACCTTGTTGGGGTCCTGGTTGGACAGGAGCATCGGATTGTCGCCGGCAATCGCGAGGCGTGCCGTATTGTTGGAGAAGGCCTTGGCCATGCCTTCATAGAGCCATGTGGCGGCGCGGTCGAAGCTCGCATCCTGGCCGCATTCGTAGCGGGCAAGCGTCGTTTCTTCGTCGGAATAGAAGGTCGAGACGAGGCCGGCACCGGCCTTGTAGGCCTCGCGCGTGATCAGCCGCACCAGCGGCATCGCCGCGACCGGCGCTGTTATCAATAGATCCTGGCCTGCCTGCAGCTGCAACCCGACCCTTACGGCTACTTCCGCAAGCTTTTCCAGCTTGGCGTGATCGACGGGATGATGGTTGGGGATGGCTGACGTCATGACAAAACCTGCTTGGCTGATATCGAAGATGGTCTGAAGACTTAGACCGGTTTGCGGCGAAATTGAAGGCGCTTTGTCCGATCTTGCAGATCGTCAGGCAATCAGGGGCGCGGCCTTGGCTTTGAGAGCAGTCAACGCATCCTGAGGGCTGAGGCGCACCTGCAGCCCGCGCTGGCCCCCGTTGATATAGACGTACGCTTCGGTCATAGCCTGCGCCTCTACGGCGGTCGGTACAAGCTTCTTCTGGCCGAAGGGGCTGATGCCGCCGACATGATAGCCTGTCAGACGCTCGGCATCGGCAGGCTTCATCATGTTGGCCGATTTGCCACCGAAGGCCGCTGCGAGTTTCTTCATGCTGACCTCGTGATCCGAGGGCACGACGGCGCAGACCGGCTTTCCGTCCACTTCGGCCATTAAGGTCTTCAGCACGCGATGCGGCTCTTCTCCGAGTGCCTCTGCCGCCTGCAGGCCGACACGCTCCGCATTCGGATCGTAGTCATAGGCATGCACGGTGAAGGCGACCTTCGCCTGGGTCAGCACTTGCGTGGCGCGGGTGGTTTTGGACATGGCTTGTCTCTACGCTGTCTTGCCGAATGCAGCCGCATAAATATCCGGCTTGAATCCCACCAGCAACTTTCCGTCCGCTTCCAGCACGGGGCGTTTGATCATCGAAGGTTGCGCCAGCATCAGCGCCATGGCCTTTTCCTTCGACAGATCGGCCTTGTCCGCGTCCGGCAGTGCCTTGAAGGTCGTGCCGGCGCGGTTGAGCACGACTTCCCAACCGGCTTCCTTCGTCCAGCGCTCCAGATGATCTCGGTCGATGCCGGCTGTCTTGTAGTCGTGGAAATCATAGGAGATGCCATGGCCCTCGAGCCAGGTCCGGGCCTTCTTCATCGTGTCGCAGTTCTTGATGCCGTAAATGGTGATCGTCATGTCGAATCCGTCTCTTGCTGTCTGATAGCGCATATCATGCGAACAACGGCGTATGAAAGCCGATCACGGGGCGAAGCCGTTCTCTCTTCCGTTGCAGTCGCCACCCATCATCCTATAAATATGCAGTGTGCATATTTATAGCGCGGGTTGGAGCATGGCGACGGACAAGGAAATGTTACGGCTGGAGAATCTTTTCGGCGCCATGAGCCTCGCTCTCGTGGACAAGATGGAAAAGGCCTTCACGGATGAAACCGGCCTCGGCCCGAGCGCAATCGCCGCCATCGTTCAAATCGGCACTGAGCCTCGCCTGACAATCGAGACCTTGCGTCGAATGATCGCGCTCTCCCATTCCGCCACCGTGCGCCTCGTCGATCAGCTGGTGGCGTCCGGTCTCGTGCTGCGGGCCGGCGGTGTCGACGGCGATAAGCGCGCCCGCTCGCTGCAGCTCACGGAGAGGGGGCGCGCGCTTTTCAAGCGCAGCCTTGCCGCCCGCCGTGCGGTCATTCAGCGGGCCATCGCAGTGCTAGGGCCGGAAGAGGCGATGCAGTTCGGCCATCTCGTCGAAAAACTGCTGCCGGCCTTGGTAGATCTCGGCGATGACCAGGATGTGGTCTGCCGCGTTTGCGATCAAGGCGTTTGCGACCAGGATCGCTGCCCGATTGCCTTCATGACGTAGTCCGGGACAGAGGGCTTGACATCTTCATCATATATATGCACACTGCATACATATGTTTCGAAGGACGGTAGTTGCCGCCTTCGATGATCTGACATTGCCTGCATCAACTCGATCGGAGGCATGATCGCGATGGAGAATCGTTCAATTCTTGCCCGGCTAATGGGTATCTGTCGTGCTGCTCTTGCAAGCGCGTCATATCGCGTGGGTCGCTTCGGCATTCTTCTGCGGGAATCAGCAGCGATCGCCTTCACCATGCGCTGCAAGGTGATCGATCGCCGCTAAGAAAAATCAATCCTCAAGTGTTCCCGGCTTGCGGGCGACGGAACTCGGCTTATCAGCGCCGATCTTCATTAAGTCGCCGCGCCGGCGCACCAGCCGATCCGATACGCGGGTGACGATCAGACCTGCTTGCGGCGCCCGGACGTCGATGGTCCCATCCGGCATACCCGGGGCGGTGATGATCGTTGCCAGCAGATCACCTTCTTCAACGCGCTCGCCGATATTGCGATGGAAGAGCACGGTGCCCGCCTGCGGGGCACGGATCATCTCGACATTGTCGAGCGGCACGGCCGGGCCATCGAATGCAGGAAGTGCAACGCTGTCATCACGGACTGCGCCGCGCGCGGCCAGGAAGCGCCAGAGCCCTTCGGCATCGTTCTTTGCCATCTCGGGATAGACATCGCGGGTGCCGCGCAATTCCACGGTGACTGAAAGCTTTCCCGGCAACCTTGCCTTCTTTTCCCCCGGCACTTCGTATTTCCAGGCGAAGCTGACGGCCTCCTCGAAGGCCGAGCTTTCGCCATCCGACAACAACACGGCATCCATCTTGAGCGCCGCGGCAAGGTCGGCGGCTTCAGGCCAGAATGCCTCGTCGATATAGGCATATTGCAGGGATTCGTCATCGCAATGGAGGTCAATCACCAGATCGGCACCGAGCGCCATATGGATCAACTGGCGCTTCAGCCGGTCGACGGCGGGGTAGCGTTCCAGATTTTTGATGAGGAGATTGCGGTCGCGCAGCGAGATCAGCGGAAAGTCGCGGTTGAAGTTGGTGCGCGAGCCCAAGTCGAAGCGCCCTTGCATCTCGCCGAAATGCGATTGCGCCGCGCCGATCGGATTGGCATGCGGCACCACGACGATATCGCTGAGGATCGCGCCTTCGGCTTCCGCTTTCCGAAGTCGCTCGCAGAGGAAATGCACCAAGGCAGTTCCCGGCAGTTCACCGGCGTGCAATGCAGCCTGGATGTAGATCTTCGGGGTATCCGTCTTGTTGCCGGAAAAATGCAGGACGGGCAGCCGCCAGGCGATCCCCGGAGTGTCACCTTCGATGACGATTTCGGTGACGTTCATGGGCGGGCCTCCTGCTGATGATAATCAGAGACCCATATCAAGCCCTGCAGGCAATCCGCAACCGTTTGTCACCACATGCCAGAATCAGGACCGGGGACAAACAGCGCCAAAATAGCTTTCAGCGGCTGCCATTCCTGCGCAGGCAGAAGCTCAGGATCAGGCTGAGCAGCACCGCACCAACACCGAAGGTGAAGGGTGCCGCATAGCCAAGATGATCCGCGAACAGGCCGGCGATCGGGCCGGTCGAACCGAGCGACACGTCGAGAAAGATCGAATAAAGCCCGAGCGCGACGCCGCGGTTCTGCGGCGGGATGCGCTCCATGGCCTCGTTGCCAAGTGCGGGGAAGACGGGCGCGAAGCCGGCTCCGGCGAGAGCCGCGCCGATGATGGCAACGGTCGGAGATGGGGCAAAGGCAAGCGCAGCCAGGCCGACGATCTCGATGACAAGGGAAATACGCACCAACGGCAGGCCCCCGAAACGGGCGACTGCCTGCGCAAGACCCAGGCGCACGCCCATGAAGGCAAGGCCGAAAGCGCTGAGCGCAAAGGAGGCGCCGTCCCAGCCGCGGCTATGGAAGAACAGCGCGACGAAGGCCATGACGACGCCGAAGCCGCTCGAGGCAAGCGCAAGCGCGACGCCGTACGGTGCAACGCGGCTCAGCACCTGGCCCGTGCCGATACCCTTTTCCTTGACGCCGGGGACCGGCGGCCGCGTTTGCGCTAGCATGAAGCCGGCAACCGCAAGGATGATGGTGACGACGCCGATGGCGAAGAAGCCGTATTGCCCTTGCAGCCAGGCGCCGAACGGGGCGGCGAGCGCAATGCCGCCGTAGGTGGCAATGCCGTTCCAGGAGATGATGCGGACTGTTTCGCGCGACCCCATCAGACCGATCGCCCAGGTGATCGCCGCCGTGCTCACCCAGCTCTCGCCGATGCCGAGCGCCAGCCGCCCTGCAAGCAGAAGGGCGAGGCTTGCCGCCGGGACTTGGATCGTAAAAGTGGAAGCGATGGTGAGTGCGCCCGACAGACCATAGGCCAGGAAGCCCAGGAAGACCGAACGGCGCGGCCCGTATTGATCGCAGAGCCGGCCGACATGGGCGCGGCTGACGATGGTCGCCACATATTGCGTGCTGACGGCGATGCCGGCCCAAACAACGCCGAAGCCGAGGCTGCTGTCGACATAGGTCGGCAGAACCGCAAGCGGCAATCCGATGGCAAGGTAGCCGAAGAATGTCAGCGCGACGATCGAGATGAGAGACAGGGTCGAGGTGGACCGGATGGTCTGGGAAGCAGTGTTCACGGGATGTCGCCTGCGGGCACCGGCAGCGGTGTCCATGCTGTTTGCCACGAAGGAAGCGGATTCGGATCGGATAGCAGTGACGGCGAAGGCCTGAGGGCCGTGCGTCGCCATGGGTAATGGCTATCAGGCAACAGCGGGCGAGGTCAATGAATTGCTGCCTTGCAGCAAAAGCCATTGACGGGATGAATTGATTGTGCGTGGGCGATTGTCCATGGGGCGTGCCAGCGGCGTAAACCCATTCTCCCCGAAGGAAGAATGGGCAAAAGGCATCACATCGTTAGTATGACGCTGGCCGTCGTTCTTCCTGCTTCGAGGTCGGCATGGGCTCGGGCGGCATCCTTCAGCTCGTATTCCGCGCCGATCGGGTTGACGAGCCCGGCCTGCAGCGCGGCTATAAGCGCCGTGGCGCCTTCGCGGTAGAGTTCGGGATCGTTGGCATAAGCCAACACGCTCGGACGCGACAGGCCGATCACGCGGGGCGCGGTCAGCTCTTCTATCTTGATCGGCGGAATAGGGCCACTGACCTGCCCGAGGCTGGCCACCATGCCGAAGGGACGCACCGCAGCAAGCGTCTGTGACAACATGGTCCCGCCGATCCCGTCGACGGCAAGATGTACGCCACGGCCGTCGGCAATGCGACGCGTTTCGGCGACCCAATCCGCGGATGTATGCAGGAGAACCGCGTCCGCGCCTGCTTCCTGGGCGATGCCGACCTTGGCTTCGGATCCCACAGTAGCGACGACCTTCGCGCCAATCTTTTTGGCAAGACGCGTAACGAGTTGGCCGAGCCCGCCGGCGCCCGCATGCACCAGCACCCACTCGCCCGCCTTCACGGGATAGGTCTTTTGCAGCACCATCTGCGCCGTTAGTCCGCGCAGCATCGTGCTGCCGGCAACCCGCTCGCTGACGCCATCGGGTAATTTCACCAGCCGGCTTGCAGGCAGCGTGCGCATCTCGGCATAGCTGCCGATCGGATGACCGATATAGGCGACACGGTCGCCGACCTTCAGATCGCCGACATCGGCACCGAGCGCTTCGATAATGCCTGCACCCTCAAAGCCCAACACATTGTTGCCGGGTTGCAGCGGGTAAAGCCCGGAACGGACGTATATGTCGACGAAATTGACGCCGGAGATGCTTTGGCGGATTCGTGCCTGGCCGGGACCGGGTTCGACAGCAGGGAGATCGACGGCTTTCAGGACTTCGGGGCCGCCGGGGCTGGTAATGGCAATCGCTAGGGGCATGGGGAAATCTCCTTTCGGACGATTTTTGACCATGAATCGCTGTGCGAATAAATTCGGTATGAACTCACCATATCTGTGCAATAATGCACCAATGATCGACTGGCAGGACCTTCACCATTTCGCCGCTCTCGCTCGAGCCGGCTCCCTCTCTGCCGCGGCGCGCGAGTTGGGGGTCGACCACGCAACGGTCGGCAGGCGCATTGCGGCGCTGGAACGTGCGCTCGATCTGCGTCTCATCGATCGGCGGCCACGCACCTCGCCCTTGACGGTCGATGGCCGCGCCATCGCCGAACTGGTGGCGGGTATGGAGGAAAATGTCGAGGCGATCAGGCGTTATTCGAAAAGCGCTGTCTCCGGGCTTTCCGCTGCAGTCAAGGTCAGCGCACCGCCGTCGATCGCTGCTCATCTCCTGGCGCCGAAAGCCGCGCTGTTTCATACCCATCATCCGAACATCACGCTGACCATTGCCGGCATTGCACGCAGCGTCGCGCTCAATTCCGGCGAGGCTGACATCGCCGTGCGCATGATCAGGCCGGAGGAAAGCGATCTCTTGGTCCGGCGTATCGGCGCCATGCGCTTCGGTCTCTACGCGATCCCGCCCTTAGCGCAAACGCCAGAGGAGGACTGGGTGTTCATCGGCTATGATGCGGCGATGGAGCATCTGACCCAGCAAACCTGGCTTCGCAGTCTGCTGAATGGTCGTCCGATCGTCTTCCGCGCCACCGATGTTTTCGGCCAGCTCGAGGCCGCTCGTGCCGGACTGGGGGTCGTGGCGCTTCCGAGATTTCTGGGCGATCGCGAGGCAGGATTGGTGCGCCTGCCGACGGAGATCCCGTCACCGACGCGCGACCTCTGGCTCGTCACCTATCCCGATCTCCGTCGCTCGCCTGCCATCCGTGCGGTTATGGACTTCGTTGCGGATGTGGTCGGTCAAAGCTGTCCCTTGCGGGACGCCTCGGACAGCGCCGTATAAGTGCCGAATCCAACCCGTATTTTTCTGTTGCGGCCTCGTGGCGAATCTCTATCCATAGATGGATGGACCACACTTACGGTCGGTGATCGATGACGAAGCTGGGCAGTTGGTTCCTGGTGGACAGGGCGGATCTGGTCGCGGGCATATCGGTTGCCGGACTGATGCTGCCGGAAGCGGTCGCTTACGCCGGCATCGCCGGCCTGCCGCCGCATCGTGCGATCCTCGCCGGCATCGTCGGATGTCTCATCTATGCCATATTCGGCCGCAGCCGCTTTGCCATCGTCTCCCCCACATCCTCATCCGCTGCCATTCTCGCCGCCACATTGGCCGTCGTGCCGGGTGATGTGACGATCAAGGCGGGGCTTGCCACGGTCGCCGTGGCGCTCGCCGGCATTCTTTTCGTCATCGCCGGTACCTTGCGCCTCGGCGGCATTACCGGTTTCATCTCGCGGCCGGTCCTGCGCGGCTTCGCACTCGGATTGGCGATCACCATCATCCTGCATCAGCTGCCGATCCTCGTTGGTGTGCCTGTGCAAGGCTCGAATATCTTGGCTTACGCGACCGCACTCTTCGGCGCTGTCATGCAGTGGAACCTGATCAGTGTCGCGGTAGGCGTGGTCGCGCTAGCGGCATTGTTGCTGCTGAAGCGATTGCCCGGCATTCCCGCCGCCTTCTTTGTGCTGGCTGCCGGCATCTTCGCCTCCTATCTGTTCGGTCTGGAAGGCCATGGCGTCAAGCTGGTCGGCCCGATCGAGATCCTGCCGCAATGGCCCTCGCTGCCGGACGCCGGCTGGGCTGCTTATTCGCGGCTGGTGCAATTCACCGTGCCTCTTGTCCTCATCCTCTTTGCTGAATCCTGGGGCACGATGCGTGCACTCGCCCTGCGTTATGGCGAGACGCTGGAGATCAATCGCGAGCTTGGTGCGCTGGGCGCCGCCAATATTGCCAGTGCCGTCGTTCAGGGTATGCCGGTCGGTGCGGGTTTTTCCGCAGGCTTCGCCAGTGAGGCCGCGGGGGCAAAGACGCGGGCGACGACCGTTTTCGCTGCAATCGGCTTGGCGATCCTGATTGCCTGTGCGGGACCACTGGTGGCGCTTCTGCCGGAGCCGGTGCTGGCCGCCGTCGTGATCGCGGCTCTGACGCATGCGCTCGACCCCAGCCCCATCCTGCGGCTGCGCCGTCTGCGTCGCGATTTCTACGTGGCACTGGGCGCCGCCGTCGGCGTGCTCGCTTTCGGCGTGCTCAATGGCATGCTGCTGGCAATCGCCCTTTCGCTCGCTGCCATGATGCATCGCTTGGCATCCCCGTATATCGCCCGTTTGGGACGGCTCGACAACAGCCATGACTTCGTCGATGTCAGCAGGCATGACGACGCCGCCGAGATACCGGGCATCGCCATCTGGCGCCCCGGCGAAACCCTGTTTTTCGGCAATGCCGATACGATCTTCGGCGAGATATTGTCCGGCAGCCGCAGTGAAGTCGGATTGCGGGCCGTCATCCTCAGCCTGGAGGAAAGCTCCGATATCGACAGCACGGCGATGGACGCCTTGATGGAGTTCGACGGCGCCATGCAGCGCGCCGGTCTCCGTCTACAGTTTGCTCGGGTGCATGACCGGGTTCGCGATCTCATGACGGTCGCGGGCGTCGCCGATGTCGACAAGCGCTGCAGCTTCAGCGTCGATGATGCCGTGGCGGCTGTGATGGCGACAGTTGAACCTGTTCCGAAACCGTAAGCGCCAGATTTAGAATAATGGCCAATGCCAGACATGGCCATGTTCGCCGTCGCCTTGAAAGCTGTTGACCAGCGTGAACGTTTTGACCGTCCAAGCGATCGGCGCTTCCAAAATCACTTCGGAAAGAATGTGGTTGCAATAAAACAGCGTCATGTGAGGTTGGAACGATTTGGATATGCCGCTTTCGAAGCCCATGCTTTGCATTGCAGCATCCAATTCTCGGCGAAGTGTCGCTAGTCCCTCGTTTCCGTCCCTGCACCAGAGTACATATTGACGGTTGTTGCCGTTGCCGAATGTGCCTGCCCGATCGAATATTAAGGGAAACGATTTTAAGCAAATGGTTGACCCGGCCTCCAACGCAGCGAAGGTGGCTTCTTCCTGCGAGCGGGAGACAATATCGATGGGATAGATAGAGGCATGGTAAAGATCCTGCTTTCTCGCTGTGCGCATCAACCTGTTTCGTCGACTTTGGTCGACGGTCATTTCAGCGGCCAATCTAGCGATTTCCGGGTCTGGCAACGCGGCAAAGTAGAGTGCTTGCCGGCGTTTTGGCGGGCTTTTACCCTCGCGATTAATAGGCGGTTTGCCGAGATTAAATGACAACTGATCGACATGCTGCATGGCTTTATTCAAAGCCGGTTTGGCTCTGCCTCCTTTTGTTTTCCGATCTCCAAAGCATATGCCTCAATGGCTATGATTTCAAGAACAAAACAAGAACACTTAGAATGGCGACATCCCTCGTTTCAAAAAGCGATCGAATAAAAGGACGACCTGATCTGTTCATTCCAGGTTCGGGCATGCGTGCCCATTTTCACTCAAAGGAATCACGATCATGTTCACCAGATCAGTCTTTGCGGCCGTTGTTTTCGCTCTCATCGGCTTTGGTATCGCTTCCTGCTCGACATCCGGCGAGCGCAATAGTGGTGGCGGCATGACGCTGAACGCTCCTCCAACCGGCGGCGGATATTGATATCCGCGCTCGCGATTGTCTCAGAGCCGCGCCGCCGACATCAAAACGGTGGCAATTCTCCTTCCTCGCAAGAAACGGGTTGAATTCGACGCTTCCGAGGACGATTTTCATGGCAAGTGGAAACACGGGAGGTTTCGTCATGAACGAGACAAGCCAGAATTACCTGATCTTCGAGACCGCCGGCGGCTTCTGCGGCATTGCCTGGAATGATGTCGGCGTGCTGCGTTTTCAATTGCCGACGAAGGATGCGGGCGCGACCGAGCGCCTGCTTCTGCGCCGTTTGCCGAATGCGCAGCCCGGGACCCCAAGCGCGGACATCGCGGCAGTGGTTGCCAAGGTGAAGCGCTATTTCGCGGGCGAGGAGATCGATTTTTCCGACGTCACGCTCGATCTCGGCGAGCAGGATGCCTTTTTCAGGCAAATCTACGATGCCGCCCGACAGGTCGGCTGGGGCCACACGACGACCTACGGCACATTGGCCAAGCAGCTTGGCGCAGGGCCGGAAGCTGCGCGCGATGTCGGGCAGGCCATGGCGAAGAACCCGGTGGCGTTGATCATTCCCTGCCATCGCGTTCTGGCGGCAGGCGGCAAGATCGGCGGTTTTTCCGCGCCGGGCGGTTCCAACTCCAAGGCTCGCATGCTGGAGCTGGAAGGCGTTCAGCTCGCGCCGCCAAAACCGGTGCAGCAGTCGCTGGGGTTTTAGGCCACAAAGCGGCCCGAGGAGTAAGCAAGATGGACCGGGAGGGCGGTTACTGAGTGAAACCGCTCTGTTCAATCGCCCATTTCACCTCGCGATAGTGCTCTGTCAGTTTCGCCAGATCGAAGGCCCTGTTGAGGCCGCTCGGGTTCGGTACCACCCAAATCGAAGCGCCCGCAAATTTTTCCGCTTGCCGCCCCCATTCGACATTGGCCCGCAGGCTGATGGCGGCATAGGCCGCTTTGCCGAGAAACGCCAGATTGGCCGGCGTGAACTTCCTGATCTTTTCTTCGAGCACTGGAGCGGCGGCAATATAATCGCTCCTTTTCAGCTCGCTGGCGCTTTTCGTCGGGCGGGAGACCGCCGATGTCAGGCCGAGGCCATATTGCAGCATCTCGCGCTCTTCCTCCGCCCGCAGCAGGCGAGGGGTGAAGCCGGCAAGGTGCAGGACCCGCCAGAAGCGGTTGCTGCGGCTCGAGAAGTTATGCCCGTCGCGATGCGCGGTCAGCGCGGGATTCAATCCGCAAAAGACCACGGAAAGATCAGGTGCCAGGATTTCGGCAAGCCCGCTTGCTTGCTCCGGTATGTCTATCGGCTCATTCAGGGTCTTCGTTGGGGCATCATCCTGCATCTCGGATTTCCTGCGAAAGCGGCGGCGAGCGCGCCGCCTTCGTCACGCTAGCCGATAAGCGCCCGGGCGGCCAAGGGATAAGAGGCCTGATCCGCCCTTGCCTGCCCGAATCCTGCCGGCCTTCACGCATCACACAACAGTGGGCGGGCCGAACCACGTGGTCAGCGCCTCCGGAAGCTCCAACTGGGTCTCCTCTCCAACCCAGGCAACATATCCATCCGGCCGTATCAATACCGCAGTGGGTGCATCAACCGCGCCGATCGCTGGAAGCTCCCACGGCCCGGCATATTGGGCGTTGATCGATTGCACCCGATCCGCCCAAGGGGCGATATCGAAGCTCTCGGGCACGCCAAGATTGAGCAGCACAGGCTGGCCTCCGTGCAGCAAGAGCCGCAGCGGACCATGGGCGGCGGTGAGGTCAAGATCGGGCATGCGGCGGCCGAGCAGCGGATGTCCCTCGCCAAGATCGTAGTGGATATCCAGGCCGGACATCATCGCGGCGTAGCGCCGGCGCGGCTCATCCATGGCGAGGCATTCGGCCATGGTCTCACGGAGGATCTGCGTGCGGTCGTCGGGGCGGCGGAGCGCGACCGAGACCAGGATATTGCGCAGCACCCGGGCAGCGATCGGATGACGCTCGGCGTGATAGGTATCGAGCAGGCTTTCCGGCGATATACCCTTGATCACCTGGGCCAGTTTCCATCCGAGGTTTACGGCATCCTGCACACCGATATTGAGACCCTGTCCGCCATCCGGGGGATGGATATGCGCGGCGTCCCCGGCGAGCAGCACACGGCCCTTGCGATAGGATGCTGCCTGTCGCACTGCATCCGTAAATCTCGAAATCCAGTGGGGGTTATGCGCACCATAATCGGTGCCAAAGACGGCGATAAGAGCGTCGCGGAGATCGCTGAAGCTCGGCTCGCTCGAGGTTCTCAACTGCCGCTCCGTCAGCATCACGCCGATCGGCCCTGTCTTAGGATAGATGACCTTGCCGTCGCGGATTTCGTATTCGAACCTGCCGAGGGAATGCATGCCGAGCGCATCATGACGAATGCCCAACTCCGGCTCATCGGTCATGTCCACCTCGGCGATGAGATTGCTGACGGTCGCATCCCATCCCGGAAAATCGATGCCGGCCGCCTTACGAATCAGGCTGCGCCCGCCGTCGCATCCAACGAGATAATCCGCTCGCAGCGTCGTCCCGTTGGACAATTGAACATCGACGCCATCATCGTCCTGCGCGAAGCCGGTAACCTCCATGCCGTAATGGATCGGCACGGTGAATTCGCCGACCCAGTCGGCAAGGACGCGCTCTATGTGTTTCTGGCGCAGTCCCAGGCCATAATTGTGTCTGGTGGGAAAATCGCTGATATCGAGGCGCACCGAGGCGAAACTTGCCACCTGCGCTATATGTCCTTGTGAAAGGAACCGATCGGCAATGCCGCGCTGGTCGAAAATTTCGATGGTGCGCGCATGTAGACCGCCGGCGCGCCAGCCGACAAGCTCCTGATTGGCACGCCGCTCGATGATCGCGACGTCTATACCCGCCAAGGCCAATTCGCCCGCCAGCATGAGCCCTGTCGGACCGGCGCCGGCAATAACCACCGCATGTTTCGTAACAGTCATGTTCATGTCCATGCTCCCGCTTTTCGGTTTGCGCCGGCATTTGTACGGGAGGAGCCGGGTCTTGACGCAAGTCCCTTGTGCGCCACATATGTAGACTAGAGAGAGCGAATATCTGCTCTCGTGGTCGAATATCGACCTGCGAAATCCCTCACGAAACAGCTGCCTCCCCATCCAATAAGATATTTGATCCGCGCCCTAACGCGTTGTTATTGTGCACTTTGGAACCAAAGGTCGTGCGAGATCGTTTGTCTTTGACTTTATACGACGCTGACGTCGTGCCCGGCCGGCTGGGTAAGCGGCGCATTTGAGGAGCAGCTCATCATGAATATTTCATCTGGATTTCGGTCGGTCGCGGTTGCCGCCATCGCTGCCGCAGGAATTGGCTTCGCCAGCGCGGCACA
>JGI25162J39368_1001188_pt1 | contig 15338 bp, 12 predicted proteins | sample AraplaL_Cvi_mTSA_FD_39368 | JGI IMG/M metagenome (IMG submission 39368) | reverse complement strand
CACGACACGTGTCGCTGCAAAGCCCCGGCTCAAAGCCGGGGCTTTGTTTTTTGCGCGATTCACGCGGGTTGTGCACGACGACGCCCGCAGGCGGTAGCATCGCCTCTCCCGTGCCAGCCCCGCCCCAGGAAGGAATCCACCGATGACCCAGCCCGTCCGCCTTGCCATCAACGGCGCCACCGGTCGCATGGGGCAGGCCCTGCTCGCACTGGTGAAAGACGATGCTCGCTTCATGCTGGTGGCGGCTATTGCGTCGCCCGGTTCCTCGAAGCTGGGTCAGGCCGTCGACGCCTGCGAGGGCTCGTTGAGTTTCACGCACGAATGGCCGGCGGCCGATGCGTTGGATGTCGTAGTGGATTTCAGCGGTCCGGCCGGTCTCGCCGAAGCGCTGACGTACTGCGAGTCCAACGGCGTGGCCTTGGTCACGGGCACCACCGGGCTCGATGCCACCTTCGCGCAGCGCCTCAGCGCGTCGGCGGCCCGCATAGCGCTGTTGCGGGCCGCCAATTTCAGCCTTGGCGTGGCGGTGCTGACGCGTTTGCTTCGCCAGGCTGCCGCGGCCTTGCCGGATTGGGACATGGACATCGTCGAGGCGCACCACAACCGCAAGGAAGATGCGCCGTCCGGCACCGCGCTGGCGCTGGGCGAGGCGGCCGCTTCGGCACGCGGCACCTCGCTGCGCGAGAGCGCCGTGTACGCCCGGGAAGGACGCGTTGGACCTCGCGCGCAAGGCACCATTGGTTTTGCCGTGGTGCGCGGCGGCGATATCGTGGGCGAACACGAAGTGCTGCTGATGGGGCAGGGCGAGCGTCTGGAACTCGTGCATCGCGCGACGGATCGCTCGATCTTCGCCCGCGGTGCACTCGAAGCCGCACACTGGCTCAGCGGCCGCGATGCCGGCGACTACGATCTCGACGCGATGCTGGCGGATCGTTCGTCGCGTTGAACCGTTATGGTGTAGCGCGCGCCGCAATTCAGGCCCGTTCGCTTGCCCGAGGCCCCTCGGGCCTCTAAACTTATTGCGATTGTCATTGGGGAGTAGCCATCCTCACCCCCTCGCAGCCGGTCATCGGTTGCGATTCCAGAGGAATCCGCGTCAACAGACTTGAAGCCTCGGCTTCATGGCGTGGATGGTTCATCGATACCATCGGTATCGACAGCCCGGCGAGACCTTTGGCCACGACGCGCTTACCCGGCCGGGCGAGCTTGCGTCGCTGAGCCAATGGTTTTCTGCTCGCCCGGCCTTGGAAAAAGCATGCTCACTGCACTGTTGTTCCTGCTCTCGGCTGGTGCGATCTATCTCGCCTGCGAATATTTCGTCAACGGCGTGGAGTGGTTCGGCCAGAAGCTCAACCTGGGCGCCACCGCCACAGGCACCATTCTGGCGGCGTTCGGCACGGCATTGCCGGAGAGCGCCGTGACGTTCGTCGCCGTGATCCTCGGCAAGACACCGGAGCAAAAAGACATCGGCGTGGGCGCGGCTCTCGGTGGTCCGCTCGTGCTGGCAACGATTGCGTACGCGGTCGTGGGCGTGGCCTTGTGGATGAATCGTCGACGCCTGCAACGTGCGGACGCCATGGTGCGCGTGGAGCACAGGCGATTGGCCCGCGACCAGTCGTGGTTCCTGGCGATCTTCGTGGTGAAGTGCGGGCTGGGCCTGATCGCGTTTGCGTTCAAGCCATGGCTGGGCGTGCTCTTCCTCGCCGCCTATGGCTTGTACGTGTGGCGCGAGTTGAAGTCGTCCGACACCGCGCCCGAGGAAGAGGAAATCGAGCCGCTGAAGTTCCAGCCGAAGGCGGCCGATCCGTCGGTATGGTGGGTGGTCGCGCAGACCACGCTGGCACTGGTCGTGATTGCGTTTGCCTCGCACACCTTCGTCAAGCAGATCGAGGCCATCGGCATCGCGTTGAACCTCTCGCCGCATCTGGTGGCCCTGGTGCTCAGCCCGGTCGCCACGGAGTTGCCGGAGACGATGAACGCGCTGATCTGGGTGCGCCAGGGCAAGGAGCGCCTCGCGCTGGCCAACATCTCGGGCGCGATGATGATCCAGGCGACCATTCCCAGCTCACTCGCGCTATTCGCCACACCCTGGCTGTTCGACGCGCCGCTGATGGTGGCGGGCGTGCTCACGGGTATCGCGGTGATCTATCTGTGGTGGATGTTCCGCCGTGGGCGCGTGGACGCACGCTGGCTGGTGCCGGTGGGTGCGCTGTACAGTGTGTTTGCTGCCTACGTGGCGTGGCACTTCTACGGCAGCTGATCGCTGGTGTGGATGGCTTTGCGTTGGCGAAGGCGCCAGATCAACGGATAAAGCATGACGATGAGCAGCGGCATGGAAAGGCCATTCCACGCCGTGAGTCGAAGCGTATGGCGCAGTTGGTTGACGTTTTCGCCCATGTTCCAGGTGAGGGCAAACGTCAGCAATGCAGTCAGGATGGCGACGGCAAACAAAGCAGCCACCAACCAGCTCACCGCCACGCCCTCGCGTATGCCGTGCACGAACCGCTGTCGTGCAGGCCATGCCGCCATGACCAGCGCCAGCAACCCCGCAACGCTGCTTCCGTATTGCAGGAGATTGGCGGCGGAAATCGCGGCGTGGTCAACCCGGAACAAAGGTTGCCCCAGCGCGGGCAGGTAGAGCCCAAGGCCGTAGTTGGCATGAGTGCACGCATCCCACGCCAAGTGGGTGAGCGCACCGACGATCAGCGCAATCATCACGCGCCATGGCGCTGGCACGGGCGGTTCGTGGCCGTCGACCGTGGAAACAGGCATCCACAAGGGCCGCCATAATCGCCAAAGCAACCAGCCTGCCGGCAAGCAAAACAACGGCAGGCTGATGAGGTGGTGGCTGGGTAGCGGCCAGTGCTCGCGCAGCACCGGCAGGAAGTAATGCATGTCCGGCATCATGCTGCCTATGGCCAGGGCAGCGAAGACGTCCATGCTGCAATGGCGTCGCAATGGCAGCACGGCCGCTATGTGGCTTACGGTGAACGGCATGACACATCGATGAGATCAGCGATGAGTCACTCTATGCGCCGGACACGTTGAGGGCATGGCGGAAAGATAGCGACAAGCTGACAGCACACGGAAGCCTGGCGTTTCTCAGGATTCGCCCAGCTTCGCCAACTCAGAGCGTGCCGCCTTGAGCCAGGCCTGTTCCTTGCGGCGGTAATAGCCGGGCATCAGTTTGGCCCGGCTGAGCAATGACTCCAGCACACCGCGTGCTTCCGCATGCTTCTGCTGTTTTCGCAGCAGCGCGGCGTAGCGGTAGCGGCCCTCTTCGCCGGGATAGCTATCGGCGAGCACGCGGTATTCGTCGAGCGCCGCATCGTATTCGCCGAGCTCCTCCAGGCAGCGCGCGTATAGCAGGTGCCCATCGCTGGAACGGTAGTTGGGATTGGCCTTGATCAAGGCATCGAGCGTTACTCGCGCCGCGGCGTAGTCCTCGCTGCCCGCCTGTGCGCGCGCCAGGCCGAGCATGAAATCCGGCTCCGTGCTGTATAGGCCGGTCAGCAAGCCCTGGTAGAGCTCACGCGCATTCTCGTAGTCGCCCATGGCGAGGCATTCGGCGGCGAGGTGGCTGCGGTTCTGCACCGTGTCGGCCAGTTCCAGTTTGCGCTGCAATTCGCGGCGTCGACGCTGCGGATCGATGGTCTGCATGGCCTTGCGCGCTACCTGCCGACCGCGTGGATCGTGGCGCATGTCGGGAATCACGGCGACCAGCACGTACACGGCGACGGCGAGGTAGGAGCCGATCAGCAGCAGCCAGATCCAGTAGAGCGGGCGGCCGCTGCGCACGACGTGTACGGCGCAACCGACCTGCAACGCGATGGACAGCAAAAAAACGAACGGCATGTCACTCCTCCGTGATGTTGACGTGCGATGGGGTTGCCGCCTGGCCTGGCGGCGCCGACTCAGTCGGGATGCGAAGCGTTGCGGTCGCGGTCGGCGCCCAGCTTGCGATCCAGCGAGCCGAAAATCTTCTTGAATACCCGAGCGAACTTGCCGCGCTTGGTCTTGCGCAGCTTTTCTTCCTCGCTGGTGAGCCAGGCGACCTGGATCACGCGGCGCTCGCCTTCGAAGGGAAGGTGGCCGTGGAACGAGTTTTCGCAGCGCTTGAACACGGCGAATTCGCCGTACAGCGGCTTGAGTTCGGGCGCGACGATGTCGTCGATGTTGTCCACGCTGCCCAGGAAGCGCAGGCAGCCGTCGCTGGTGTCCGGCCACAGGTTGTTGAGGTAGAGCAGGGCCGTGGCCACCTTGGACTTGCTGTCGGTGTGGATGGTGCCGTGGCGCTTGTTGAGCGACCGGCACAGCGTGATGAGGGTGGGGTACTGGCCCAGGTTGTCGATGCCCAGGCGCTCGCCGATGGCGCGGGCGAACTCGGCCGAACTCAGGCGCGAGACCAGGGCGTTGATCGACGGGCCGCAGTCACTGGCGTCATAAGGGAAGAACCCGGCACTCGCGTAGCGCGGAAAATCGCGCTCCAGCTCGCCTCGTGCCTCGTCTGGCAGCTGACCGTGCGCGATCAGGAACGGAAACGGTTCCGCCCTGATGTCGGTGTCCGGTCGGTCGAGACGGGCGGGGTCGAGCAACGCGGCTGAGTTCATGGACGTCCGAGCATGGATGAGACCGCGCTAGTGTAACGCTCGGGCAGGGCGGCAAAGGGTCTTTCCCGGGGCTGCGTTCAGCTCTTTTGGGTGGACACCAAAGGGGCTTGCACCTATCATTGCGACCCGCCCTGCAACATTCCTCGACTAAGGTCCTCAAGCCTGCTTTGGTGCGGCTTGCGGACCTTGCTGCACCTAAAAGGCGGTCCTCCCATGCCTATTCCTGCTCTGCTTGCCCTCGAAGACGGCAGCGTGTTCCACGGCTACGCCGTTGGCGCGACTGGCGAAACCGTCGGCGAGGTGGTTTTCAACACCGCCATGACCGGCTACCAGGAGATCCTCACCGATCCCTCGTATGCCAAACAGATCGTCACCCTTACGTATCCCCACATAGGTAATACCGGCGTCAACGTCGAGGACGAAGAGTCCGCTTCGGTGCACGCCGCGGGCCTGATCGTGCGCGATGTGCCGCGTCGAGCCAGCAACTGGCGCAGCACCGAGAGCCTTCCCGATTACCTCAAGCGTCACGGCATCGTGGCCCTGGCCGGCATCGATACGCGCCGCCTGACGCGCATCCTGCGCGACAAGGGCGCATTGAACGGCTGCATCGTTGCCGGCGAACAGATCGACGTCGAAGCGGCACTGGCGAAGGCGCGCGCCTTCCCGGGCCTCAACGGCATGGACCTGGCCAAGGAAGTAAGCGTCGGCGAGTCGTACACGTGGAACGAGGGCGTCTACGACCTCGACCGCACCGCGTTCAACCAGCCGGCCCGACGCTTCAAGGTCGTGGCCTACGACTACGGCGTGAAGTACAACATCCTGCGCCTGCTGGCCGAGCAGGGTTGCGACATCACGGTCGTGCCCGCGCAGACGCCGGCTGCCGACGTGCTCGCCATGAAGCCCGACGGCGTGTTCCTCTCCAACGGCCCTGGTGATCCGGCGGCCTGCGACTACGCGGTGGAAGCGACCAAGCAGTTCCTCGACGCGAAGATCCCGCTGTTCGGCATCTGCCTGGGCCACCAGATCATGGGTCTGGCGCTGGGCGCCAAGACGCTGAAGATGAAGTTCGGCCACCACGGCGCGAACCATCCAGTGAAGGATCTCGACGACGGCCGCGTGCTGATCACCTCGCAGAACCACGGCTTCGCGGTCGACCCGGCCACGCTGCCGGCGAACGTGCGCGTCACGCACACCTCGCTGTTCGATGGTTCGCTGCAGGGCTTCGCGCTCACCGATCGCCCGGCGTTCTGCTTCCAGGGTCANCCGGAAGCGAGNCCCGGTCCGCACGAGATGAGCTACCTGTTTGATCGTTTTGCCGCCCTGATGNAGGAGGCCCGCACGCATGGCTAAGCGCACCGATATCAAGAGCATCCTCATCATCGGCGCCGGNCCGATCGTCATCGGTCAGGCNTGCGAGTTCGACTACTCCGGCGCGCAGGCCTGCAAGGCNCTGAAGGAAGAGGGTTACCGCGTCATCCTGGTGAACTCCAACCCCGCCACGATCATGACCGACCCGGAGACGGCCGACGCCGTCTACATCGAGCCGATCAACTGGCAGACGGTGGAGCGCATCATCGCCAAGGAGCGCCCCGACGCGGTGTTGCCGACAATGGGCGGCCAGACCGGCCTCAACTGCGCGCTCGACCTTGCCGACAACGGCGTGCTCGAGAAGTACAACGTCGAACTGATCGGCGCGTCGCGCGAAGCCATCCGCATGGCCGAAGACCGCGAGCTGTTCCGCGTCGCCATGGCCGAGATCGGCCTGGAGTGCCCGAAGGCCGAAGTGGTTCGTACCTTCGAACAGGCGCTGGTGACGCAGGCGAAGGTGGGTTTCCCCACCATCATCCGCCCCAGCTTCACGCTGGGCGGTTCCGGCGGCGGCATCGCGTACAACCGCGAAGAGTTCGANGAAATCGTCAAGCGTGGTCTCGACCTGTCGCCGGTGGGCGAAGTGCTGGTCGAGGAATCCGTGCTCGGCTGGAAGGAATTCGAGATGGAAGTGGTCCGCGACAAGGCGGACAACTGCATCATCGTGTGCTCGATCGAAAACCTCGATCCGATGGGCGTGCACACCGGCGACTCGATCACCGTCGCGCCGGCGCAGACGCTCACCGACAAGGAATACCAGCGCCTGCGCGATGCTTCCATCGCGGTGCTGCGCAAGATCGGCGTGGATACCGGCGGCTCCAACGTGCAGTTCGGCATCAATGCCGAGAACGGCCGCGTGGTGGTCATCGAGATGAATCCGCGCGTGTCGCGTTCCTCGGCGCTGGCATCCAAGGCCACCGGTTTCCCGATCGCCAAGATCGCGGCGAAACTGGCCGTCGGCTACACGCTGGACGAACTGAAGAACGACATCACCGGTGGCCTCACGCCAGCGTCGTTCGAGCCGACCATCGACTACGTCGTCACCAAGATTCCGCGTTTCGCCTTCGAGAAGTTCCCGTCGGCCGATGCACGCCTCACCACGCAGATGAAGTCCGTCGGCGAAGTGATGGCGATGGGCCGCACCTTCCACGAATCGCTGCAGAAGGCGCTGCGTGGCCTGGAAATCGGCAAGAACGGTCTCAACCCGACCGGTCTGGATCTCACTTCCGAGGAAGGCATCAACGCGCTCAAGCGCGAGCTGCGTGAGCCGCGTCCGGATCGCGTGTTCCATCTCGCCGATGCATTCCGCGCAGGCCTGTCGCTGGAAGACGTGTANGGNCTCAGCCGCGTCGATCCCTGGTTCCTCGCCGCNTTNGAAGACATCGTGCTCACCGAGAAGGACGTGCAGGCGCAGGGCGTCACCGCGCTCGACGCCGCGCGCATGCGTGAACTCAAGCGCATGGGCTTCTCCGATGCGCGCCTGGCCGAGCTGCTCGACACCAACGAAGCGGCCATGCGTCACCTGCGCCGCACGCTGGGCGTGCGCCCGGTGTACAAGCGCGTGGACTCCTGCGCCGCCGAGTTCGCCACCACCACGGCCTACATGTACTCGACCTACGAGGAAGAGTGCGAAGCCAACCCGACCAACCGCGACAAGATCATCGTGCTGGGCGGCGGTCCGAACCGCATCGGCCAGGGCATCGAGTTCGACTACTGCTGCGTGCACGCGGCACTCGCACTGCGCGAGGATGGTTTCGAGACCATCATGGTCAACTGCAACCCCGAAACCGTTTCCACCGACTACGACACCTCCGACCGCCTGTACTTCGAGCCGCTCACGCTTGAAGACGTGCTGGAAATCGTGGACCTGGAAAAGCCCAAGGGCGTGATCGTGCAGTACGGCGGCCAGACGCCGCTCAAGCTCGCGCGCGCACTCGAAGCGGCGGGCGCACCGGTGATCGGCACCTCGCCGGACAGCATCGACCTGGCGGAAGACCGCGAGCGCTTCCAGCAGATGATCGAGAAGATCGGCCTGAAGCAGCCGCCGAACCGCACCGCGCGCACGCCGGAAGAAGCTTTGGCGTCGGCTCGCGAGATCGGCTACCCGCTGGTGGTCCGCCCGAGCTACGTGCTGGGCGGCCGCGCGATGGAAATCGTCTATAGCGATGCGGATCTCTCGCGCTACATCCGCGATGCGGTGCAGGTTTCCAACGATTCGCCGGTGTTGCTGGATCGCTTCCTCGATCACGCCGTTGAAGTGGACGTGGACATCATCGCGGACGCCGAAGGCAATGTGCTCGTCGGCGGCATCATGGAGCATATCGAGGAAGCGGGCGTGCACTCGGGCGACTCGTCCTGCTCGCTGCCGCCGTACTCGTTGACGCCGGAAGTGCAGGACGAAATGCGTCGCCAGGTGACGGCGATGGCGAAGGAACTGAAGGTCATCGGCCTGATGAACACGCAGTTCGCCATCCAGGGCGATACGGTGTTCATCCTCGAAGTGAACCCGCGCGCTTCGCGCACGGTGCCGTTCGTGTCCAAGGCCACGGGTGTGCCGCTCGCCAAGATCGCCGCGCGTGCGATGGCTGGCCGTTCGTTGATCGAGCAGGGCACCACGCGCGAAGTCATTCCGAGCTACTACTCGGTGAAGGAAGCGATCTTCCCGTTCCTGAAGTTCCAGAACGTGGACCCGATCCTCGGCCCCGAAATGCGTTCCACCGGTGAGGTGATGGGCGTGGGCCGCAGCTTCGGCGCCGCCTTCGCACGCGGTCACGATGCAGCCGGCATCAAGACGCCGCCGAAGGGCAAGGTGTTCGTGTCGGTGCGCGATGCCGACAAGGATCGCCTGCTGCCGGTTGCCCGCGAAGTGCTGGAGCGTGGCTTCAGCCTGGTTGCCACCGAAGGCACGGCCAAGTATCTGGCCGAGCACGGCGTGGCCTGCGAGCGCATCAACAAGGTGATCGAAGGCCGTCCGCACATCGTCGACCTGATCAAGAACGGCGAGATCGTCTATATCGTCAACACGACCGAGGGCAAGGCGGCCATCGCCGACTCGTTCTCGATCCGACGCGAGGCCCTGCAGCAGCGCGTCACGTACTCNACCACGGTGGCAGGTGCCCGCGCATTGGTGCATTCGCTGGATTATCACGGCGACGGCTCGGTGCACAGCCTGCAGGAACTGCACAAGGAACTGAAAGCATGAGTCGTGCNCCCATTACCAAGGCNGGCTCGGAGCGTCTTCGCAACGAGNTGGAAAAGCTGAAAGGCACNGATNGGCCGCAGATCATCGCGGCCATCGCCGAAGCACGTGCGCATGGCGACCTGAAAGAGAACGCGGAGTACCACGCNGCACGCGAGCAGCAGAGCTTCATCGANGGGCGTATCGCCGCGCTGGAAGCCTTGCTGTCCACGGCGGAAGTGATCGACGTCAGTCGCCTGGCGGCGGGTTCGCGCGTGGTGTTCGGCGCAACGGTGGATCTGGAAGACGAAGAAAGCGGCGAAGCCGTGACGTACCAGATCGTTGGNGANCTGGAAGCGGACATCAAGCAGCGTCTGATCGCCGTGTCCTCGCCGATTGCCCGCGCCCTNATCGGCAAGAGCGAAGGCGACAGCTTCGAGTTCACCGCGCCCAATGGTGTGAAGAGCTATGCGATTGTGGGCGTGCGTTACGCCTGACCTGATGAAACATGCTGGAGCGCAGTCTCTGTTCTCCGGCAAAAAAAGGGCCGCACGAGCGGCCCTTTTTTTGGCTTGCAGAAGCGAACTCCTGTGTAGGAGCTCACCTTGACCTTGGCGCTTCNTCGTTCCATGGCGACGGATATGCCCGCCGAGAGCGAAGCCCTNCCGATGTTTCACNGGNCAATAAAAAAGGGCCGCTTTCGCGGCCCTTTTTCACGACACGTCGCAGCTAGGAATTAGCGCTGACGAGCCTTGAAACGCGGGTTGCTCTTGCAGATCACGAACACCTTGCCGCGACGACGCACAACCTTGCAGTCACGGTGCCGCGCCTTGGCGGACTTCAAAGAGGAAAGCACCTTCACGGCCAGCTCCTGAAACTATCGAAAGAAAAAATACAAGACGGCAATCTTAAACAGTTTCTTGACGTCGCACAAGTCCTTGGATCGCCTGCCAATTGGCCGTTCACCACCTTGCCGTGCGACCAAAGGTTCAATCGGTTTCGGTCATCGCGCTGAGGAAGCGCCTCACGACCGGCGAGGGTTCGTCGAGTCGGCTGGCGAGGGCCAGCAGCATATAGGCGTCCGGGTCTTCCAGGCGCAGGTACTTCACGCCGGGCAGGCTGACCGAGCGCATGGATGCAGGCACCAGGGCGAGGCCCATGCCGGCGGCCACCAGTACCAGCAGGCCATTGATCTGCTGCGCATGCTGGCGAATCAACGGATGGAAGTTGGCCTTGGCGGCGATCTGGGCCAGGCGGTCGTAGAGGGTAGCGGCCAGTTCGCGTGGTTGGACCACGAAGGCCTCCATAGCCACCTCGCGCAGCCAGATGCTTTCGCGGTCGGCCAGGGGGTGGTTGGCGGGCAGGGCGAGCAGCAGGGGCTCGCGGTCGATCACGTCCAGGCGCAGCAGGCGGGCCATGCCGGGGTGTTCAGGTTCATCGCGCACGAAGCCGACGTCTACCTCGCCTGCCAGCAGCGCGGCGTACTGTTGCTCGGTGTACATCTCGCTGAGGATCAGCCGCACCTGCGGCGCAAAGCTGCGGTAGCGCAGCAGGGTCTGGGGCAGGGCGGGATGGAAGGTCACCGACACCGTGTAGGCGAGGCGCAGTTTGCCGCTGAACCCGGTGGCGGCATCGGCCATCTGTGCGCGGGCCTCTTCGGCCTTGTCCAGGATCTGGCGAGCCTGCTCCAGGAACAGCTTGCCCGGTTCGGTCAGCGACACATTGCGCTTGTTCCGCTCCAGGAGGCGCACACCTAGATCATTCTCAAGCGATTGTATCTGCTGAGAAAGCGGGGGCTGGGAGATATAAAGCCGCTGGGCTGCGCGTGTAAAGCTCAGCTCCTCTGCGACCGTTACAAAGTAACGAAGCTGACGGAAGTCAAACATGGGGAGGGCTTTAAGACGATTTTCGACTAAGTCAGCGCCTAAATATATATTTGTTTCTATAACCCGTCGATCATATTATTCCTTTCGTCCCGCCACCGTCCCCTCCCCCCAGGTGGCGGCGACCCTCGCCCCGCTACGACGCTATCCCCGCGATATCTGGTCTCCTCCCCCCTGACCCATATCGACGCGTCGTCTAGCGGGGCGCTTTCTTTTCAGCACAACGCCCGGCCTAAAGCCGGGCGTTGTCGTTTGTGATCAAGGCCTTGGGGGGAAGGGCGGGGTCAGAGCGTAGCGGCCAGGCGCGTGCCTTGGTCGATGGCGCGCTTGGCATCCAGTTCGGCGGCTACGTCGGCACCGCCGATGACATGGGTCTTGATGCCGGCCGCGGTCAGGGCGTCGGCCAGGGCGCGATTCGGCTCCTGCCCGGCGCAGATGATCACGTTGTCCACCGGCAGCAGCTGCGGCTGTCCATCGACGGTGATGTGCAGTCCTTCATCATCGAGGCGGTCGTAACTGACGCCACCGAGCATGCTGACGCGCTTGGCCTTCAGCGTGGCGCGATGTACCCAGCCGGTGGTCTTGTTGAGGCGTGCGCCGGGGCGCCCCTCGGAGCGTTGCAGCAGCCATACCTGGCGAGCGGGCGCTTCCGGCTTGGCAGGTGCGAGGCCGCCGCGCGTATCCAATTGCATGTCCACGCCCCATTCGCGTGTCCAGCGAGCCACGTCGAGCGTGGCCGATGGCGCATGTTCGACGAGAAACTCCGCCACGTCGAAGCCGATGCCGCCGGCGCCGATGATGGCCACGCGCTGTCCCACCGGCTTGTTGTGGGCGAGCACGTCTAGGTAGCTCAGCACCCGAGGATCGTCGCTGCCGGGAAAGTGCACGCGTCGCGGCGTGATGCCGGTAGCGACCACGACCTCGTCGTGTCCGTCGGCGGCCAGCGTCGATGCGCTGGCGGCCTGGCCCAGTTTCACGGTGACGCCGGTGTCGTCGAGGCGATGGCGGAAATAGCGCAGCGTCTCGTGGAATTCTTCCTTGCCCGGAATCCGCTTGGCGTAGTTGAACTGGCCACCGATCTCGCTCGACTGATCGATCAAGGTCACCGCATGGCCGCGCTCGGCCAGCGTGCTGGCGCAGGCCAGGCCGGCTGGCCCGGCGCCAACCACGGCAATCTTCTTACGCGCCGTGGCAGGTTCGATGCGCAACTCGGTTTCGTGGCACGCGCGTGGATTGAGCAGGCAACTCGCGCGCTGGTTCTTGAACACGTGATCGAGGCAGGCCTGGTTGCAGGCGATGCAGGTATTGATGCGTTCGCTGCGTCCCGCCTTCGCCTTCACCGCCCAATCGGGATCAGCCAGCAGGGGGCGCGCCATCGACACCATGTCCGCTTCACCGGCGGCGAGAACCTGCTCGGCCACTTCCGGCATGTTGATGCGGTTGGTGGTGATCAAGGGAATCGACACTTCGCCCTTGAGCTTCTTCGTGACCCACGCAAAGCCCGCGCGCGGCACGCTGGTGACGATGGTGGGAACGCGAGCTTCATGCCAGCCGATGCCGGTATTGATGATGCTGGCGCCAGCCGCTTCGATGGCCTTGGCGAGCGTGACGATCTCGTTCCAGTCCTGCCCGTTTTCCACCAGATCGAGCATGGACAGGCGATAGATGATGATGAAATCGCGACCCACGGCTTCGCGTGTGCCACGCACGATTTCCACGGGAAAACGCATGCGTTTCGTGGCATCGCCGCCCCACTCATCGCTGCGTTGGTTGGTTCGCGCGGTGAGAAACTGGTTGATCAAATAGCCTTCCGAACCCATCACCTCGATGCCGTCGTAGCCGGCGTCCTGGGCGAGCTTGGCGCAGCGCACGAAGTCGCCGATGGTGCGCTCGACACCGCGCGTAGAAAGCGCGCGCGGAGTGAACGGCGTGATGGGCGACTTGATCTTGGACGGTGCCACCGACAGCGGGTGATAACCGTAGCGGCCGGCGTGCAGGATCTGCATGCAGAGCTTGCCGCCCTCGGCATGCACCGCGTGCGTGAGTTTGCGATGTCGCGCCACGTGCCAGGGCATCGTCAGCCGGCCGCCGAACGGCTTCAGCCATCCCTGGATGCTGGGTGCGATGCCGCCGGTGACCATCAGGCCGACGCCGCCGCGCGCGCGCTCGGCGAAATAGGCGGCGAGCTTGTCGTAGTCGCTGGACTTGTCCTCCAGCCCGGTGTGCATCGAGCCCATCAGGATGCGATTGGGCAGCGTGGTATGCCCAAGGTCGAGCGGGGAGAACAGGCGAGGGAAGTTCATGCGGACCGTCGACGAGGTTCAAACGATCGTATGAATGTGCCTGCTTGATGCGTTTGAAAGCAAGGGTCGGTGCAACGGCATCCTTGTCACCGGGCTCAGTTCGTCCTGCGGGCAACGGCCAACGTCGGTGGTCCAGCCGGACCATCGAACGCGCAGGAGGGGGGCCAGCCCTCGGCTTTTGCCGGGAGCTGCGTGGATGGCGCAGTGATTGGGCATCGCCCAGAAGCGGGCGAGTCTCAGCTCAGCAATTCCTGCACGAGCTCGATATAGCGCTGCATCGCTTCGTCTTCGGAAACGCCGCGCAGCTTGGCCCAGGCCTCGTACTTCGCGGTGCCGACGAAGTCGAAGAAGCCCGGCTGGTCGCCGCGCACGTCGCCCTCGGAGCCTTGCTTGTAGAGGGCGTAGAGCTTGAGCAGCGTGTCGTTATCCGGTCGCTGGCCAAGCCGCTGGATATCTTCGGCGGCTTGATCGAATTCGCGACGCAGATCGGTCATGGTGTGAAGTTGCATGGTCTGACGGACTGAAGGAAGGCGAGTGGATATCCCGCGTTCCGTGCGAGGACCAACGCGATAGCATATGCGTTTTCTTCCGTCGCCGTCAGGAGCGCCCATGACTTCGTCCTCGTCCGTCCCCGTTCTCACCATCGACGGACCCTCGGGGTCAGGCAAGGGCACCATCAGTCGCATGGTCGCTGAGAAACTTGGTTGGCGCCTGCTGGACTCCGGCGCGCTGTACCGTGCCGTGGGTTACGCGGCGGGCATGGAGGGGCTGGATCTCTCCGATGCCGAGGCGGTCACGCGCTGCGCCCAGACCACCAAGATCCGCTTCGTGGCCGCCACCGACGGCAGCGACACCCGGGTGATGGTGAACGGGCACGACGCCACCGACGAANTGCGCACCGAAACGGCCGGCGGCGCGGCCTCGGCNATTGCCTCGATTCCTTCGGTNCGTCAGGCACTTGTGGACATGCAGCTGGCTTTCCGCAAGGCCCCGGGNCTGGTGGCCGACGGGCGCGACATGGGCACCGTGATCTTCCCCGAGGCCCCCTTCAAGGTGTTCCTCACCGCCAGCGCCGCCGAACGGGCGAAAAGGCGCTATAAGCAGTTGAAGGAAAAGGGGCTGAGCGTTACACTTGCTACTCTCCAGCGCGAGATCGAAGCGCGCGACGAACGTGATGCCTCACGAACCGTCGCGCCGCTCAAGCCGGCCGCAGATGCGGTTTTTATCGACACCACCGGCATGGGCATCGACGTTGTCGTCGCGAAAGTATTGGCTGTCGTGCGGCCCTGATGGGCTGCAGATAGCCGTTGGTGCCTCTNCCGCGGTAGGGGTTTTGGTCAACGGTGCCCAGGGAGCTTTTTCCCGAAGACACCCATAGCCGGTGGGCCGATAGTCCGTGCGCTTTTCATCCGACGGCGCGTAAGGACTCAAGGCCTTTTCTCATTTCTGGAATCAACATGACTGAAAGTTTTGCCGAACTGTTTGAACAGAGCCAACAGGCNATCTCCAAGCTGAAGCCGGGCGCGATCGTCACGGGCATCGTTGTGGAAATCCGCAACGACGTCGTCGTGATCAACGCTGGCCTCAAGAGCGAAGGCATCGTCCCGATCGAGCAGTTCAAGGACGAGAGCGGAGAGCTGGAAGTGCAGGTCGGCGACGAGGTGAAGGTTGCCCTCGACGCCCTGGAAGACGGTTTCGGCGAGACCAAGCTCTCCCGTGAGAAGGCCAAGCGTTCCATGGTTTGGGACGATCTCGAGCAGGCCTTCGACAAGGAAGAGACCATCACCGGCAAGATCTCCGGCAAGGTCAAGGGCGGTTTCACCGTCGACATCAAGGACGTCCGCGCATTCCTGCCGGGCTCGCTGGTCGACGTGCGTCCGGTCCGCGATCCGGTCTACCTGGAAGGCAAGGACCTCGAGTTCAAGATCATCAAGCTCGACCGCAAGCGCAACAACGTTGTGGTCAGCCGCCGCGCCGTCGTCGAGACCGAGTTCTC
>JGI25162J39368_1001127_pt1 | contig 16087 bp, 18 predicted proteins | sample AraplaL_Cvi_mTSA_FD_39368 | JGI IMG/M metagenome (IMG submission 39368) | reverse complement strand
CGCCTGCCAGTCAGGATGATGTGGATGACCTGCTGGCCAGTCTGGGAATGTAGGCCGACAGAAAGAGGCCTGGCGAACACTCACACTTAATAAGAAGAGGGTTTGCGCCAGGGCAACCCGCCGGTCCTGATGTGAGCCCGTATTGTGCCAGAAGCGGACATTGCAAAGATCAATGTTTCAAATAAGCCGATAACGGGCTATGCCAGGTGGACTTCATTGACCGTGCTCCATCAACTCCAGCGTCTGTCCATCGGGGCTTTGTAAATAAATTACTCTGGTTCCCTGCATGGGACCTGATAAGACTGTCTGAGGTTTACCTGGTGTTTTCCAGCCATACTCCGATACTTTGCGCAAGAGCGTATCCAGATCCTCAACTATAAACGCAAGGTGAGCATAGCCGGGGATGTAGGGTGCTGAGGGTTCTGCTGGCTGTTTAATGTTATCGTATTGGAGTAATTCAATTTTGATGCCAGCCAGCTCAAGCAACGCCATTCGTACATCAGCCCCCCTTGCGCCTGTAACTTCATCAATGATGGGCCCAGACATTTTCCCTTCGCGTAATAACTCCCCTCCGAGAATATGAGTCCAGAAGAATAATGACTCATCAATGTTTTTAACTGAAAAACCGACGTGATCCACTCTTCTTATCATGAAGTTACCTGCTGAGTTTAAAAATTAAGCACCAAACTATCTGAAATCTCTGCTTTAGTACTTCACGATAAGTGCGAAGTTAGTTTACTCATTAAAACATATAGTTAAGGCTGACCTGACTGAAATATTTCTGATTATCCAGCGTGAGAGCTATGCATATTTATTAATCCCTGAGGAAAATTACGGGACTGCGTTGCAAGTTTTTATCAATCAGAGAGGTCCTGCGATCTTTCGTTTTTTGCTCATAGCGGACCTTGCAGTACGTAGGTCTGCTTTGTGCCATAAGCAGATGTTGTCGCCTTACTCGAATTAGATAGTTATGCTTAAAAATTTTTATGGCACATGCAAAAGGCTCGTAGAATAAAACTCACCAGGAAAAGGGTGACAATCATACTGGCCTGCTCCAAAAAACTGACTGGCGGCGTTATGTCCTTATTGTCAGGATGCCCGTCGCAGGTCGTCATGAGGATGCTGTGCCTGAAGCCTGTTTTGCAGTCAAGCCTCGTGCCGAAAATTTTAGCGGGTACGGTGCATCAATAAAGCTGCTCAGACAAAGAGAGAGTTATGGCGAACATTATTGACGATAACTGGATTAGGATATCTGTGATATCAGCAACATTTAGTAGTCTCGTGGGTTCATTACTGGTTTTAATCTATCTTTCCCTGGGGAAAGACAGTGCACCGGTAATGGGCCTCATATTTATTTATTTTTTCATCGTTACGATGAGTATTATTGGGACCACGATGGGAACAATGATAATCGGCATGCCATTAGCGATGATTTCGAAGCGATTTTATCCTGATGCCGCCCTGAAGGGGAGCTTTTGTATTGTGTACTCTGTGCTCTTCATGTGGCTGTTTATACTGGCATGGCCTGTTATCAGGATATGTGAGGCGTCTTATTCGGATATTTTGCTTTTAAGCCCCTATGCTTTCTGTTCAGCTGCTGCACTTGCTTACCTGGTTTACTGGGAATGATGCGTATACATCAGATAGTGCAGACCGAAGGTAAACGGCGAACGCGCCGCCTGGCATGAACGCTGTTCAGCATATTTAATTTTGTTCCGGGCTCATGCATTCTATAGCAAAGCCCGCATTTAATTTTATATCTGCCTGCATAGCACTGTTTGTCTGGGGTAAGGAGCGTAAATGGCCAATGTCATCATTTTACCTGTTCACCTGAAGTAGAGGTCAGGCCTGGGTTGTTTACCATCCTATCGACTTGCACCGGCTGAATTCAGTCTGTGGAACAATGAGCGCCATATGATTTTCTGCCATGCACTGTTTAAAAACCTCCTTTTTGTAATCCCCTGCCTGTAAACCCAGCAGGGTGCTGGTCCGTTCGGCTGCGTTTTTTTCAATGTAATAGCCACAATTTTCTTTGAAATACTTAGCGTTATCGCTCCCAGAAATCGACCGTCTCAGCTGGGCTTCAACTGTATTAACGGACTTATCCTGTGGTACGGCTTTTGCTGATTTCAAGCCAGAATAGAGTGGATTGACCAGTAATTTCTGTGCAAATCGTTGATTTTCGGCGGTTAACTGGCCGGTTTTACACAACTGCAGATAGACCTGCGAAAGGCGTTGCTCCTCAGCGTCGGCAGCATGAGTGCATTCTTCCTGGACTTGTTCATCAGACTTAGCCGGATGTTTTTCAGTGGATCTCCAGTAACTATTTTTAAAGTCCGGAACCGTGCCTTCAAAGCTGCCAAAAGGGCATAATGCACTGGCACAACCCAGTAAAAACATGGGTACGCACGTCAGCATCAGAATACGTAACAGGTGAAAGGTTTTAAGACTGCTTTTATTCATATTATTCTCATTTTATTTAGCTTCGGAGAGAAGGTACGGACAATGTAATTATTTTGACAGACTGCGTTCAGATGAGGCCCGGTCTTCTGCACAGAGTAACATAATCGGGGCAGACCTCGCTTTTTAGGGCAAGTTCGCATATCGATCTAAGTAAAGAAGGGGGCGTGATATTTTATCAATTCTCACTCTCACACCGGCTGCGTGCTATTCTGTTTCCTGCCTGCACCTTTGCTGCGTGTCGTCAGAGTGTGGCCTCATTCATTAATTTCAGATAACGGTAACCCGATATATTTCTGCCGCTAACCACGCAGACGACCTTACGTCCACTCAGTTCTTTTGCATAACGAAGGACTGCCGCAATTGCAGGTGCTCCCGAAGGTTCAATAACATGGCTGTGCTGATTCAGCATTAACAGCATCGCTGCTTTGATCCCGGCTTCTGAAACAATAAGAACACGATCAACGCGGTCGCGTACAAGGGGCCAGGTTATTGCTTCAGGCTCAATATAGCCACTGATGCCTTCGGCGATTGACGGGGATAATTCAACCGGGATCGTTCGGCCAGCCTCTTTCCAGTGTGCAAAAGTCGGGCTGGCTTCACTTTGAATTGCCCACACTTCGGCTGCAGGGTTGATAGCTTTGACGGCCGTCGCAATACCTGACGCCAGCCCGCCGCCGCCAATATTTACGAGAATGACGTCAGCGTCTGCCCAGTCTTCCATTATTTCCAGACCGACGGTGCCGGCTCCGGCTATCATCTGCTCATTATCGTAGGCGGAGACAAACGTCGCGCCGGACTCCTGCGCAGCCACAATCGCGGCCTGTCTCGCCTCTTCAATATTTTCAAAGAACGTAACCTGAGCACCATAGCTTTTCATTGCTGAGACCTTAATCGGGTCTGCTGAATAGGGCAGAAATATGGACACCAGTACACCTGCTGCGTGACCCGCGCAGGCAAGCCCCAGTCCATGATTTCCCGCCGTCGGGGCAATGACGCCGGCAATGCGCTGGTCTGCATTAAGACTGGCAATGACGTTTGCAGCCCCCCTCAGTTTAAAGCTACCCGTATGCTGAAGACTCTCCATCTTGAGCCTGACCTCTGCTCCTGCAAGAGAAGACAGCGCCTGCGAAAGCTGCAGCGGGGTTCTGCAAACCGTTGTTTTGATGCGCGCGGAAGCAGCATAAATCGCCTTCAGCGTGACACTGTCCATTGGTCTTTGGGTGTGGTTTGTCATAATATGACCTCAGAGTTTATATAGGAAAATAACTATATAGGAGGTTGGCTATATGAACAATCCTGAAACATCAATGGCAGACCTTTTCCGCGCTCTCGGCAATGAGCACCGGCTCGTGGTGGTGGAGTGGCTTTCCGATCCCAGGTCATATTTTCCGGAACAGCAGGATGGCGATCTGGTCGAGGATGGGGTGTGTGTCGGGTTTATCACCGAAAAGATTGGTCTCAGTCAGCCTACCGTAACAGGCCATCTTCAGATTCTGGCCAAGGCCGGAATAGTGACCTCGAAACGTATCAAGAACTGGGTGTTCTATAAACTCGACCGTCAGCGGATGGATGAAGCAACCGTAATGCTGTCAGGATATGGGAAGCTTAAGACGGGTCCAAATTAACAGCCACAATCGGGCAGAATGTCCATAACGAAGCGAGCAAAACCGGTAAGTAGGTATACTTCGTTTATAGTACTCCTGCCTTTCAGAGGGACATATCGAATCATCGTTATCTGCCGTCATCTTATGTGCAGTTTAAACTTCAGAAACTACACTGGCTGATAACCATCCTGCAGGTCAGGGTGCGCTTTTCGCTCTTAGCTGACGTTCATCTGATTCCGTCCACCTCGTGTCAGAAGCGGACTTCTGGGCAGGTTTTACAACGTCAGTAATCTTCATTTTACTTTTCCCTCAAGAGTCCGGATTGCAGGCTTATCTATAAACGCTCGGCAAGACAGGCGTAACATCCTTGCTTTGCGTTATGAATATGGATATAGCTCACTGACGGGTCGTCGAAAAAAAGCTTCAGCAGCATTTCCGTATCCGCACCTTCACAGATATCTGCCTGTAACATCAGATGGTTTTCACCGAAGGCCCTTAATGAAAGGAGCCTGGCAACTATCGATTCTGGTATTTTATTGATGTATATACCTTGATCATTACATCCCTCCCACAGGTAAATTGCATGGGAGCCGTGGTAAGGAGTGTAGGCTGGCTGATAAGTATGATTGAGCAAAATCGCTGTTTCACCGACAGGAATATCTCGCAGTGAAATTCTGTCAGGATAACCGGGATGGCTGTCTACCTTTATTCTTAAAGCGCCGTGACGTTTTAAGTAGTCTTCGTCCTGCTTAAAAAGATGAATAAAGGGTTCAGCATTAAGCCCTGAAATTTTAAAACCCATATCTGCCTCCCGTTGTTGTCAGAAAGACATTACCTCTTTATTTTCATTTGCTGCTCGCTGTTTTCGGACAGGGAAATAGCTGATGTAAGGCGGGCCACGGGTTGGTCTCAGGTTACTGAGACCTGTGCTTTTCATGAAGCCTCTACACGACATTAAGTTAACCGCGAATCATTTCAAGGCACAGGAAGTCCGCTCTGTGCCAGAAGCGGACGTTATTATTTTGGACTTATCAATGCAACTAGTAGCGTTCGGCTGTGTTAAAAAGTTGTTTCAAGACAGCTGTGTCTGAAACCTGATGGAGCAGAAATGAGAATGCAAAAAAGATGCATGGGTTATGTGGCCATCGTGGTCGACGACTATGACCGCGCGATTGAGTACTACACCGACAAGCTGGGCTTTACGCTGGTAGAAGACACGCCGCAGCCGGGTAAGCGCTGGGTCGTTGTGACGCCGAATCCGGAAAGCGACTGTAATCTTCTCCTGGCCCGTGCTTCAAACGAACGGCAGGAAGGCTTTATCGGCAACCAATGCGGCGGACGGGTATTCCTGTTCCTGCAGACTGACGACTTCTGGCGCGACTATAACGCTATGAAGGCGAAAGGCGTCCATTTCTGCCAGGAGCCGCGAGAGGAGGAGTACGGGATGGTCGTTGTGTTTGAAGACATCTACGGCAACAGCTGGGATCTTTACCAGAACAAGCAAAGTTAACTCTTCTGGAGTCCGGTTACTAATGCGTAATCGGCCTCAATCCCAGGTCCGCTTTTCGCTCTTAGCGGACCCTGAACTGCCGACAGCAATCGCGAAATTGCATTGCACCCTTACACCTGTATGTATCAGACCTTACCAGTCTTGGTATTCGCCCTACCCTCTGGACTCATCCTATTCCCTGCCTTCAGCGATGCACGCGGTGAGATATCGTATCAACCGGAAAGACACACAAAACGATTTGCCTAACAAATGTTAGATAGGTATTGACGTACGTCAGGTTGCCCGCTAAGGTTTGTTTACCTAACGTTAGTTAGTTATCCCAGCCACTCACTTAAAGGATTGACCATGACTGCTAAACTTCACCTTTTCACCTCGCCTTCAGCTTTTCCGAACCCTCAGCGTCTACGCCTGTTCCTGCACGAAAAGGGCATCGCTGACCAATTTAATGAGACCATCTATGACATGTCTTCTGTAGGAGAACAGCGTGGCTGGCGTCACCTGAATATGAACCCGTGGGGCGAAACGCCCACCCTTCAACTGACAGATGGTAGTTACATTTCCGAAACGGCTGCCATCGTCCGTTATCTGGACCAGGTTTATCCTGGTCGCAGGATCATGGGGGAGACAGCACTGGAACAGGGTCTGGATAACATGTGGGATAACCGGGTGTGGGTGCATATTCTGTATCGCATCGTTACTGCGTTTCACGTGTTGCACACCGGTCTCGGCTTTAAGCTGGAACTGACCAAAAATGAGGCGTGGGGCGAACACTGCCGTAAGGAAGCTTTGGCTCACGCCGCACTGGTCAATCGCCACCTTTCAGACGGCCGCGAATGGCTGCTTGGCGGCAATGAACCGACCTTTTCGGACATAACGCTGGCAACCGCGATCGCCTTCTCGAAATTCCCGGTCAATGCCACTCCACTGGACGAGCGTTTTGAGTTCTTAGATGCGTACTGGCAGCGCTGGACAAAACGTCCCGCTTTCCAGGCGGCCTACTCTGATCGCAACAGCGGCATTCCTGAGCTGGATTCGCCAGCCCAGTAAGCGCTTCTCAATCAACACTCCGGTACGCCGGGATCGCCATTCCCTGACTTTCCCGGTCACCGCCTTGTGCCTGATAGCGTCATTTGTCGATGCCGCTTGCCCGATTATGATGGAACGACATCTGCATGAACCCTCTGGAAGGAGTGAACTCATTGCGCTAACTGATAATCTACCTGTCAACCGTTAGGGGTTTGCTATAAAATAAGCTTACCAGTTTAAAAGATCCTACCAGGTCGGGAGGCACCAGGATGAGCACGAACTCAAAGGAAGCCATTTTGTTGGCGGCCAGGAAAATTGCCCAATCTCAGGGCTACAATGGTTTGAATTTCCGCGACCTCGCGCAAGAGGTTGGTATCAAAGCGGCGAGTATTTACTACCATTTCCCAAGCAAAGCCGAGCTGGGTGTTGCCGTTGCCAGACGATATTGGGAGGATGGCGCGCTTGCACTTGAAATGATCGAATCAGAAAGTCCCTCTCCGCTTGACGCTCTGCATCGCTTTCCTGAAATCTTCCGAAGATCGCTTGAGGCCGACAATCGTCTCTGTCTGGGCAGTTTCATGGGCGCTGAAAAAGATAATTTACCTGTTGAATTGACCAAAGAAATCCAGACCTTTGCTGATGTCAATATTGCGTGGCTAAACAAGCTTCTGCTGGCTGCGGAGGTGTGCGAATCAAGTGAGAGTGAATCCAGAGCACGCGCAATTTTCGCAGCTATTGTTGGTGCCCAGCTTTTTGCCAGAAGTCGCTCAGATATCTCGCTTTTCGATGCACTGGTCGACTCATACCGCGCGTTCGGACCTCTGCCGGCTTAGCAACTGCCAGCAATGCGGTTCCATGAACGGGCAGCTTTGCCGCATGCGCCCTCAATGCGAAGCGGCGCCCGATCGTGCATGTGCTTTTACACTCAGGAATGCATCACTTTTGCCAACGGTTCGTAACGATGAGCCCACTATCTATGCCATCTATGCTGATACGCAATGTGGGCTCTTCAGAAGAACGCTTACGTATTATCTGACCCCGCGCCTGTTAAGCTAAACCGGAAAACGATCCACCTGGCACAGGGAGTCAATTTGCGTTCTTCGTTTCATAGCGACATCCAAACTTCTTTAAGAATAGCGTTTGTGACCCATTAAGTTCCAGTCTCACAGCAGACAGAGTGCTAGCGCGCATGTCCGCTTTGTGGCAGAAGCGGACATAATAAAATGCGTATCAGTCTTTCCCTGCAGCCCATTATTAGCATTGCCCAGCGTCAGGCCGAGAGAAAATGTCAGACCGCTCACTTATTTTCTGCCGCAATACTCTTTCTTATACTGGCAATAAAATTATCCCGCGTGACATCCTCCCTATCTCCGTTCCAGGCGACACCCATTTCCCAGCTTACTGACTTACCTGTTAGCGGAATAATAGTCCGTTCCGGTGGGGCGATATGAACAACGCTATAAGGGAGAATGGCAACACCCGCACCCGCGATCACCAACGCGACAATAGTTTGTATATCATCAGCCAGCTGGGTGGATGATATAAAAAGGCCGTTATCATGCAGGAAACGATCAATCTGCATATTTAAACCCTGGCCTCGTTCAGTATGAAGACGTAACAAAGGGAATTTTTTTAGCCAGTCAGCAGCAGACAATGATAACAACGGTGTTGCGGGTGCAATCAGAACCAGCCGATCGGTAAATAATGGCAGGTAATCAAGCGCTATCGGTGGCGGTACCCTGACAAAGCCTACCTGAAGCTCATCTTTTTGCAGAAGTTCGTATTGCAGGAAGGAGGGAAGATCCGTCAATGACATCTCAATTCCCGGATACTCTTTGCGAAATTCAGCAATACAGCGTGGTGCCAGATAGAAGCTTGAAAGGCCAAACCCTACGTCTATATGCCCCTCAATACCAGCTGATACCCGCCCTGCCTGCTGCATAAATAACTGGGTTTGCCTGAGCACTTTTTTAGCCTCTGGCAACAGACGTTTGCCCCCGGCGGTCAGTGTTGCGCCATGACGGCCCCGTGAAAAAAGTGACACCTTCACCATTGACTCAAGAAGATTGATCTGTTTGGTCAAAGCGGGTTGTGAAATACAAAGTTCCCGTGCAGCGTCGGCATAATTTCCTTTTTCAGCCAGTATCGAAAAGGCCTGAAGCAATCGGATATTCACTTTTTCATTCCAGAAGGTTATCGAAAATGGAAATATTTTGATTATACAGTTATTGGAAACCGTTATGTAATCCAGTTTCAACAACAACTGGAGAAACACCATGCACGAGCTTAAGTCTTTAAAAGTTGCAACCGTACAGTTTCAGCATCAGGCAAATGACAAAAAATATAATCTTCTGATAATGGAGAAATTTATTGAGCAGGCGGCTGTTCAGCAGGTGAAGATCCTCGCGTTTCCGGAAATGTGCATCACCGGCTACTGGCATGTACCAAAACTCACCACCGCGGAGGTTCATGCGCTTGCAGAACCGATTGCAACCAGTACCTCCCTGAAATTAATTCGCACTCTGGCGCTAAAACATCAAATGATTATTGGTGCCGGGCTAATTGAGCAAGCTGAAGATGGCCGCCTTTATAATGCATACGTTGCCTGTATGCCGGACGGTTCAATGCAGACGCACCGTAAACTTCATGCCTTTGAGCATCCGGCTATCAGCAGCGGTGACAGGTTTACCGTTTTTGATACTCCCTGGGGAGTAAAGGCAGGGATCCTGATTTGCTGGGACAATAATCTCGTGGAAAACGTGCGTGCTACGGCATTGCTGGGTGCAGATATTCTTCTCGCGCCACATCAGACAGGCGGTACCGATTCCCGCAGCCCTCATGCGATGAAACCCATTCCGCTAACACTCTGGGCGGAGCGGGAAACCCGAAAGGAAGAGATTACTGCTGCATTCAAAGGGGCAAGCGGTCGGGAATGGCTGATGCGCTGGCTTCCTGCCCGTGCGCACGACAACGGGTTATTTCTTATCTTTAGTAACGGTGTCGGCGCAGATGACGACGAGGTCCGCACAGGCAATGCCATGATCCTTGATCCTTATGGCAGAGTCATTAATGAAACCTGGGCTGCTGAAGATTTAATGGTTAGCGCTGAACTGGATTTAAGCCTGCTTGCCATGAGTACCGGGCGTCGCTGGATCCACGGGCGACGTCCTGATCTATACCAGATACTGACCCAACCACAGGGCTATGAACGTGATGCGATCAACGCACGATTTTCGGATGAGATACCTTAAAAGGAACCCACACAGAATCGCATCTGACTGCGGCGTTTTGTTCCTGGAGCAGGTCAAGTGGACATTTTTTGACCTGCTCCCGATTAATGAACAGGCGGCGACATTAACAAAATTTTTATCTGTTGCAGAACAACTGCGTACTTCCGCTTCTTGCTCATAGTGGACCTTTGCAAGAGTCACACTGTCCGTTTTGTGCCAGAAGCGGACGTTATGATGGTGTTCAGAAATAGTTAATTAATATCCAAAGTCACTTTGAGAATCATAGTCATTCAGGTCTATATTGAGTAGCAATTCTGATGCATGATAAGCGGCTTTCCCAGCGTTAAAATCATCTCTATTTGAAAGCACAACTACTGTTAACTTTGAATTAACATGTCTAACGAAAAATGAAGCGTAGCCTATCCAACTTCCTGAGTGCAACAGGCTTTTTTCTTTAAAATCATGCTGAACAAATAAACCAGACCCATAAGCCTGATAACTCGCAACCCTACAATTAACATCAGCTATCAGTTCATTGAAAGGATCAGAAATCATGTCTATTATCTTGCTATTTCCTGATTTAACAGTTGAGAAATTCCCACCCCATTTCATCAAATCTTCTGGTGTAGAGTAAACAGCCCCATCGCCAGTTTGTGTCCATAAACTTTCATTATGTTCATAACATCCTGTCAACTCAGAAGGGCTATATCCTTTAGCTGTTTCTATTTCGATAGGGTACGATTCGTTATAAAACGTATCATTCATATTGAGGGGTGTGAAAATCATATCACGCGCAAATTGTGATATTTTTCTGCCTGTAACTCTTTCAATTATAATCGAAAGGAGAAAATAGTTCGTATTGGAGTAAGCGAATTTATGCCCTGCGATAAAATCTGGCTTACTGCAATCGCAGACGTCTTTCAAACTTTCTGTTGGAGACAAGCTTCCAGATAGTGAAATACCTCTTTCTTCCGCTATGTCGATATAATCTTTTAATCCACTTGTATGGTGAATTAGATTGTCGATTTTTATAAGGCTGGCATAGTCAGGAAGTTCCGGTATGAATTTTTTTATAGTATCATTTAAAGAAATTCGACCTTCGCTTTCTAATAAGTGAATACAAAAAGCAGTGAATTGCTTTGAAAGTGAGGCGATGTTAAACACCGTTTTTTTACTAACATCAATACCTTTTTCTACATCAGCCTTACCGCGCCCCAGATAATACTCATTGCCGTCATCAAATCTGGCCATGAGAACGACACCCGGTTCATCATCACAAACTTCATTTAATAAAACACCCAGCTTCTCATTTAGCTGTAAATTCATATTATAAAATCCTTTTATTAACCGATAAGTAAAAATGCCAACTGTGAATCAATATTCAAAATAACTAATTATACATATTTACACCCGATTATTATCGTAACATATTACAATCACTTGATGTTATCAGTTTAAAACAAATGTCCGCTTCTCGCTCTTAGCGGACCTGGCAGCATTTAGTCCGCTTTGTGCCAGAAGCGGACACTCGGATTTTACTGCTTTAAACTCAATTTAATACCTGAACAGCCTGCCTGGTTATAAATCACCCGACAAATCAGTCCAGTTATGTGATCTCTTTAATGCTTTTTTTATTTAATCATTGATTAACCGTGATCAAGGTCAAGTATCAACTGCAAGTCACTTGTATGGTAGTAGCCGCGATAGCTATGTTACCAAGGTGTTTAAATTTTGATCTATTGTTTCCTTAAACATAACAATAATAACTACAAATAGGGGCTGGGCTCGCCAGCGGCATCAGTAGGGCTGCTGACAATAAATATTTTTCTAAGGCACCAGATATGACAACTTCCACATCTGAACAGACGAAAAAGTCGCCAAAAGAGACCTGGACTGACGGTGAACACGCTCCGCGCACCGGGCTATATCGTTTTCTCCCTAAAGCGCATCCTCTCTCCTGGTGGATGCTGGTCATTACGACTCTTGCGATCCTGATGAACTCAATTGACAGGATTATTCTTCCTACTCTGCTTCCGGCAATAATGCAGTCATTTAACCTGACCGAAGTTCAGGCAGGTTGGCTCAACTCACTTAGCTTTGTTGGAACCTTAGCTGGCGCTGTGGTTTTCGGTTTGTTCTCAGACTGGTTAGGTGCCGGGCATAAGCGCTGTTACAGCTGGTGCGTAACGGTGCTTGTGGAAATTATCTCAGGTGTTGCGACTGCCTTTTGTAAGACGCTGGGAGCGTTCCAGGTTCTGCGTGTCACAATGGGCATGGGAACCGGGGGGTCGGAACCGATAAACGTTGCTCTGCTCGGGGAGTGGTGGCAGAAAGAGAACCGTGGATTTGCTATTGGAGTACATCATACCGGATTTCCGCTAGGACAATTTATTGGTCCTATCCTGATCGCAGCCATTCTGGCTTTTGCGACCTGGCGTGAAGCATTTCTGTTTATTCCACTGATTGGCTTGGTTATTTTGGTGGCACAGTTAATCGTTGGTACACGTAAAAATCATCAGAGGGTTAATGACTGGATTGTTGATAACAATCTGACCCCGCCCGTTACGGAATCATTGCAGAACACCATTGAAAAGAGTTCGGTATGGGCTAATGCCGCATCTTGCCTGAAAAACCGCAACTGCCAATTGAGTATTCTGCTGATTTTTGGTTTTACATGGGCAGAGATGGGGATAGCTAACTTTCTGACGCTGCAACTGACGCGTGAAGTTGGACTCGACCTCTCGACCGCAGCAATCATCTCTGGTGCATCCGGATTGACTGGCTGGATTGGGCAGATTTTGTGGGGCAGCTTCTCGGATTTGAAAGGGCGTAAACGCTCTCTGGGCATCATTATTACGGGCTGGATTCTGGCAGCGGCGCTTTGCATGTTCATCCATTCCGCAACACTTGGCTGGGCCATCCTTATCTTTTGGGGCCTGTTCCGCAACTCACCTTACCCTGTGGCTTATGCTTTACTTATCGACTCATCTCCTCGTGCTGCAGCGTCCAGCATGGGATTGATGATCGGCCTCGCAGTTGGCATCGCTGGTATTCTGGTCGCACCCATTAGTGGTTGGATTATTCACAACTACGGTTTCACCGTGCACTATTTGGTTATTGTCGCGGTATTACTTATCTCATGTGTTCCACTTTGGTTCATTAAAGAAACAGTAACGTTGAAAAAGGCCTGATATGACCAGCGATCTGATCACTTTATTACGTCACCATAAACTCATTGAGTTAAACCATCTCTATGAAGAGTTCATGCCAGTCTGGCCAACCCATGGAAAATTCTTCTGCAGCCGTGCCGAAGACTACATTGCTGGTGATGGCAATTATAACTGTCAACTTAGCCTCGGCGATCATTGCGGTACTCATGTGGATGCGCCTGTTCATTTCATTGAAGGTGGAAAAACTATAGAGCAGATTGACGTGCGCCAGCTCACCGGACGGGGTCGCTGCCTGGATATGTCGCATCTGGCAGAGAACAGTGACATCACTGTAGAAATGATCCAGTCCTGGGAAGCTGATAAAGGAAAAATCATTGCAGAAGATATTGTGATATTTCGAACGGGTTATGATGAGAAGTGGAGCTGTCGTCCAAACCAGGCGCCATTTTTGCAAAACTGGCCAGGCTTATCAGGCGAAGGAGCAGATTATCTGATTGAAAAAGGCGTTACTGTTTTCGGTACAGATGCCATGTCGCTGGACAGATATAATAATGAAGCATACCCGGCTCACCTTGCCGTTCTCGGCTCTGATTGCCTGATCATTGAGAATCTGGCTAATCTTCAAGCCTTGCCTTCCGAATTTATTTTCATGGCATTTCCGCTCAGGATTAAAGGTGCATCGGCTTCGCCAATCCGGGCAGTGGCGCTAGTAGAGTAAATGGCGCGGGTGTTTGCCTGAACAGGACGCAATTTTAACGAGACTCAGGATTAATTAACGGGGAGCAGGCGATGTTTAACCTGCTCCCCGCTGATTCATACAGAACGCTTTTAGCAATGTCCGCTCCTCGCTTATAGCTGACCTGCCCTCGAATAATCTTCGACTCATACCCACGTATAAGACAGTTGCTTGCAGCTGGCGTAGCGGGTTTTCCATGCGGCCCCTATAAGGCCGTCCCGGCACGTATCAAATACATGTCCGGGAGGGCCCACTTCTGGTTTCACTATGAATGTTGACACCTGCAACATCCTGCTCACAAGAATGTGAAAATCATGCCTGAAACCGATTAAGGTTCACAAGTTGTCGCAGCATCTCGATATGAATCGGTTTATCATTAAGCGCCGGTATGTAAGTAAACGATTTACCACCCGCATGCATAAAAATCTCCCTGTTCTGCTCATCAAGCTCCTCAAGCGTTTCTAAACAGTCTGATGCGAACCCCGGGCTGATTACATGCAGGCTTTTTATTCCTTCATTCGGCAGATTTTTAATTGTCTCATCAGTATAAGGCGTTAACCATGGCTCTCTGCCGAATCTTGACTGGAACGTCATCAATATTTTCAATGACGGCATATTGATTGCTTCAATGAGTAACTTTGTCGTTAACTCACATCTTTCCTGGTATTGATCCCCCTCTTTGACAAACCTTACCGGTATACCATGATATGAAATCAACAATGCATCTGGAATGCCGTTAGCTTCGAAAGATGCCAGAACGGATGCTTTTAACGCTTCAATGTAGGCAGGAAGATCGGCATAGTCATTGATGAAATTTATGGAGGGTGTATAGCGGTTCTTCATTGTCTGCAGGTGACGGCTCACGCTATCCCAAACAGAAGAAACGGTCGAAGATGAAAACTGGGGATACAAAGGAATGACGATAATTTTATCGACGCCTTTTTCCAGTAGCCTGTCAATTGCACTACCTATACCCGGCTCGCCATAACTCATCCCCAGCTCGACGGGCAAACCTGTCACTTCTTCAAGCGCACGGGCTTGCCTGACGCTGTAAACCATGAGAGGGGAACCTTCCTCCATCCAAATCGAAGAGTATAATTTCGCCACTCGCTTCGCACGTAATGGGATAATCACGCCATGTAGAATGGGGCACCAAATGATTCTCGGTAAGTCGACCACTCTGTAGTCATGCAGAAATTTAGATAAAAATTTCTTAACCGCAGCAGGCGTTGGTTCATTTGGTGTTCCAAGGTTAACAATCAAAACACCCTGTTTATTCGTCATTAAGTGGGGCCCTCAAAGCCATTGTCACTAATTCACTCATGCCAGTCACTCCGTAGCTGCTTGTCTTCAGGCCTCAATTTGACCTCATTTTGTAGAAATATTTGCAATGCAGCTTTACGGTTTCACGGCTTATGATTCTATGCAACTGATTGCAGCCATCGCTTTGACTGAACGATCATGATTTTAGGGCATATCATCAGTAAAAACATTACTTTCTCTATCGTCAGATTTAACCGGTGCGGGGCTACGCGACGTCATTATCGAAGTCGGCGTGTGGGGGTTAGTTGGCTGGAGGAGGTGAGAAAAACCGCATCTGGATGCTCGCGCAGATGCATGCCTCAGGCTTTATCTTTTTATGCGTAAAAGTGATGTAGGCGACTGACCTGCTCCCTGTTAATTCATACAGAACGCTTTTAGCAACGTCCGCGACTTGCTGAAAAGCGGACCTTGCCTAAGACGCACTTCTGCTTTGTGCCAGAAGCGGACATACGTATTTGTGCTGAAGGATCGCGCCGAATGCCTATGACGGGATGCGGCAAATAGTCTTATGATAAATAATGCTGTCTGGCTCGCAGAAGAACACTGGCTGTCAAGCGCCCGCCTGCCCGTTAACTTCTCTATGAATGAATGGTAGCATTGCCCGGTTCACTGGCATGCCTTATAACCTGCAGGGAGCGTTTAATGCAGTTAAAGAGAATGACCTACGACGATCTGACAAAGGGCGGCGGCGAAGCAAAGCTACACGTTTACGGCGTGGGTACCTTCCCGGTATTTTCCGGCCAAAAGCCTTATACCAATGATCCAAACTGTACTTACAAGCCTAACAGTGCCATTCCGGTCGGGCGCTACTGGATTGTTCCGCGTCCTGAAGGCAGTATCGCTAACCGGATCAGAGGATAGGCCGTCGACACCTGGAACAACTCAAATCATTCTGAATGGTTTGCGCTCTTTAATTCGGAAACGATGAGTGTTTCCATCTTCATCAATGGCGTTGCCCGCGGCGGTTTCCGCCTGCATCCTCTTCGGCCAGACGGCTCCGGAGAAAGTGAAGGGTGTATCACCTT
>JGI25162J39368_1001126_pt1 | contig 16090 bp, 16 predicted proteins | sample AraplaL_Cvi_mTSA_FD_39368 | JGI IMG/M metagenome (IMG submission 39368) | reverse complement strand
AGGCCTGATGTCGATCCCAACCGCATAGGCATGGGTGGTATCTCCATGGGCGGAATAGAAACATGGCTTGCCGCCTCGGTGGACCCGCGGATCAGGGTGATCGTGCTGGATATTTCCATACAAAGCTTTCAATGGTCTTTGGTTAATGACCAATGGCAGGGGCGTGCAGGTACGATCCGGGGTACACACCTGCAGGCGGCTAAAGACCTGGGCGATTCGGCCGTAAACAAACAGAATGTAAAAGCAGTATGGGATAAATTGCTGCCCCATATTACCGGGGAATTTGACTGCCCGTCATTACTACGACTCATGGCACCACGCCCCCTGCTGGTTCTCGGCACCGAAAACGATCCAAACTGTCCGCTACCCGGCGCCAATATCGCTTATACGTCGGCCATGCAGGCTTACCGCTCCAAAAACGCGACCAATAAAATCAGTCGTGATACTACCCCTAAACTATTCCATACCTCCACGGCTGAACATTTTAAAATGGCACTGGATTGGTTTAGCAAATGGCTGTAATTACCCTTCCTGGCCATTTGCAATAAGGTACCTGTAGCTGGCTCCCGTACCTTTCGATTTACGTGAACAGTTTAGCGATGAAGAAATAGCAACAAACCTTTAAACAAATAAAAAAACTTATGAACTATCCCTATTTTTTCAGTTAAAAAATGGGATTGTCCTGTCCAGAGACCCCAACCGGCCCAAATTGGAAGCCTGTTAATAACCCTCAAAATCCGGCATGGTTGCATCTATATCTTCCTGCCCGCATGATAATAGGTGCAGATTCTATCTTTTGAAAAACATGACGGCAGCCCGGAGAACAATACAACAGGGGGACCACGGTAATTTGGTCCTGTAGACCGGTATCTAAATCGATCCCAGGCAATACGCTACGGGTCTTCCTAAATGTCCCTACCAGGCTTTTTCCGGTCTTCAGAAGGCCCCCTACAAATAATGAAAAGTATTGTTTGTAACAAATATTTTTTTACGTCGAATATATTATATTATTACTTATCTTAGTGGCCGTTAAGTCATTGGGATAATTTTGTGAAGTACCTTAAACCTAAATTAAACAAACGTTTAAAAGCCTATACCATGTCAGAGATCCTGGTCGTGCTGATCATTATCGGCATCCTGTCGTTCCTGGCCTTACCTTACCTGTTAACCGTAGTTACCCGGGCAAAATCGACCGAGGCCAAACTACAATTGGAACACCTGCAGACATTAGAAAAAAGCTATTTCTACGAATATTCCAGATATACGACCGATATGGATGAGTTAGGATTCGTCCAGGAAAAACTGGTGACCGATAGTAAAGATGCCCGTGCCAATTACCGGATCGAGATCATCAGCGCGAGCAATACCGAATTTAAAGCACGAGCAACCTCGGTAGTAGATTTTAATGGCAATGGCGTCTTTGATGTCTGGGAGATCGACGAGAATAAAGTATTGAAAGAAGTGACGAAGGATTAACGTGCAGCTTTACTTACAAATTCTGGTGTTGTTATTACTGGGGCTCATATGGATACAGGATCTTCGGTATCGTGCGGTTTCCTGGATAATCTTTCCGTTCCTATTGGGCGGAGGCATTCTATTGCGATTACTATCCCATGAGACTTTCGCGGATATCTGGCCGGAACTGCTGATCAATATCAGCCTGCTGCTCATTATTTTGTTACTGCTTACCCTGTATATAGGGATCCGATCCGGGCGCCTGGTCAACATCACCAAACGGCACCTCGGAAGCGGAGATCTATTGTTCTTTTTAGTACCCGCCTGTAGCCTGTCCGTGTTGAACTTTCTCTTCTTTTTTGTAAGCAGCCTTTTCTTTACCGCGCTGATCCAGTTGGTTTGGTGGACGGTAAACAAAAACAAACAAATCCCTCTGGCGGGCTTACAAGCGCTGTTCCTTATATTTTTTTTATCCAGTGACTGGTGGCTCTTTCACCAGAATGTGACTAACGATAGCTGGCTGCTCCAATTTTATACGCCATGGATGTAAAACAATCGGAGTCCATTGTTCTGCAGACCGCAGATCTGCATATGCTTTCCCGGGAACAAGCCTGGCATTATCGTGTCCTGCCCAAACTAGCATCCGCTGGTCTTCTGGAGCTTTATTGCGATGAGCAAACGGATAGGAATGCGCTTCAGGCGGAATTAGAGATCGTATCCGGTCTGGAGATCCGCTTGTTCCCGGTCAAACCGGAGGTGGTGAACAGACTGCTATCCCAATATTATATACAAGAGTCCACGACCGCGGTCCGGGTATCGGTCAATCAGAATGCTGAGGATTTTCTGATCCAATTGATCCGAGAAGCGAAAAACCTGAAAAGCAGCGATATCCATATCGAACGCTACGAAAAAAAATGCCGTGTCAGGATCCGTATTGACGGTAATATGGTAGAGCGCCATCTCCTGAAAAATGACGATTACCCGGCCTTGATCAACAAGATCAAGATCAAAGCCGAGCTTGATATCGCTGAAAAAAGACTCCCCCAGGATGGCCGGATCAACTTCAGCTACCAACAATACCAGTTTGATATACGGGTATCGGTCCTGCCGACGCTCTATGGGGAAAAAGTGGTCCTGAGGCTACTGAATAACGATGCTACGGGCATCGAACTGGACAGCCTGGGTTTTTCCGGGACCGACCTGGCCAACTACCTGCAAGGCGCTAAAAGACCGAACGGCTTGCTGCTGATCAGTGGCCCAACCGGTTCTGGTAAGACAACCACCTTGTATGCCACCCTCAAATTATTGAACAAGGAAACCCGGAATATCCTGACAATAGAAGATCCCGTCGAGTACACACTGGAAGGGGTTAACCAGGTGCAATTGCGGGAGTCTATAGGCCTGACCTTCGCCGCCGCGCTCCGGACATTTCTGCGACAGGACCCGGATGTGATCATGGTCGGTGAGATACGGGACCCGGAAACAGCCGGTATGGCCATCCGCGCGGCCCTTACCGGCCACCTCGTTCTATCGACAATCCATACCAATTCCGCCTGGGGTATCGTTTCCCGTCTCATCGATATGGGCATTCCGGCATTTCAGGTGGCCGACACGCTCAATACCGCTGCAGCACAAAGATTGATCCGTTTATTGTGCCCGCATTGCAAGAAACAGCAGGATTTTAGTCCTAAGCTTTACCCTGGCCAGTTCAAGCCGTACCACGAAGTTAAACAGCATTATGTAGCCGGGGGTTGCGAACACTGTTATTATACCGGTTACAAAGGCCGGAAAGCCGTTTATGAAGTTATCCCCGTTGACCTGGAACTGGCGCAGGAGATCAAGGCAGGCCACACGCAGATCGCGCGCCTGCTTAAAGACAGAGGCATACAAACGCTGGCTGAAAACGCATTCCATATCTTCAGCCAGGGCGATACCTCTCTGGAAGAAATTTATCCGCTCTTATTTAATTATTAATTCCTCTATGCACAAAACCTTTACCCGAATCCTATGGATATTGTTATTGAGCCTTAACGCCCCTGATCTATGGGCACAGGCACAGCAGGGGGACCGCATACAGGCGTTGCAATTTAAATTAGACAACGCCGCCGGATTGGTCCCTGGCCTGAATCAAAAAATCCAGCTCATGGTGACCGGGGTCTCTATACAACAGTATATCGGCGCACTATCCCGGGCTAACGACCTGAGTGTCAGCGTTGACCCTTCGCTAAATTTCCAGGTCAATGATACCTTCAATGGTGTTACCGCCGAGAATGTATTACTGTTGCTCGCACAAAAATACAATCTGGATATCACGATCGTGGGTTCCATCATTTATATTAGCCCCTACCGAAACCCGGTTCCGCAAGCCAAACCTAAAGAGTTTAAGATAAGTTATGCTGCCGCTGGTGACCTGCTTTCTATGGAACTCGAGGGAGATAGTTTACCCGCCGTTGCCAAAAAAATCACCGAAGTATCAGGCAAAAACATTATCGTACCCGGCGCGCTGCAAAGCAAACGGGTTACCGCATTTATCCGGGACGCACCGTTTGAGGTTGCCTTAGAAAAATTGGCTTATGGCAACGAGATCAAGATGGTCCGTACCACCGATAACTTCTACCTGTTTCAACCTTTAGGTGAGAATGAAGAACTTTATGTCAACGGTGACCATCACACCGATATCCGAAAGACCTTTCGCGCGACCGGTCCCCAGGTGCAGCCGGGGGCAAACGGTCTTTTTGTTCGCTCCGTGAGCGGGCAAAAGCTCATTTCGGTCGACGCTGTTAACGCGCCGATCCTTGACCTCGTTAAACAGGCCTCACAGGAGACCGGTAAAAGCTATTCCCTGTACTCCGATATCAAAGGCGCGATTACCATACATGTCAGCGATGTGAACTATGATACCTTTCTTGATCTTCTGTTTAAAAGTACGGAATATACATTTCACACGGAACGAGGGGTCTACCTGATCGGAGACCGTAAACTGGAGGGCTTACGTACATTTAAAGCTGTGCGGCTGCAAAACCGAACGATTGACACGGTCGTATCTATGATTCCGGCTGACTGGAAACGAGGTATGGAAATTAAGGAGTTCCGTGACCAGAATACCATTATGCTATCCGGTTCAGCTGCGCAGATCAATGAAATTGAGGCGTTTATCAAGCAACTTGATGAATTAGTACCGGTTGTACTCATTGAAGTGATTATGGTTGACGTGCGAAAAACACGTACGGTATCGACCGGGATCTCCGCAGGTGTCTCTGACAGCGTAAAAACAGGCGGTACGGTATTGTCCGGCCTGAACTATACCTTCGGATCCAAACCGCTTAATGATTTTTTAAGCAGCATGAGTAAGTTTACTTCCGTCAATCTCGGCCATGTTACTCCCAATTTTTACCTGACACTAAATGCGTTGGAGGCTAAAAATAACATAGAAATCCGTTCAACTCCCAAAATGGCTACCTTGAACGGACATTCTGCCAAACTCAACATGGGTAATAAACGCTACTATAAAAACACCACTCAGAATCTTGTCCCGTTTACCAACAGTGCGCAGACCATCTTTACGAATGTATTCCAGGAAGTGAACGCAGATTTGTCTGTAAATATCAGACCCATTGTATCCGGTAATGACCAGGTCACGCTGGGAATAACCGTCAATAATTCAGAGTTTACTGCTTTTCCGACCGACGGGTCACCACCGCCTCAGTCTAACAATAAATTCGAAACCAGCCTGCGTGTCCATAGCGACGATACCATCGTACTCGGAGGTCTGGAACGTACAGAAGCGGACGAAAATGCTTCGGGCATCCCTATACTATCCCGGATACCGGTGTTGAAATGGCTATTCAGCAGTCGCAGCAAGACAAACGCTAAAATATACACTGTATTATTTATCAAGTCTACTATAATCCGTTAAACATGTCACTGCTGGAAAGTTATTATAATATTAACGAGGCGACGGGGCTCAGTATCACGATCAGCCGCGACGGGCAGATACAGCTGGACGGATGCGGGATTCTGGTTAAAAACAACAAACTCCATCTGGAGAAAAAAGTCACGGCAGTCAGTAAGATAGAAGAACTTGGAAAACGATTTGACACCACGCTTCCGGTATCCCTGAACCTGTGCGGGAAAGGCATTCTCTACAAGCAAATGCCGGGGGTGGACGACATCGGACCAGAGGAGTTCGCGGTGCTCCTGCCACGGGCGGAAATGACCGATTTTTATGTACAGCACTTCCGTTCCGCGGATATTTCCTTTGCCGCGATCATCCGCCGTTCAGAAGCGGACGAATGGATAAGCTTACTGGACAAGCAGGGCTTCCGGGTGCTGATGCTGAGTCTGGGTCCTTTTCCGGTTCAGCATATTCTCCCGCAATTGAATATTTATAATGAAGAAGTAATTTTCAATGGTCATACCATTTCGCGGGATATATCCCTGAACTGGACAAGCGTCCGGTATCAGGAACCGGAGTTCGCCCCGGCAGCTTTTCCGCTCAAGGTAGAGAACGAGCCCATCGATCAAAGGCTGATCATACCTTACGCCTCGGCTTTTCAACTGGTGATGGCTACCCGGCTTCATCCCAGCAAGGCATCGGCCCCCGTGCCGGATACCGCCTTTAACCAGGCAATGGAAATGAAAAAGGTCCGCGTTAAAGCCTTTATTGTGCTGCTGATCTTCTTTATCGTATTGCTTTGCAATTTCCTGGTTTTTTCCTGGCTGCAGGGGGCTAATGATACCCTATCCGGGCAGGTCAGCAGCAGCACACAAAATGCGAACCAAAGACAGCGGATGATCACCAAGATCAACAAAAAAGAACATCTGCTCCGGGACCTGGGCTGGGATGAAGGCGGCCGGAAAAGTATACGGATAGATGAGATCGCCTCGCTCTTGCCACCGGAGATCACCTGGCAGGAAGTAGCTGTCAATCCCATTGATGAGCGAAAAAGTAAAGATAAACATACGCTCAACTTTGCAGACCGCCGTATTGTGGTCAAAGGCGTATGCCCCCAGATCATCCCGGTCAATGAGTGGCTGGCTCGGATCAAAAGCCGCAAATGGGTCAAAGATGTACAACTGGAGAGTTATGATTACAACAGTGAATTAAACACCGGGGTATTTACCCTGTTCATTACTTATTGATATGTGGAAGTATTGGCCGTTTCGAAAAGATTACCTGGTGTATACCGGTGCCGTTCTCTTGTTTTTTATTTCTTACGTGCTGGCGTTCTCCAGAACCCTGGATGAATGGCATACTTACCGCGAGCTAAACCAGGAGTTAGCGGCAAATAATGACCTCAGTTATCAGCCTGGCTACATGGAGCGCAAATCAAGGAACCTGGAGCGGGCATTAGCGCTTTACCACTCGGATACCGCGTCATTTCGGAGCAATACCCTGAGCCAGATTGCTATACTGGCGGAAAAACAGCATGTCCGGTTAACCGGTGTGCCGGCTGAACAGGATATCTTTCATACCGACCGCGCCATTCTGCAAAAACTTCGTTTTACCGGAGACTTTTTTTCCCTGAACCGCTTCCTGTATGAACTGGAGTCCACCAGGGGCATTGGTCTTCCCAGGTCTGTCGTCTACCGAACAGACCGAAAGGTCGCTCCTGCCGCCTCCACCACACCGGTTCTGGAGGTTTTATTGGAGATCAGTAAATGACCCGGAGTAACATGTTTAACGTTAGCTTATTACCCTTGTATATATTATTTTTGAATGCGATTAATTATTTGTCGGCGAATGAAACTTAAATACGTGTCCACCTGCTTATTCATCGTGCTTTTATTAACGGAAAGCCTTTCCTCCTGCAAAGAGTTTATTGAACCGTCTATCAGTAAAAGGACGGTCAAACTCAATGCCCCCGCTGATAATTATCAAAGCACCAGTTATAATATTACTTTCTGGTGGGACGGTGTAGAAGACGCTTTATCCTATCGTCTCCAAGTAGTTTCTCCCAAATTTGATTCCATTGGCGTCCTGGTGCTGGACACCCTGATCCGCGGCACTAAATTCGTACAGACCCTGGATCCCGGAACCTACCAGTGGCGGGTCAGGGCGGAGAATGGGAGCACACAAACCGGATATACCGAACCCAGGAACCTGGTTATTCTGGCTTCCTCCCTAACCAATCAAATCCCCGTCCTGTCCTCCCCGGCGAATAACGCGGCGACTACACAAAGCACGGTTATTTTCAAATGGAGCAGTCTGTATAAAGCGACCAGATATCATTTGCAGATCGATACCAACAGCTTTGCCGATGAAAGCGCCCTGGTCAAAGATCAGTTGACTCCGGGGCAGCAGTTTTCATTCAAACTACCCCGGGATCAGGTTTATCAATGGCGGGTCAGGGCGGAGAACGACTCGAGTCAGTCCAAATGGTCTGCTATTAACCAACTCAGCTATGATTCTACTCCGCCGGGGACGGTTACCCTCGTTCAGCCCCAGGATAACACCACGCTGAGCAAACCGCTCACCCTGTCCTGGAATAAAGTAAACTCAGCGTCGAGTTACAAGCTATATGTATACAAAAGCGACCAAAGCACGCCGTACAGCAGCACTTTCCCTTTGACCTTGACCGCGACCAGCTATTCCTTTAATTTGGGTAACAGTGGTGACCGGATCTATTGGCAGGTCAGCGCACTGGACGCGATCGGTAATGAAGGAAAAAGCAGCGAACTTCGGAGCTTCACATTACAATAACACGGATGAAAAGTAAAAAGATAAATTATCTGCTGGGGCTGTTGGTCGTGATCATCTGGGGATCGATCATTTACCGCGTCGTTGCCGCCCTTAATGGCGACAGCGACCTTCCCCTCCCGCAAACAAAACCCCGTGAAATTTACAATGACCATGCGCTCATCAGCGACACCGTGCACCTGCATACCGGGTACCGGAATCCCTTCGGGCAGACCAAACTCAAGGACACAGCGGGCAGCATACCTGTAAAAAAACTGATCCTTTCCAATGTCAATATCTCCCGGCCGGCTGTCAAATCCCTGATCAACTGGGATATGATCAGCTACCGGGGCTTTATCCGTAACCCGGGGTCAAAGAAGCTGATCGCCATTATGACGATCAACGGAAAACCCGTGATGCTCGCTGAAGGAGAACGTTCGGGACCGGTCAAACTGCTCCGGAACTTCCGGGATTCTGTCAGCGTCGACTATCAGGGGCATCATAAATTTATACCGATCAATCCGGCTGCAATATGAAACAACTGCTACTCTCTATACTGCTCTTATTCCCTGCTTTAGTACGGGCGCAGCAGATACCCGGTGATGGCACCAGCCAGGTCCGTATTAATGATACAGACAGGATGATACGTGCCGGGATCTTAGCCATTTCGGCTACACCCAAAACCATTCCCGATCGTCTGTATTATTGGTACGGGAGCGGCGGGATCCACCAAACACAGGGTGGTTACAGCGGGCACCTGCTCCATGGCGTTTATGAAGAATATTTTCTCAACAAAAATCTGCGGACGCAGGGGACCTTCGCGGGAGGACTGAAAGACGGTATCTGGAAAGAATGGAACGAGACCGGAAAAATGAGCCGCCTGGTCACCTGGGTCCGGGGCGAACAAAACGGACCGTTCCAATGGTATACCACCGATGGCAAAGTCAGCACCTCGGGTTATTACAAACATGATCTTTGGGATGGCACCATTACCTTTCATATGGGTACGGACTCCGTTAAAACCCTGCGGTATAAAAGCGGCAAAGTCCTGCCGCCGGGAAAAGGCAATATCCTGAAACGGCTGCACCTGTTCCAAAAGAAGAAAGAGTCCGCAGTAAAACCGGCGGTTTAATGATCAGCCATGCTCAAAGCCTCTTCTTTATATATGGTGATCATTATCGCGCTTGTTATCAGCCTCATTTGTTCCGCGCTGATTAGCGCGGCTTATTTTTACCGGGCGCAATACCAGCTTCATTTTCAATATGACCGGCTGGTGAGCAATTGCAATTCCGGTATGCAGATCCTGTTGAACAATACAGACAGCAGCTACCGGGAACCCCAGAGTTTGTCGCTATCCGGCCTCCCTACAGATTCCACCATCCTTCAGAAATACCCATGGGGAATATTCGACATTGGTGTCATCAAAACCTTTAGTCACCGGGACACGCTATGGCGAGTTTTCAGCATCGCCAATCAGGTAGATTCCAGCAAATGGTCTTCCATTTACCTGATCGATGAAGACCGGCCACTTTCTCTCAGCGGAAAAACAAGTATCCAGGGAGACGCGCGTCTTCCGAAAGCAGGCGTTAAAACCGCCTATCTGGATAACCAGTCCTACAGCGGAGATGAGCAACTGGTCAAAGGGCATATCTATGACAGCGACAGGCAGCTACCCCCACTTGCCGGTCCGCGTCTGGAAATGATCAAGCATCTTTTCCGACAGCCTGCAGACAATAGCGGGCGCCCGGGACCGTCAGCCGGAGCAACCCGGTCTTTCCGGCTACCCACCCGGGTGATCCGCTTAGAGGCTCAGGCCACCCTGCAAAACGCAAGCTTTAACGGAAACCTGATCTTATACTCGGATACTACGCTGACTATCGACAGTACGGTTTCTTTGGAAAATGTCATCGTTGTGGCGAAATCCATACAGGTCAAAAGCGGTTTTCATGGTCATTGTCAACTTTACGCGACCGACTCCCTCAGCGTGGGCGGCAATTGCCACTTTACTTATCCCTCCTGCCTGGCCTTAGTCAGGAACACTTCCGGCATTACCGACCTACCTGGAAAAATAAGCCTGGGTGAACACAGCAGTCTTGAAGGACTGATCTTTACTTATGAAAAACAAAGCAGCAAACTGCCACCCGTAATCAGCCTCGCCAAAAATGCCGTTGTCTCCGGCCAGATATATTCACAGGGGAGCCTTTCTTTAAAGGAAGGAGTAATCATTCGCGGAGGCGTCATGACCTCCCGTTTTCTTTACCAAAACAGCATCACCTCTTACGAGAACTACCTGGTCAATACCCGTATTGATATGACCGCTCTATCCCGGTATTATCTGAGCAGCAACTTAAGCCCGTCTGCTGGCGCCACCCAACACATACTGCAATGGTTAAAATAAAAATCAGGTTTCAGGGCAGGTTATCCGCTTCCAGCCTGATGGAAGCGGTCATCGCGATGGTAATTATGGTCCTGGTCTTCGGGATCGCCATGATGATCTATACGAATGTGACCCGTTTATCCCTTTCCGTCAGGAAAATCCGGGCACAGGCCGTTTTGCAGGAACGCTTAATTCAAACGGTTAAAAACGGCAATACCGATAACCAGCATATCCAGGTCGACGAATTCGAGATCGAGCAAAAGGTCAGCCCCTTCGGACCGGGATCGGGACTTATTCAAATTGAGCTGACCGCATTCGGTGAAAACCACCAGCAGTTAGCGCAATTAAAGCAAATCATCAGCCATGCAAACGAGGCACATTAAACTTCCGGCTTTTACCATCATGGAAACTATCCTGGTCATGGTCGTTACCGCTATCCTGATCGGATTTTCCTATTCGGCTTACCTGCTCATCAGCCGCTCCTATCAATCCTTTAATACCAAAAACAAGCATATGATGACCGTATTGCAGCTGGATAAACTACTGAAAAAAGATTTCATACAAGCGCGGCTGATCACCCTGGAAGACCGGCATCTGATCTTTCACGGTGACAGTATGGTCACTGACTATGAATTCCAGCCGGATTATATTCTCCGGACCCGGGGGCTGACCGATACGTTTTACGTGCAAAGTACTGCTCCCGTCACCGCCTTTGAAGAGCTCCGGTCAGACAGCACCCAGACCGGATCGGATAATACCGTTGACGATCTGCAATTGACCGTATTCCTGCAAAAGCAAAAAATTCCGTATCATTACCATAAGTTATACAGTTCCGAAAACCTTTTTCAACCCAGCACCGATGCCATCCATTGATCTCAGCAGGTACGAGCGTAAAAAAAGCGCACCTTCTTCCCCCGTCACCCGGAGGAACAGCTTTCATGACCTGATGAATAAAGACATCAGCTTCGGCAGCAAAGAACTGAATGATAAAAAAAAAGAGGCCCTTTATCTTGAACTGAGCTCCCTGCTCCGGGCCGGTATTGACCTAAAAAGCAGCGTTGAACTGATCACCAGCGGACAGGAGACCGAAAAAGACAAGCAATTGTTTCAAAGTATCCAGGACAAGATACTCAAAGGCGCCCCCTTCTCCCAGGCACTGCAGCAAAGCGAAAAATTTTCCGCCTATGAGGTTTTCAGTGTCGAGATCGGTGAAGAAACCGCCCAGCTGACCGAGGTGCTCGAAGATCTCGCCAACTTCTATCAGAACAAGATACAGCAGCGGCGCAGGGTAATTTCTGCGCTGACCTATCCCTGTATCGTGATGAGCACCTCTGTGGGCGCCGTTTTCTTCATGCTCAAATTCGTGGTGCCGATGTTTGGCGACGTTTTCCTGCGCTTTGGCGGGGAACTGCCCTGGATCACCCAACAGATCATCAGTCTGTCCAAAGCGATACAAACTTATTTTCTGCCGGTCCTGCTGGTCACCATGCTCTGCGGCGGATTGCTTTGGTACTTCCGTAAGCACGAGCAGTTCCGGAAAACCGCCGCCGCACTGGTTCTCCGTTTACCGGTCATCGGTAATCTGGTACAAAAAGTTTACCTGGCACGCTTTTGTAATTCCATGCGTCTGCTGCTGGGCGCCCGCATTCCCCTGCTGAGAGCCATCACGCTGAGTAAAAAGATGATCGGTTATTATCCGATCGAATCTTCACTAGGACAGGTGGAAAACGAGATCCTGAAAGGCCGTTCCTTACACGAAAGCCTGCGTGATTACAAGATCTATCCCGCTAAATTGATCATGCAACTCAAAATAGCAGAAGAAGGTAATAAACTGGACATTTTTTTTGGTCGTTTGTCTGATCAATACCTCAAAGAAGTAGAATATCAGACCGCCACACTGAACAGCGTCATGCAGCCTGTCTTCACCCTGGTATTGGGTCTTATAGTCGGTATTATCATGGTGGCCATGTACCTGCCCATGTTCCAAATGAGCAATACTTTTCAATAGCAGAGCCTCAGGCGTTTTCTTAAAACTACGTCACCATGGTGATGACTTTAGCAGGCCTTTAATGCCAATCAGGAAAGAACAGAGGATATCGTGAAGCTATTCCAGCTGTCAAAGCCGGTGTTTATGCCAACCTAACTGGCGGCCGAACTACTAACCATTTTTTGATGCAGATGAATTACGAACCTTACGATATATATTTACAAAACATTCAGAACTGCTCCAACTTCCTGGATGTAATTAAAAACTCGAATATTACAGGGTAAATTATTGGTACCGACACTTCATTCACATCAAGTAGAAACGAAAGGTAAATAAAGGAAAGGCTTGCGTAAACTACTCAACCAGGAAAAGTAAAACCAGGCTTGGATTATTGAATGACGTCTAATAAAATAAAGAAAAAATAACAAACCCCGGCGCCTTCTGTCTCTGCAGCCTTAAGTTGACAAAACAAATGACTGTTCACCTATGGTATTACCCCATAATAGTATAAAAAATTGTTCCACCATTTTACACCAGCTCGTTTGATCGGATGGCATCTCACTTAGACTACTTGGGGGCTTATTTAAAAAATGGTTATTTGGATAGCGGATTGTATATTTGGACACTTAATCCATATTCCATAATATGCTCTTTAATTCTGTTGCTTTCGCCATATTTTTGCCAATCATATTTATTTTATATTGGTTTCTAACAGGTAAAAATTTAAGAATCCAAAATGTATTACTTCTTATATCAAGCTTTTTCTTTTATTCTTATTGGGATTACAGATTTTTATTACTGCTGATACTTTCCATTTCCCTCGATTTCGTAGTTGCCAAAAAAATTCACAATGCAGAAGGACCGAAAAAGAGGTTGTGGTTTTTAACCAGTATAATTTTCAATTTGGCGATATTATTCTTTTTTAAATATTTCAACTTTTTCATTGAATCCTTTTCTTCCGCGTTTGGGACTATTGGAATTCCAATTAATGTGAGTATTCTAAATTTGATATTACCACTGGGTATTTCCTTTTACACCTTTCATGAATTATCCTATATAACAGATATTTACAGAGAAAAAGTTAAACCAGTAGAAAACTATGTTGACTATGCACTTTTTGTAAGCTTTTTCCCTTTACTGGTGGCTGGCCCTATTGAAAGGGCTACTCATTTATTGCCGCAGATTCAAAAAAAAAGATATTTTAATTACAGCCAAGCTGTTAACGGCTTAAGGCAATTACTTTGGGGCTACTTCAAAAAAGTAGTGATAGCGGATAATTGTGCTGAAGTAGTGAATTCAATTTTTAATAATACTTCTACATCACATACAGGCAGCGCTTACTTTATAGGCGCAGTTTTCTTTTCATTTCAAATATATTGTGATTTTTCCGGATATTCAGATATCGCCCTGGGAACTGCCAGACTGTTTGGGTTTGAATTATTAAAGAATTTTAATTATCCATATTTCTCCCGTGATATCGCTGAGTTTTGGAGACGATGGCACATATCATTAACCACTTGGTTTAGAGACTATGTTTATATTCCGCTAGGAGGAAACAAAGGAAGTACCTGGATAAGAGTTAGAAATACATTTTTAATTTTTTTAATTAGTGGTTTTTGGCATGGCGCGAATTGGACTTTTATTGTTTGGGGACTTTTAAACGCTGTATATTTTTTACCATTATTGTTGCTCAAAAAAAATCGAAGCAATTTGGAAATAGTTGCCAAAGGCCGTAATTTCCCCACGCTTAAAGAGACCTTAAGTATTATTATAACCTTCATTTTGACAACCTTAGCTTGGATTTTTTTCAGAGCCGAAAATATGACCGCGGCGATATCCGATATTTCTGCGATTTTTTCACCATCATTAATTACCCTCCCACATCTTGCTTCATTTACATTTAATATTTATGCGCTGGATGTGTTGATATTATTATTCTTATTAATAGAGTGGGTGGGCCGCGAACAAAACTTCGCGTTAGAAACACTTTTTGTTAAATCCAAACGATTTATCAGGTGGCCATTTTATATAATAATTATTATAACTATCGCTATTTGGAGTAAGGATCAACAACAGCAATTTATATATTTTCATTTCTAAAGTTGATTATGAAATCATTTATCCGCAGTGTCGCAATTTTTGTTTTTTTGCTTGTTTTTTTTAATATCTTAGGGATACTTGTTATTCCACCAACAGCTTACGTCTCTAATTCCTTATTATCTGGTAAAATAAAAAAAGATTCTTTATTGAGAAATACGCCCTCTCCAAGAGTGATACTCATAGGAGGCTCGAACGTTAGTTTTGGTATAGATAGTTATACAATAAAAGATTCGCTAAAAATAACACCTGTTAATACTGCAATACATGCAGGTATTGGATTGATGTATATGCTATCGCACACTATTCCTTTTGTAAAAAAAGGAGATATTGTTATCATCTCTCCAGAATATGAACAGTATTATGGTAATCTTTTTTTGGGGAGTGACGAGCTCGTCAGAACCATTTTTGACGTTTCAAAAAACGATTACAAATATTTAACTTTTGACCAATGGGTACATTTAACCCCATATATTATCCAATATGGCTATTCAAAATATAATTTAAGAAATTTGTATTTCAAGCGAATACCTATTTATTCACCGTCAGACTCAGTTTATTTAAAAAGTTCATTTGATAAGTTTGGCGATGCTACGGTTCATTGGAAGTTAAAAGGCATAACCGTTCCACCCGAGGATATTAAAAATAAAGGCGACCAATTTAATTTCGACGTTATAAAACAATTGAAAGCATTTCAAGCCGCTGCTCAGCAAAAAGGAGCAATAGTTTATATTACCTATCCTGGCCTTCAGTCAAGCTCATTTGCGAAAAGCGTTGGACAAATAAATCAAGTTTCATATGAATTGAAAAAGGCGAATTTTAAATTGCTGGGAACCCCCTATCAATATAGAATACCCGACTCGCTATGCTTTGATACCAAGTATCACCTCATTAAAAAGGGGGTAGATATGAGAACCAAATTATTGATTCATGACCTAAAATCAAGTTTGGCATATAATAAATAGGACCTATGCAATGATGATAATTATATTTTTTATCTGAATAAATTATAAAAAACTTCCATCAAGCTTATCCTTAATGATCCTGGTGATTATCCCATCCGCGTTTACCGGCCAACCCTACCCAAGATGCTTTCCCCCGCGAGCGCAGTCCGTTATGATGATAATTTAACTAATTGGAACAGAAATTCCCCTGCCTTCGGCATTTCCGAGATTTATGGCGATATCTGGAACCCCGGTATACAAATTAACGGGATCAATCCATATTTACCGAGTGCCGCTGCGTTTGGTGACGGGCCGATCAAATCTGTTCGGAGAGATACCGCCGGTGGCGACATGTGATAATCAGCGTCAATAGTAAGAGGTATAAGTATTTCATTTTTTTAGCATGAGCCCTTCAATCTCGTTTTCTTTTTCTGTGTGTTCTGTGATTGGAGCGGCATGTGTGACTTGTTGTCCGTGAGTAAAGTAAGCGGACATTACAAAAATGTTCTTTGTAATAACTGATTATCTGGTGAATGGGGACACCATTCCAT
>JGI25162J39368_1001069_pt1 | contig 16724 bp, 19 predicted proteins | sample AraplaL_Cvi_mTSA_FD_39368 | JGI IMG/M metagenome (IMG submission 39368) | reverse complement strand
CCGGCAACGCGTTCCGCACGGGCATATTCAACGATTTCCGTTTTGCCACCAACCCATGACAGAATTCCTTTCATAAACAGATTACGCTCAGGCAGAAGTTTGATGCTCTCAACCACGCCACGGGACATCAGCCTGAAGTCGCCTACGTTTTCCTCAATCTTTGGCGAACTGATTTTGTTATGTAGTTGGTAAAACCACTCTGCAGTCTTACGCTTCATGTGGCCGTCAGTACTTCTGTCAGTACGTTTAGCCAGTACCATATCCGCACCTGACTGCCATCGCTCAATCAGTAGTGGAATAATTTCAAGCGGGTCCTGCAAATCGACATCAATAGGGATAATCGCATCACCAGTGGCACATTCGATCCCCGCGAAAAGTGCGGCTTCTTTACCAAAATTTCGNGTAAAGAATACATTCCGCACTAANGGATCGCCTTCCTGCATATCNTTCATCAGTTGTGCCGTGANATCTGAGCTTCCGTCATCTATGAAGACAATCTCAATTTCATATGGCTTCAAAAAGTCTTTGCTTCTTACCGCACTGTAAAAAAACNTTATNGCATCTTCTTCATTGAAGACGGGAACGACTAGCGATATCTTCATTTTTTCTCTTTAAAAATAAAATATTTAGAATAGAGGAATCCGCATACAAGGCTCACTNCAGAGAATACGACAAGNGTNGCTACAGGGTTGACATGCAGCCGGTCTGCAGATGCTCCAATGAGAGTTGCCACAGCCCCCATGAAGAANACATACATCATGTATCTGAACGTGGTCGCTTCGGCGTTAAAGGTCCACCTGGCATTGGCGAAGAAGGAAAAAGTTACCGCAGTACAGAAGGCAATGAAGTTGGAGACAGACTGGCTTTGGCCGTTCTTTATGCAAATGGCAAACACAACCCAGTGGATAAGCGTGTTAAGAACTCCAATCGTCATGTATCGGGCAAATAATTTAGCCATGGGGACACCTGAAAAAAAAGATACCAGATTTTGTCATCGTGCCACCGGATGATCAAGGAATCGATCTTTAAATTTCAAAGTAGAAAAGCTCGACTCTCATCTAATGGTTCAGTCATGCCTGACATAACGTGATACAAGGATGACTCAAGACTTGTTACTCATCATGCCAGACGCCTGATAAAAAAATTACTTCTTTTGTGACGCCGCGACGCAGGTAGGCAGCATTGCTGGCAGGAATTTTTTTGCTGCATCAGACCCGGGTCATTTCATTGCGTTTGAGGTTTAGGCGTTAGTGAGTTCGGTTGCTTAATGTAGTCGCACGTGCCTCTGACTATCGCGGTAGGTTCACACATGGTGATTGAGCTTTGTTAATTGAAATTTCATCAGCCTCTTATTCTGCTCGATGAATCCGTTTCAGACAATCATCCCTGCCAAAAGGGTATGTTTAATATTAAAAAAAAAGACAACTCTTTTGAGAGTGAGTATATGTATATAAATGGCATTATGTTTCAATTTAAAAGCCCGTCATGTCGACGGGCGAGTCATCACTTTTTGAACTCTATGCCTGAAATTTTCTATGTTTCTTTCAAAAACAAAGTAAATGATAGCACCCAAAAGCAATGAGGCTACTATCGATAAAAGCATCACAGGTATGTTATCAGTGAATTTTTTTGCAAGCTGAGTCAACACAAACCAATGAAATAAATAGGTTGAGAAGCTATGATTTCCAATTTTACGCATCAGCGAACTCGAAAGAACACTTGATGTTATACCTGTATCTAACACTGAAAAATAGATAAAAATAGCCCAGATAATGCTTATGGATAGGTAACTAGTGGCTAGATTTGGTAGAATAGCAGTACCGATAATCAGGTTGCTGAAAGACGGTATGATTGACAACAATATAAGCAACAAGGCAAATATGTAAGTACCGTATCTACTTGTGTTATTATTCAGATTTCTCAATATGTAAGATAAAATAATTCCAACTATAAAACTCGACATATACCAGCGAGTTTCTATAGAATTTTCCTGAAGTAAGCTGGTCGGATATAAATATCTAAATGCAATAGTGATTAAAATTGCGGTAATTGCAACTGAGAATAACCCAAATCGTTTTTTTATAGCCTGAAGTGCTATTAGTAGGATCGGCAGAGTGAAATAAAACTTAAACTCTACAGGGATAGTCCAAAGGTGATCAAATCCCTGTTGAAAAGTCAGAACGTTTCTAAGTGTTTCAGCATCAAAATAACCCATATAATAATAGAAAGCTGAGGCTATAAGAAATAGTGGCAATATCCTTAAAAATCTGCCCAAAAAATATTCCGATACAGATTGTATAGTTATGCCCTTTTTTAAAAACTTATTTGAAAGTAAGAAAGCACTAAGAACAAAAAAAAGCCACACGCCTATTTTCCCCGTCCCTCCTAAATAAGGCCTCGTAGCCGGTATGAACATAACTAACGCATGGGCAATCAGAACAATCAGCACTGCTAGCCCTCTAATTCCATCAGCTGCCGGAAAATGGCCGGCCAAGTAACTTCTTTGCTCTGTCAAAATTACACCATATTCAGTTGGATTAAGATTTTCCGCATACTTTGATTAATAAGTAGCTGAACGTCAATTGCTAAATGAAAAGCCCCGCCGGCGGGGCAGGGGTATACCACGCCTCTTTGAGTAGGCTACGGGCTGGTTGATATGAGATTAGTACCTATGTGCTGTTGAAGCCAAAAAATCCCAACCGCATCCATCTCTTTGCAAAAGGGTGACCCTCTTCAGCTTGATCAGATCCATTGTTCGATGTCGCTGATTATCCCTACAGTATTTACTAGAAGAGGATTATTGGTTGCAATAGATTATAAGATGAGGCCTGCATTCGTATAGGCTATCACGCTGGACAGACTGTGGTGTCCCGTGGTGTCTAGCGGAGCATTTCAGGCTAGGCTGAAGAAATATAATCATCACTGGACACTTAAGCACTGCAACCAGTGGATTAAGTATGAATAGTACATGTTCAGGGAGTTGAAGATCGAGATCGGCGACAACCGAATCTATGCGCTGCGTGAGGTAGGTATGGGGTTTATATCACCAGCGCAACACTTGGGAGAGAGCCGCCTCGACCTGAACAAAACTTTTGCTTCACACCCCGAAAATATGATCCTCATTTAGCAACTAATAGGACTCGTTCTGACTGATCGGCCTCGGACTTCAGCGCCGGGTGAAACAGTTTCATATCAGTTTGATGACTATCCGCAGTTGGGAAGGCTATTCAGGTTCGGGATTTTCACTCAGGGTGATGAGAAGATCGACGGAGCGGGCATGGAGGGAATTATCTTGCTGGGTAAGGTGACGGCCGTGATAGTGTTAGTGTATGAGCCTAGCAGGCCGCTCATTTAGCCGTAGCACACATGTAGCACAAAAAAATACCGCAAATCACCTCAAAACCACCAACATGGCAGTTTGTGACTTGCGGTATGTCTCTGCAAAACCACGCTTCAACCTATATCACCTTAAATGCCATTATATTCAAAGTGAAATCATGAATATGCAGGTTTAGTTATACTGACCTGCTCATTAAATCTTTCTGTTTGCCTTAAGATAAGCAGACTTGAATGTCAGCAATAATGTCAGTCCTTTTGCTAAGCCTATGACCCTGTACTGACGTCAATGCAGGCGTCATTGGCTATACTGTTCATTATTAGTCGTTACGCACCGGGCACCTCACTTTTCGGCGCTATCGACTCATCGCCCATCAGCAGGACGCCAGCACAGTGCTAAAAATAATTATCCTTATCGCATCGTTGATTAGCCTATCAGCTCCCGGCATTGCCGCCATGCAGTGCGGACCCTTTTACCTTAAGCAGGATAAGAGTGGCTGGTTCTCAGTGAATGGTGAACGGGCAAAAACCCAGAAAGTGACGTTTGCCAGAGAGAAGGGTGACTACAGCAACGCAACGGTGAAAATCCGGGTCAAAAATAGCAAAGCGCCGGGAATGGTGGATATGGAGCAGACGAACCGCGATGGCAAAGGGTTGTTAAGGGCAGAAATCGTCCGCTCCAGTCAGAGTCAGATCCGCATTCGGGGTGACTATGATTGCGAGCCAGCTAAGTAAGTTGAGTTATTACTGCAAATGCCCGTGATTATCGCAACTATGGAGTGATGACACCTGGTGCTTTTGGGTCATAGTAAAATGTCGCACTGGTTTGATGATGACTTAACTTTGTCCTTTCAACCCAGGCTACTGTTTCATTATCCTGCACCATGTTAAACCGCTTTTAACCAGTAAGCAGCGGATCATCCTGCTCCAGATTGAATCTCCGGTCCTGTGCCATTCCGGTAAGGCAAGACCGTCAAAATAAGCGGTTTTATATAAAGGTACAGCCCAACCCGTTCACTATCCATGTCCGCCAGCAGTGTCAGGCTCAGAGCAATAATGATCTTCTTCATCTGCTAAATCATAAGCGTTATTTTGTCGACAACTAACATCGGGAACTCAGTTGTTCCGCTGATTTTCAATCAAAAATTTGCGCTTAATATTGCTAGCGTCGCTAAGTAAATGTAACATCCGGCCTGATAAATAAAGCATCGTATATCTTTTAGCTGCAACAATAATTTATTCCACTGTTACATTGTTAGCCAGCTTACAATAAACACGGAAAGTTTAACGCAGTTAAATACCGCATCTATCAGACGCATATAAATCAGCCTTATAAAAAGGTATGCAGACGTTTGTTAAGTGCCATTAACACCATTGTCCTGATGAAAATTTTCTACTTAAGTGCCTCTGATGACTATGATTTATGACTGTTTTTTATACTACGATGAAGATGTTTTGCTTGAAATGCGTCTGAACACGCTTGAGCATGTTGTTGACCGGTTTGTCATTGTTGAATCGCTTTATACCTTTACGGGTAAACGCCGATGCAAGCTTAATTTTGACATTGAGAAATTCGACCGTTTTCGCGATAAAATTATTTATGTCGTCAACGATATTGCGCCAGTATTTTATCAGCACGCCTTTCAGTCGAATAGCTCTCTGGTTAAGGCGGGCGAGACCGATCCCTGGGAGAATGAATCCACTGCACGGAATCAGATTATGCAAGGTCTGGCTGGCGCGCAGGATGATGATATTATTATTGTGTCAGACGTCGATGAAATTCCCCGACCTGAAGCGATTAAAGCCTTTAGCCAGCGTCACCTCTGTACAACATTGCACCAGCAATATTTCAATTTTAAATATAATGTACGTGTATTGAACAATGACGGTACACCGCGTTGTGCCACACTGGCAAAAATGGTGACGTTTAAAACATTACGAACCTTTTTCATGGGACAACCGGAATTACTGCGCAACGTTAAGCGCCGTGGAACACCCATACGCGACAGCTGGTGGCGCTGGAAATGGCTCGGCTGGCGAACGAAAGTCATTAAGGATGGAGGATGGCATTTTTCATGGGTGATGAGCGATGAACGCATAAGTGAAAAAATGGCGTCGATTTCACATACCGAACATAACTGTCCTGAATTTAATAACCCGGACCATATCCGGCGCTGCGTTGAGAACAACATTGATATCTGGAATCGCCCAAGAAGGATGGAAATAATGCCGATTACCGCTGAACATTTTCCTGAGTGGCTGATTACACATCAGCATCAGCTGACAGATTTTATTAAATCCTGATGCTGACCAGCGCGCCCACCGGGCGCGCCTCTCGCCCTTCAGGTTGCTTTGTAGGGATCTTTTTTATCATCCTGACTGTCATCATTTTTCCGCGGCACTTCACCATGGTCTTTTGGTGCATCGGTGGCGGGATGATCATCTTCCTCATACGCATTACCCGCGTTAGGTGCTGCTTCGGGCAGGCCTTTGCTGACATCACCTTCTTTCTTACGTTCTTCATTCGTATTGTGCTTAAACATAATTCACTCCTGTTGTCCCAGTCGTTTAAGTCTAGACCAGCCCTGAGATCCCGCATTAGCATGGAATTAAAGGCAAAAAAAAGCCCGCCAGAAGCGGGCTAATCGGAGTTTCTCTCATACTGAACATGTTATCTTTCGATGTTTTGGTGTACAGCAGCTCAATGCTAACGGGAAATTCCTGATGCAGAAATGGACAAACTTGCCATATCGCTTGCGACAGGTCACATTCCAGGTCGATAAAAACATCGATAAATAAATTCGATTGAAATGATTAATGAAAAGCATATAGTGGCCTCCGTTACCAGGAGATAGAAAATATGTTACGAGACCATTTAAAGATTGAAGCAGAAGATCAGTTAATTGAACAACGCTCCCTAAGCCTGAGAAATCGTGGTCAGGAAGAGGTGACCGAGTGGATTATCGTTAACCGTCAGGGCGTTAAAAAAGGCGGTGTCACACTGTTCGATAAACTCAGTACCCGCCGCTCATGGCCAGTGAACTACCGCATTATGCAGACCGATCTGCAGGGCAATGTGGTCGTGGATCAACTCACCGACGCCCTGTAGTTACCAGACCCGGACGCTGTGCACTGTTGTACGATAAAAAATTAACCCGCATTGGCGGGTTTTTTTATGACTGCCGGTAGCGGCGCAGTTCCACCACCGTACCAATTAGCTTCAGGTTCTCCCGACTGGAATGCAATTCAGGAAAGTTGATGTTAATGGGGGCCAGCTCAAACTGCGTAACGCCACCTTCACTACTACGTTGCCGCCAGGTACGGATCAGAGCAATCTGCTGCTGTAATGCCAGCACGCTATCGCCAGGCTGGGGTGAAACTTGCGGATCGATGATCACCACATCATCCCGCACAATCGCGGGCATCATTGCCTGTTCTTCTACACGAAAGGCAAAGCTCTGTTGTGAAAGCGCCATATCGTTGTGCATCAGCAATTCGTGTCGGACTGAACTGTCATCCGTCAGCCATCGTGTCACATCACGCTGATTAAGCAGCGGAATCTGGTGAAGACCGCCATAAGCACTTTCGCTGAAAACAGGGCCATCCCCATCTATCAGAAAAGCCGGGGCACAACCCAGCGCTTCGGCGAGCCGTAGCAGATTCTCACCGCGCGGAAGCGTCTCCTCTTTTTCCCATTGCGAAATCGCTACATGGGACACTTTTACCTGTTGTGCCAATTGCTTCTGCGTTAATTGCAGTGATTTCCGTCGGAGGCGGATTCGGTCACCCAGCGTTTCGTTTTTCATAAGCTTGACATATTGGTTGAAAGTGATTTAAGTATACTTAAGCATGGTATTTAAGTAAACTTAAATTTCAAGCGGAGGACGTGGCTTTTCAGCACGCAATATGTTCCAGCGACCTAACCGGAAAAAGGGGTATGGCATGGAAAGTAGTCTGATTACCAGTATGGGAGCGTTAGTTCTGGGTGGAGGCGCAGCAGCACTGTTCTGGAAACCGTTATTGGCGGGNATCGCGTCAATCGTAACCAGTAACCGAGCGGGCGGCGAAATTATTACCAGCTACAAAGAGCAGGTGGTGTTGCTGAAAGAGAGCAACCTGCTGATACGGGAGGAAAACGATGAATTACGCGAACGGCACGACAGGAATTTGCGGCGAATCTCGACACTCGAAACCGATCTTCGGTTAATCAAGAATGCGGTAGGGATTTTGCTAGCAATGACCGAAACCGATCAAAACGACAAATTTCGTAATGAAGTTGATCGGCTTATCTCAACTCTGGAGGATCGCAGCAATGGCAATGATTGATAATACCAGGGCTCCAATATCATACAGGCGTAAAGTTATCCTCGGCTGCATTCTTCTCAGTTGTTCGATGATTTGCATCCTGATGACGATTATTTTTCTTTATGTCAGTAATACCGCAAACAAACGAGTCGAGGAGATTAGGGCGGATTACCGGGCAATAGCGGCACGACGTGATGAAAGGGTCGAGGTGCTGACGGATAAGGTCACAGCATTACAACATAAGCTTGATGTGATACCGGATCGTACCGCTGATAAAACACTGAGTAGAGTGAAAGAGGTCGTTTCTGAAGACAACCAGACGTCCGCAAAACCGGGCCAGACACCGTAACTTCCGATTATTCTTAGTGCGGCTTCGCTATTATCGACTAGTTTTAAATCTCCGGGCAACATTTTGTACCTGAATGCAGGCCCGATGATTGGCCGGTCGATGAACCGCTAAGCCTAACCACTTTGGATAACTGACCAGAAGGAAATTTAGCATGAGCGATTCAACAGAAACCAAGACCAAAACTGACTATCTGCGTGATGTGACGTCTCAGCTAAAAGAGATGCGTCACTATGCCCAGACTAACACCGAAACGCTGTCCAGTCATTGGTTAGCGTTTGATGCCGGTGAGTATAAAGATAAGACTAACGCCGACCGTATCGATGCATTGCTTAATAAGCAGGGTAAACTGCTGGAAGATCTGGATGCGGCTATCCAGGACATTGAGATTGAAATTAATCACAGCGAGCAGGAGAGCTAAGTCATCTCCCGCTAACTGATGCGGTGGCCGGTAAAGGATTAATCGGCCACCAGCCACATCTCCGCTTCGTCGAACATCTCTTCAACAATCCGCGCAACCGTCGCTTTATCGTTCTTACTCAAATCAGTATCAATCGCGTTACGTTCCATCGGCTTGACCTTAACTTCAATGTCAGGAAACACCCGATGCACCCGCTTTTCCAGCTCCTCACGAATCATCTCGCGGGCACCCGGTAAACCGGCAACGTTGCGCTTGTCATAAATCAACTCAACAAACATGATGGCAATCCATTCAGGGCAAAATCGCTGACATATAATACTGTAAATAAAAACAGTAGCAAGGCGTGACGCGTGATTTCGCGTAAATTTTTATGTCGCGTTAAACACGATCTTCAACTGGAAAAATGCGCACGCATCACGACATAATGACGGCTTACTTTTCAGGAGGTCCGCGATGCGACAACTGGTAATAGATATTCTGCTAAAACTGGCAAAGATGGATGTCGATGCAAAAGAGTTGACGGCGCAGCTTGAAGCGCAGTCCCTGCTGGTTGCAGCGCTGCTGGTGCAGGCGAAACAGGACAACTCGCTGACCATTTCAGAAACGGTGCAGGATGCCATCATTACGGCTTCACAATCGTCGACCGGGTTTCTGCAATCGGATGTTGATCTGCTGCTGACGCACATTAATCGTCTGCTGGCTGTGGCAAGTTATGTCGAAGTGAAGGGTAAAGCAACGGAAGAGAGAGAGTAGGGCAGGAAAAATTCGCCTCTGGAGATGGATATCCATCAACATCTTCAGAGGCAGTGCAGGCGCAGGGGTCGTTCAGGAAAAGTGACGACCTGAATCCCGCAGAGAAGTCACTACTCTTTTAACCGGGTATACATTATTCCGCTACTTTATGCTGGCAGGCGTTGTGCTTTGCAGGCCTCTTCTCTGCAGCGCGTATTACAATTCGTTTTTAATGCAAAATTCTTCCCAGCTCATACCCAATGATTCAGCGTGAGATTTGAGATAAGTCTCGATCGCTTCAGCCGCCACCGCTTTATCTGGCTCAGCGAGCTGAATGGAGAAGATCATTCCATCCAGATTCTTCTGGCGCAAAAAGGCCGCATAGATACGTTCGGCATGCCATTCGCGCAGCTGGCGCAATGACAGGTTGGCGGCGCGGGCATCGCTTTCAGTTAATTCGTCAAGTGCGGATTGAAAGTCTGGATGCGCGGTAAAAAACATCTCGCGAGCCTGGGCATAGTAAGCTTCTGGCGTTTTCATATTCATATTCCTGAAAGTCTGTTGCAGCGCGTCAGTGTAGCGGGTTGTCTCCTGCTTGTCAGGCGTGGCAAAGATAAGAGATGAACCTGCTTCGCCAACAATTTTCCGGTTAAAATGCTTTATGCAGACCTCACTACGGGTTTCGTTCTGCCGCAATCATCGTCTGTGTGGCGTCTTAACATCCAGATATCTTGCGTAACGCGGTGGAAAAATTATAACGTAGCCGCCATTGACGTGATCTTAGGGATTTAATATGAAAAAGTGGATGCTGATTGCCGCGCTGGCATTGAGTGGTTGTGCGCAAATCAACGATTATGAAAATGCGGTGCAGACACCGGCACCTGCTGATCTGCAGGGGACCTGGCAAACCGTCGGCCCACAGAGCAGCCTGATCAGCGACAAGGCGATAGCCAGTCTGATCATTAATGCCGATGGCAGCACGCTGGATTGCCGTCAGTGGATGCGGGTGATCGCGAAGCCGGGCAAACTGACCCGATTAAATGGCGATTATGTGAATGTAACACGTAAAATGCGGGTGATGCCGCTGGTGGTCGATAATGGCGAGCTGAGCTACGACAGGATGACTCTGCGCAAAGTAGCGCGTCCGACAGTAGAGTGTCAGCAGGCACTGGAAGAAGTCGCAAAGCAGCCAAAAGCCGCCGTGATTCAGAACATCGAACCGCAACTGTTGCGCACGGCGATTACCGAGAATAACGCGAAGTCATAACAGTCGATCCATAGCAAAACCGCCCCAACAGGTAGAGTGCCGTTCACGCACTTGTCTGCCGGGGCGGTTTTCGTTTTTACTGCATCCCTAATTTTGCTGCTAACTTATTCTGCGATGACCCAGACGCTGACGCTGCCACCGTTACAGGCAAAGACCGCTGTGCCATGCTCGTCGGCGGTAATCGTCTCTTCACGGTTACCCAGATAATCCCGCCAGACCTTACCGGCAAAACCTTCACCCATCGGCACGCTTTTCTCACCTGCATCGCCATTTGACATGATCACCACACAGCCTGGCTGCGTTTCGGTGCCGCTGCGGCTGAATGCCACGCAGTTAGGATGATCAAAATAGTCGGTCTGTACGCCCCAGCCATATTGCTGACGCGCCCGGATTAACCCTTCCAGTTCAGGGATCACCGGCATCTCTATTTTGTGCGTTTCACCGTCGCCGCCTTCATCTTCGTAGGTTGCCCCGAACAGATCAGGATAAAAAATGGTGGGCACACCTTGTTCACGCAGCAGGATTAGCGCATAAGCCAGAGGCTTAAACCAGGCTTCAACCGGCGCTTCCAGAGACTGCAACGGCTGGGTGTCGTGGTTGGCGACGATCGTCACGGCATGCCAGGGATCAGCCACGACCAGCGAATTAGCAAAAATCTGGCTCATGTCATAGGCACTGCCCGCGGTGGAAGCCTGATGGAAGTTCATATGCAGTGGGGCATCAAACAGCATGGTTTTGCCTTCAACCTGATGCACATACTCCTGCAGTTTCTCGGTTTCAAATGACCAGTATTCCGCGACGATAAACATCGGCTCTTCAGCAACCTCCTGAATATGCTCGATCCACTCTTTGTAGAACCAGGCCGGAATATGTTTGACCGCGTCCAGACGAAAGCCAGTGCAGGGGACCTGTTCCATCACCCAGCGCGCCCAGTATTTCAGCTCTTCCCGGACCGCATTGTTACGGAAATCGATGTTGGCACCCATCAGATAGTCGAAGTTACCCAGTTCGTTATCGACCTGATCGTTCCAGCCTTCGGCGGTATAGTCATTGATGATTTTAAACACGCCGTTTTCGTCCGGATTCTCAATGTGGTCTACGCCGCTAAAGCACTTGTGATCCCAGACAAACTTAGAATATTCCCCGGCACGGGCTGGAAAGGTGAATTTCGTCCAAGCTTCGCACTCGACAACCTCTTCGTAGATTTCATCACGGTTATCCGGGTTGACGCGGTTAACACTGATCGCCTCTTTCTCGTCAGCGCCCATCTTGTGGTTCAGCACCACATCCAGCAGTACCCCAACGTTGTGGCTGCGCAGCGCTTCGGTGGCTGACAGTAACTGCTTTTTGTCGCCATATTTAGTGGCAACGCCGCCTTTCTGATCAAACTCCCCCAGGTCAAACAAATCGTAGCTGTCGTAGCCGACAGAATAGCCCCCCGAATCCCCTTTGTAGCACGGTGGCAACCACGCCATCGTGATACCGATTTCGCTGAGCCAGGCCGCGCGATCGGCGACTTCCGGCCACAGTTTGCTGCCATCCGGGTAATACCAATGGAAAAACTGTAATAACGTTGGGTTTTGCATGTACCACACTCCAGGGGATGATGAAAATCAAGTATGGAGTAAGCGGCAGAAAAGAGACGCCGCGCAGAGAAATAAATCTGGCGGCGTAGCAGAGAAGGGGATCAGGAGAGCGTTTCGCGCGGCACCATGACTAAGCCGCCCTGACTGCTATAGGCGGACATTACCGATTTCTGTCGGGTGTTCTGGCCTACCAGCGAGGCCAGCTCATCCATCCGCGCCTGCAGCAGACGTTTCACTTCGCATTCATTATCCAGAATACGGCGCAGCACCGGGCGTAACTGCTCCTGCGTCTGTGATGATGGCGACACAGCTTCTGTCGATTCGGCTAAGTTCTGCACCGCACTGACATACTCCATCTCCCTGCTGATCAATTCATCCCATTCGCCTTGTTCTGCATGGCGCAGCATTCCATGGCTGAGATCGAGTAACTTGTGGTAAACGGTAATCAGATGCGGTGCAGTGGTCATTAAACGGCGTCCTGAATCAGGGGAGATTGAACTACTTCTTTCCACGCGTCCGCGATATTGCGCAGCAGGCCTTCGACCTCCTCAACTGCAGCAACATCATTGTGCAGGTTGGCATGCAGCAGGCGACGGGTCATGTAGTTGTAAAGATCCAGCAGATTATCTGCCAGTTCATCACCACGGTTTTCAGCCAGGCCCTCTTTCAGGCCTGCTTCGATAATATTGATTGCTTTGGAGATGGAGCTGCCTTTGCCTTCAATATTGCCATCCTGCATAAACAAGCGGGCGCGAATTAACGCGCTCAGTGCGCCGTCGAACAGCATTCCAACCAGCTGCTGCTGGGTGGCGCTCATGACGGCGCTTTCGACGCCAATTTTTGCATAGGCTTTGGTGCCTGTAGCGCTATACATGGACACTCCTGTTATTTTTTAGATGAATCGGACGTGTCAAACTGCTGCGTCAGATACGTGCTGGTCGAATTGAGTTTACTGATGGCCATATCCAGCTGAGTAAACTGTGTCTTGTAACGTGCGATATCCGCATCAATGCGATCGCTGGTGGTGTTATAGAGCGCAGTTAAGGTATTCAGTGTCTTGCTGACGCCATCGGTGGCAGCCTGAACAATGCCTTTAGATGCCAGCCAGTCAGTGAGTTTGCTGTCAATTTTAGCGGCGATGCCCGTTTTACCGTCACCCACGATCATCGCTTTTACGCCCGCAGCATCTTTATCCAGTGCGGTGCTCAGCTTAGTGGAGTCCAGTTTCAAAGACCCGGTGGTAGGATCGGTGTTAACACCAATCTGACTCAATGACTTAAAAGTAGATGTGCTCTGCGCATTGGTCAGCATGCTTTTCAGCTGCGTTTCAATCGTGCGCAACGTGCTGTCACCCAGCAGGGCACCATTGCTGGAGTCCTGTGCATCGCTATTGGTATCGACTTTGGTGAATTTGGTCAGGGTATTGAACTGATCCAGCAATGTGTTATACGCATCTACCCAGGCACTGACAGCGCCTGACGCTTTTGAGGTGTCTTTGGTAATGGTCAGCGTCTGATTACCGCCCGTCAGAGCATTCAGGTTTAAGGTAATGCCTTCCAGCGCATCACTAATCTGGTTGCTGCTGTTCTCAATGGCCACGTTGTTAACCGTGAGCTGGGCATTCTGCGCCGGTACGCTTTCTGTCATCACATTACTGCTGGCGCTGGCGTCAAAGCCTATAACCCCCTGCAGCGTGCTGTCGCCGGTGACGGCGATGGTTGCCACCGCATTGTCGCTGCCGGTTTTATTGGCACTCATGGAGAGGCGAAAGCTACCATCCGACACCTTAATGATGCTGGCGGTGATGCCTGCATTCGCACCATTAATCGCGTCACGCATGCCAGCCAGCGAAGTCTGATCGCTGGAAAGCGTCACGCTTTTGCTGGTGCCATCTTTTAAGGTAATTGCGATGCTGCGGCTGGCTACCGAGCTGTCGCCCAGTGCGGCAGTGTTGCTACTCTGTACTCCTGAGGTCAGAACCTGCGCCTGTGCCAGCTGTGTGACGTTAATGGCATATTTGCCGGCCACGGTGCTGCTGCCAGAGGTAGTGGCACTGAATGCCGTCGAACTGCTGGTTGCGGTCGTAGCAGTAAACAGGTCAGCACTGTTCAGCTTGGTGTTCGCGGTCTGAAAAGTTGTCAGTGAACTTTTCAGCGTGGCATAGGCACTGAGCTTGGACGTGTAAGCCGACTGCTGTTTTGAAATCGGTGTGAGCGACGCTTTTTCAGCGGTGGTCAAACTGTCAAGCATGGTACTGAGTGGCAGGCCGGAACCGACACCGAGATTGCTTATACTAGCCATGTTAATTCCTTTATAAGGTCGACAGAGAAATTGATACCTGGGTTATCGGCCTTGAATAAGGAAAGTTTAAGGTTATTTGCCTTAGGGTAATGAGGTAAATAGGCACTATAGAGAAGGGTAATTCAGCGGCTAGAAAATTAATGAATTAAGTCTAAAGAAGTTCGGACGGGTGGCGATAACTTAAAACGTGACAGGTTGAAGCAGAAAAATTCGCCTGGTACTAAAAAAATTCTAAAGGTTGTTAAACGGCAGACGATAACAACTTTGACGGCGCTGAAGCCGGCGGGTTGAAGCCCACACCTTAACCGAAAGACTTGATTAACAGGAAAATTCATCATGGCCCAAGTCATTAATACCAACAGCCTCTCGCTGATCACTCAGAACAACATCAACAAGAACCAGTCAGCTCTGTCTACTTCAATGGAGCGTCTGTCTTCTGGTTTACGTATCAACAGCGCGAAAGATGACGCTGCTGGTCAGGCAATTGCCAACCGTTTCACCTCTAACATCAAGGGCCTGACTCAGGCTGCTCGTAACGCCAACGACGGTATCTCTGCTGCGCAGACTACTGAAGGCGCGCTGTCAGAAATCAACAACAACTTACAGCGTATCCGTGAGTTGACTGTACAGGCTTCAAGCGGTACTAACTCTGATTCTGACAAATCTTCAATCCAGGACGAAATCAAATCACGTCTGGACGAGATTGACCGCGTTTCTGGTCAGACTCAGTTCAACGGCGTGAACGTGCTGGCTAAAGACGGCAAAATGAACATCCAGGTTGGCGCAAACGACGGCGAAACCATCACTATCGACCTGAAGAAAATCGACTCTAAAACTCTGGGTCTGGATAGCTTCAACGTGAACGGTCCTGCAGGCACCCCAACTGCAGCTGGCGCAACTGAATTCAAGGCAGCTTACGGTTCAACTACCAACGTAACTGGCGCGACTGTTGCTGAATCTGCTACTAATGCACTCTCTACCCGTCTGGGTGTGGCAGCTTCAGGTGTTGCTGTAGATACCGGCACCGTCTATAAAGATGACAATGGCAAAATGTTCGCTAAAGTCACTGTGACTTCAGGCAGCGATGCTGAAACTAACAACCTGAAAGCGAATGGCTTTGATATCGCCAGCGGCGCAGCCGGCGCGAAAAGCTTCTTCGTAGCGGTTGATCCACAGTCTGCTGATACAGCAACCACTGCTGGCACCGCAGCATTCAAACTGGACACCACTAACATGAGCCTGTCCAGCCTGACCACTGGCGCATCATCAAGCCCGCTGGCCAAACTGGATGACGCGATTGCAAGCGTTGACAAGTTCCGTTCTTCACTGGGTGCGATTCAGAACCGTCTGAACTCAGCCGTGACTAACCTGAGCAACACCACGACTAACCTGTCAGCTGCACAGTCTCGTATCCAGGATGCTGATTACGCAACTGAAGTTTCAAACATGTCTAAAGCGCAGATCGTACAGCAGGCTGGTAACTCAGTGTTGGCAAAAGCTAACCAGGTTCCACAGCAGGTTCTGTCTCTGCTGCAGGGCTAATCGATTCCCTCAGAATCAACGTGAAAACCCCGCTTCGGCGGGGTTTTTTTTAGGGGCTGAAAACCGGGTATGTCTTGCCATTCTGGCAGATTAACCCCTCTTTGCTGTTTTACTTCTCCGATTGAACCCAGCCACAAAGATTATGCTTAAGCAAAATGTGCGCTGCTCTCAGTCGATCATGACTAAGAGGAGTCAGTGAGAGAGAGTAAAATGCATCAACATGATCTTGTCAGCATCATCATTACCGCAGAGGCTTCAGCCTGGTTTACCGACGCACTCGACAGCGCGCTCAGCCAGGATTACCCGCATTTTGAAATCATTGTGGCTGATTACAGTGACGCTCCTTTTATTCATAAGAAGCTGGAGGGTTATCTTGGCAAATACGATCACCTTCTCCGCTATTTAAAAATCGATAACGGGACGATGCCGGTTTATCAGGCTGCCGTCAGCGCAGCGCGCGGAAAATATATCAAGTTCCTGTCAGATGCCGATCTTCTTAAACCTCTCTGCGTCTCCACGTTAGTCTCAGGCTTAACTGCACACCCGTCATGCCGAGTGGTGATCTCACGTCGGGAACGGAAAGGTCCACAGGGTGAAGTGCTGCCCGAGCTTATCTCAACATCGGCCCTGAACAGTGAAAACAGTATTATCAATGGCCAGGATTTTCTGCGTAATCAGACCCTGAAAGCGTACAGTCTGCCGGGAGAGATGACCGCCGCGCTGTTTTACCGCGACGATCTCAACAACAGCTTTATCGATCACTCTTTGCTCACCACCGGAGAACCAGCATTGCAGGCGATTCCGGCGCTGGTGATTTTTCACCATCTTTTGAGCCACAGCCACCTGCTCTGGGTTGCCATGCCGCTGTGCAGCGTGCGCGCTTCAGAC
>JGI25162J39368_1001020_pt1 | contig 17431 bp, 14 predicted proteins | sample AraplaL_Cvi_mTSA_FD_39368 | JGI IMG/M metagenome (IMG submission 39368) | reverse complement strand
CTATACATCGAGGACACAATTGCGGTCGTAGTGGACGGATCAGATACGGTTTAGTGATTTTGATCGTATCAATGGTTTGGATCGGTGCGCCATGGCTGAATCGGCGTCTCCACATGACTCGCTGTATGTTCTCAATAGAAGCGCCGAAGGTGAGCGCAATTGCATCGCAATCTTCAAATTTGAAGCGATTCAACTTGTTTCGTCCGAGTCTTTGATAAAGCCAATGGATGCCCCTTACTTCGTTACTGTTTGCCATCCGTAAAACGAAGCCCATTAAAGATTCATCGTTCTCCAATGGGCGTTGCCAAGGCATGGGTAAGACTTCATTCCTGGCCAAAGATGTTTCCTTGATGATGGCTATTTCCGAACACGCTCGAATATCCAATTTTCAAGCAGTCTGCATCCAATATTGTTTTCCCGGCGTTTATCCCGGCAGAGACACTCGCGATTAGCATCTGCTTTAAGGTCCGCGGAACTCCGTTGGTCACTTTATGGAGCTTCTTCGAAAATTTAATTATTGGCGACAGGTCAAAAGCGGTAACTTCCCTGGCAATTTTCGTCAGTAGTCCCGACCAGCTCTCGTCACATTGGAATTCAGACAAAGAAAACGTTGCGGGTGCCCTTGAGGCAAGTTGATCGTTGCTCTCCGCTAAAGGTATAAATTCCCTTGTTCCCATCATCAAAATGACGACGCCAGACGCGTCACGTAGCTCCTTGATCCAGTCTGTAATCGCTGCGGCAGAAAGTGTCCTCTTTCCCCGAGAAATGTGTTGCGATTCGTCGATGAAGATCGCAACCACCTTGCGCTCCTTCAAAGTTGTTGCTAGCAGCGCACTTTGCTCAGAAATCGTGGATGTACGAACCACAGTCTGATAGCCGAGCTGTTTCATCAACTTCGAAATGAGTTGTCCAATATTTGCATTGGCGCCCACTGAAATGCTGAGGCACATCGAATCGTTTGGTAGCTCTGGGGTGTTGGTCAAGGTCTGCTGTACGAGCTTGATTAGAGATGTTTTTCCGCATCCAGATGGAGCGATGACTACGCCGCCATAGCAGACATCGGAAAGGCTGTTCAGATAGATAAGATCTAAAATTCCTTCGTACGCCTGCTGAAACTGCTTGTGCATGACGATAGTCGAGTTAATTTGGCCAGCAGCTGTGGTGATATTTTTTCCGTTCATGTGTGCGTCCTTCTTATTCAAGGGAAAAACTAGTGAATGTTGGGATTTCTTGTTCCAGCATCCTTGGCTTCTCTTTGGTATCCACTAGCCGTTCCGCGGGAGGAACAATAATTGCTTGAGAGTCGGACTCCGACAGTAGCGTTTGGGATGACGTCAGGGCACCGAACTGTTGGGCCGCTTTAACGTTTTTTTTTCCTGTATTCCCCTTTAAGAAGTCGTTGTACATATCGATCATTTCGATCTTTCCTCTCGCGAGAATTTCACTGGCGTTCCGTTTGTTCAGCTCGGTCTTCTTGAAATTTCTAATGGCGCGATGCTGGACGACGGAGAGGCCATTTGTATACTCAGGGGTGCAGCTTGGAACCATGATCCAATCTTTACTCAGTGGATCCTGCACATAGACATAGCTCAGGTCTTCCGGCTGGTATTTGACCGTTGTTTTGAAAGTGTGAGCTGTTCTTCGCCGAAGCTGCTGAAGCTCAAGACTGTTGTAACGCAAGTAGTCGCGTTCAATACCAGAGTTCCCGACGGTGAGTGTTTTGGACAAAGCGCTAATCAATTCAAGATCCTTTGCGGAAGAAGAAAATGCTGGAGGCGGTAGGCTCTCGAAACCTTCCTTGAATGTCTGGTATGGCTGGCACAAGGTGTATTCGTTAATCTCAAACGGCATAACGTCGATGAACAGCTTGAGCAAACCATGACATAGTTGACTGAAGGTGATTGCGGCAGTTTTACGAGGATCAGGCGGCAGATAATTATTTTCTGGCTTGTGAACCTTTCCTTGCGCTGGGAGATTCTGAGAAACGATACCAAGCGCTCGCTCGACCTTGGGTTTTAGCCAAGGCTGGCGAACTGCGCAATATTGGATATCTGTGTTCAAGTGCCAAGCTGCGAGCTTGAATTGCGGGGAGTGGAATTCGAGTCCGTTATCGACGACGGCAAGTTCGAATATTCCATGTCCCAACCATGGGTGAGTTAGGCTTGACACCCCTTCGGTATATAGTTGCTTGGGGCTGATTGCCACCTTTAGAGCATTTAAGGTTGGTCCCAGACCGGTTCCCCAAAAACTGACGTAAAAGCCGATCACATAGCCTGATAGTGAGTCCACGACAACAGTAATTGTTGGACGCCCCATCGGAAGTCCAGAGCGGTCACAGACGACTACCAGATCAAGTTGTGTATGGTCCACTTCTACGCGTTCAAGAACGCGGCGAGACTTGACACCTCCCATCGAATAGCGCCATTTGTTGCGTGCGAATGCGACGCCATAGCGAGATGCATCCCTGTGGTATCCATCAACTTCATTGGCAATCCGTCTAACGGTCGATTCACTGATCTGAACAGAATCATTTGACGATGTCTGCAACTGACGATTTACAATCAGGACCGCTCTGCCGAGCGGATGGCGCTTGGTTGTAAAATATTCTGCGCGCAAAACCTTTCGAACTAGCTCTAGGACATTCGTCGGAGTCCGATGATTCCGTTTTCGGTGATGATTTCTTGTTACGATTGCCGCAGGATTCATGCTGGCGTTTTCCAGATCCCGCCACCAACTCATCACGCATGACGTTGAGGGGGCTTTTTCTTTTCGCATTTTTGCGGTTTTGTCGATATTTTCTTTTAGTAGCTTGCGTTGTCCCTTAGTGATGCCTTGTTTTCTTGCTGCTTTGATATAGTCAAATTTACGTTCTAGATCCTCCCTGACATGTTCGGGAAGGTCTACAAGGCTGGAAACGATTCTGGGAGCATCATCTCCATCAGTTGGTGCTGTCTGGGGTGATTTTCCGTTCACGACCTGCACTCGATTTTCAGTTACTTCTCGATAAAGCTTGGCCAAAGACCAGGTATAAATTCTGCCTGTCTGAGGATCCTCGAACTGAACTTCATCATCATTGAGCATTCTCCTGAATTCCAGCAATTGCGTGTCCCGGCGCAGTGTTAAACCAATTGATAAAGTGTAGATAGTCATGCTGCTCTTCCTTAGGAATATGAACGATGGTGGCGTTAGTGATTAGCTTAGAAGTATCGATTGATAGAGTCGTTCGGCCAATGAAATAGAGAACGTCCCTTTCCGGCACTCCTGATTTCCTGATCAGCTCGTCGAGCCGAAGACCATCAGGCGATGCGCGTAGAGTTTCTAGACAACGGTGTTTTGCTTCATCACTAGCCGAACCTCGCGCGAACCGCAGTAGATAGCTGGCGTTATCGACTTTAATTTCGTCATCAATTTCCTTGTCCGTTATCACCAGAAATGGCATGTTTTTTTCAGCTAAGATTCTCTGCGCCTCTGCCAATTTGTGATGATGGTCCTTGAGAAACTTCCTCGGTTTCACTTCAACTACCACCATGACTCCATCGGATAGAAGGAGCAAGAAGTCAGGCACATAGGTGCGTGTCGTTCCACCTTCAAGGTATTCCAGTCGAAACGGTTGGTGAACTACGCGTTTGACTATGGGAAGAATCAGAATCTGTTGGAGAAATCTACGCTCCAGCTGGGATTCATATTCGATAGGGTGATTCTGAAGCCATGAACAAGCGAGAATTCCGACTGATCGATGCGGCGACCGAGTCACTACTTTGCGTATCGGTTGGGTTGAACCAAAGGCTGAAAGATGTTCGAACGAGTCTGTATATTTGTGGGACACGATAGATGATCTTGTAGAGAGTTAAATAATCCTGTTTGAGTTAGGTGATCACTTTTGCCGCTGTCAGGAAAAAATGGAAATGTATCGATGGTCACCAGCACCTTCAACAGGCGATACCCGGTGAGCCTTCGCGGGGAGTCTCATTTTTGAGATCCACTGCTGAATTTTTTTGGACAAATAGTGAACACCTAAATAACTGCACCCGTTAGCCTCTTTTCCACTTTAGTGAGTGCGTACACCGTATCGCAATCCTTTTTGTAGAAAAGAAACGAGCGCAGTTAGTACCACCCTTGGACAAATGTGTCCTAACGTGTACTTTTCCAGGGAATTTATGTAGGGGGAGTCTTGACGGCGAGGCAGTCAGCGGAGATACTGAAGTTGCTAGGCATCAGTTTCACTACTGAGTCGACGGCGAAAAGACTCTAGAGTTTTTTCGCCGTTTTTACATTTTGGCCTCCGTAATGATGGCAGAAGCGACCTGGCTGAGTAGGCGCAACTGATAAGTGTTCATTTTTGGGATGGCGTGAAGGATCTGGGCTGCATCTATGCAGTGCGGAGAGGGGCGCGGCAATTTAGCCAAGTAAGCAGCCAAGAAAATATCTTGCCGTTCAGTGGCACTAGCTCCAATAGTATTGAGAATTTTTTCTAGCTTTTCGTCGCTCGGAGGTCTTCTGCTACCCCGCTCAAGTGCTGCGATGTATGAGACGTCAACTCCCGCTTCGACTGCGATAGCTTTCCTAGGCAAGCGCCTTGTCATACGCATTGCATAGAGTAATTCGTGAAACGAATTTCTGTCGTTGAGTTGGGGCACTATCGGCATTCGCAGTGGTGAATTTTATCAACGATATGATCTGCGACAATACGTGTCAAGTTGCTGATTTTAAATAATAAACTCTAATTTATAAAAATATATATTGAGGTTTTTTTCGAGCTAGACGCCGCCTTTCCTGTCTTGGATTTGATGCAATATGGTGATATTTTTCTTTTTTTTTTTGAATCGGAACAACAAAAAAGAGTTTTTACGAAATGGGACAGAAATTTTCTGAAATTGAGTGAAAAAAAACTGACTCAGGTGAAAGAGGTAGCGGTTTTAAACAGGAGATGGAAATGACCGGATTCGTAATCACAACCGAAGATGAGCACAAGAAGGCGCTAAAAGAAGTTGAACCGTTTTTTGACTTGGATGAAGACGAGCTGAAAGCTGACGCGATAGCTTCTGCCAGATTCATCGAGCTGTTCGACGCTATTTGTCGTTATGAGGAAATTCACTACCCTATCATTTTGGAATAGGAAAGAGCGACAAGGGTAGTAGAGCCGATTTTTTTGAGGTACGGCCGCTCCTAGGAAATTGAGGTCGGGATCAGTCGCGTCTTTTCCAGCAAGAAAATCTATGCTTTGCGATGAAAGCCTCTCAATGCAATCTCTCGAATGCCATTGTCTTCGTAGATGGCGTTGTCCCGTCCTGCGATTCTTGCGGCGAGGACGCCTGCTGCACGACAACTCATGGCAGCGGATGCAAGCAACTCGCTCATTTGTTTGCAAAATACTAGATGTTGGTCTCCCGTCAGAATTTTGGGATTATTTGATGCACCAACAAGGATGTCAGTGCTATACGCAATGTAATCAAGCGCTGCAGCCATGCCAAGACATACACTTTTATCGAGTGCGCGAATTCGTTCCACCTCGGATACTTCCAGCGTCACGTAGCGTCTGATAGTTTCGCCGGCATCCTTGTAGTTTATAAAATGCGGGTCTACCGGTTGCCATTTATCTAAGGCAATGGCCCACTTCTCGAGCTGTCGACGAAGTGTATTCATTCTGAATTGTGTGCTTATCAATGTCACTTCACCAAGAGACCTAGCCTCTTGGTCAGCCTTGCGTTGCTGAGAAGTTGCAATCCATATCGTGCCAATCAGTGCCCCAACAGTACCGACAGCCCCCACCCACGTTGCCAGATCCCCTATTTTTTCAAATGGATACTTGACGAACATTGCGCACACTATTCCAGTGACGAATATGCCTCCGGCGAGAAAAAACCATCTCGCGGAGCGCCAAAAATGCAAGAACATGACTTCCCTTAGTATTTAGTTGAAGGTGTATTGCCCGCCAAAGAATGAATTGATTGATGGGTGATGATCGGCCATTCAGCACCTTGGCCAGATCGGCTGCAGATTGGGAATAGACCTTAGCGCGCTCTCTGATTGGATTCGTGAGCGATCATAAAAGCTTGAAAATTCGGTAGATTGATCAGGCATCGCAGAACTATGGCTGCGGCGCTTTGCGGCGTTTCGCATGTCGCCCAGCTATTTTGCTTTCGATACCGCGGTTATGCATTAGATAATGCACTTCACACAGCAAACGATATTGTGAAAAGAAATTCTCAATAGCGGAATGCAATTCGCCTGCCCATGCAAGGCGTCCCTCATCGTCAGAAGCGAAGCGTAGTATTGCTTTGATATCGGCTCGCAGATGAAAAACGTTATTTCGGAACTCCCGAAGTGAATCTGCGTGTAGCTTAAGCAGACTTCCGATTTCATCGCATTTCGGTATTAACTCATTAAAACTTTTTGGGCGGCTGTCTTGAAGCAACGGGCGCATCTTGAGCTCTTTAAATCCTTCGCACGTTACGCCGAGATAGCCAAGCCAAGTATAGAAATAGATACGAATGTTGATCTCATCGTTTAGGCTCAAATGGTCGTTCTTTTCCCATTTCCGAAATAGCCTGTCATGGTTTTGGCGCATTAAATCAGCTGCTAGAAAACTAGTCACGTAAAGAATCAGGACCGGGTCCTGATCTCGATGGGGCAAAAGATCATCTGGGAAATTCATACATACTTCGATTGCGAGTGTGCGCTTAGCGTCTGCCAGATAATACATATTTTCGTCTGACGAGATTAGTGCGCCAGATTTCACAGCGGTAAAAAAAGCAGCAGACAGTTCCTCTTTTGTTTGGAATCCGTATTTCGCAAATTCAGCACCGGCGAACTTTGATAACCACCATAAGTTAAATCCATCTATCTCACCCATTCGTCCAAAATCAAAGTCGACTGAACCAGTGGGAAGATCTACCTCGCATCCATAACCATGTTTGTAATAGCTAATACCATTTTTTAATTCCGCGAGCGTAGATAAATCTGTATCAACCCATGCACGGCAGGACACAGGCATCGGTATGCCAGACTTCTGCATAAGTTCTACCGCTTTGCGTACATTACCCTGGTAGTCCAAAATTAATTTCCTGAGATTTTTATGCATTCTATTTAGGAGATTGTTTCTATTCGATGAGCCGCTTGGAAGACTTTTTAGTGAGAGTGCACGATTATAAAAAATTAACCAAATGGCTTCCAATTGAAAAGCAGATACAACGCTTGCACAACTCGGTTTCTATTGCTTATGGCTTCGTCATTATTTTTTGCTGTGAAATAAAAAATGACAAAAAACCTCCGACGTAGGATGTTGATGTTGGATTTAAATTGCAATTTACAGAGTGTGAATTCCTAGGTGTTCCGACAATTTTTCTCCTCCGTAAGACGAATTGCGATAAAGTTAATAGGGTAACGGAAATGCCTTTAAAAGAAAAAATGACGCTGCCGACGCAAATTCTTCAATGGCCTCTCGAGTTGCAAACTTGGGTCGCAGAATGCAGTGTCGCGGCTTTTAACCGGGCATTCGACGATCTCTAGCCGCCTTGAACGGAAAGGAGAATTTATCTTTGAAGCCTCAGAGGAACTCCTCTCTATCAAATGATGGCGGCAGCGCTTGGTACTAGGGCGGCATCTAAAGCAGCACTGATCACGAAGAAATCTAATAAGGGGTGGTGATTGGCAAAAAAAAATCAATTTGACGCATCAGGGTCGATGGCCGGTTATTTGTATCAATGCCGCCTCTCGCTCTATCTCGCGTTACAAGAGCTCAAAAAAAAACCGAACTGTCATGTCTCTGTCGAAAAGTATGACGACGTTGCTTTCAGCGATAGTGCCAACATCAGCGGAGTTGTCCAGGCAAAACATCACATCGGGCCTAAAGAACTTAACGATAACAGCGTTGATTTTTGGAAAACGCTAAGGATATGGGTTGAGGGATTTTCCAGCGGCTCAGTGAGTAAAGCTGATACACGGAGAACGCTAATAACAAATGCCATTGCTAAGTCAGGATCAGCTCTCGAATTGCTTCGTCCAGATGATCATCGTGACATCTCAGAAGCGTTCAATAAGCTTAAAGCCGCTGCAGAAAAGTCTAAGAACACAATCTCCGAGCCTGGTCGAAAAGCATTCTTAGCTCTGACAAAGGAAGAAGCGCAAGTTCTGCTCACTTCAATCTACATCATCGATCAAGGGCCGTCACTCGGCGACGTCTCCGCAGAAATAGAGGGAGAGCTGATCATACTTTCTCCAAACCATGTTGATAAAGTCGCACAAGAACTAGAAGGCTGGTGGTTAAGAGTCGTAGCCTCTCGCCTCACTGGCGAAGTGACTGACCTCATTCCCATGCAAGACATTATCAAGAAAGCAAACGAGATAGGCAGATCTTACGGACCTGATCTACTCCCGCTCACTTCGCCAGACGATTTTGGCGATACGCCTAGCGATATAGAAGAAGTATCTGCCACCTACGTCAAACAAATGAAACTAGTTGGCGTAGGTGAAAGGACGTTACGTCGAGCCATGCGTGACTATTTTATGGCCAATGCCCAAAGATCGAAATGGGCTAGGGAAAGCTTATTACTGGATGGGGAAGCAGCGCGTTACGACGCAAAATTGAAGGACAAGTGGGAACGCTTCTTTGGCGATAAATGTGATGTCTCGGATGATATTTCCGAAGCTGAGAAGAAAAAACTCGGCCGAGAGATATTCCAATGGGCTCACAGCCAGGAGATCCCGTTTAGAAATGTGGTAGAGGCTTGGATTACATCGGGGTCATTCCAAGCACTTGCAGATCGTCTGACGGTAGGGTGGCATCCTGAATTCCAGCGACATTTTGGAGCGAATGAGGAGTCGAAATGATGCAAAGTTGGAGTCAGCGACCTGTAGAGGAGGCCAATCTCTTTAACCCCGCGTTCTTAGGTGCTCTTGCCTACGAGTTTATTAAGTCATTCGAAACGGATGACGAATCGGGAGCTTCTATATTCCTAGTGCTATTAGCCTTGGCTATTAGCTTGCATAGCAAGTCCCGAAAGAGGCTTCCTTCTACGACTATCAACAATCTATACAACTGGATTAAGGAAAATCAGGATCTGCAAATTGGCTTTGCCGAACGAACAGAAAATCTTTGGCCGTATGTTCGGGAAGCCATTATTTTCGCGGTAGCTCAGAAAAGATTAAGTATGGGTTCTGGGCACAATTTAAAACGGGGACAGAAAAAAGCCACTTTTACCCCGTCGTTCATCGATGAGACTTCCTATGAGATAAGAGGCATTGTCGAGAGCAGCAGATTCTTGGGTAGATGGTTCACTAAATCTGGTTCTGAAAGTGCAATTGCGGCCGCGTTTGGGGTGAAGCCATGAGTTTTTCTATAAAAGCACTAATTCTATATAGTCATTCGGGTGAGAAGCGTATTGTTCCGTTCAAGCTTACTGGCTTGAATATCATTACAGGAAAGTCAAAAACTGGTAAATCAGCGATCATAGATATCGTTGATTACTGCTTAGGTCGTGGCTCATTCAACGTCGCTGAAGGAAGAATTCGAAAGAGTGTTTCGTGGTTTGCTCTTCACTTGGTAAAAAAACATGGGGAGATGGCCGATGAATTGTTCATCGCAAGAGAGAATCCTGGCCCAGGAGCATCTACCGGCTCTCAGGTATTCGTTAAACGTGGACACATAGGCGTTTACCCCGAGCTGGGCGATTTTCAGAAGAACTATACTGAAGATGCATTGAAGGACCTTGTCACACGCTATGTCGGAATTGAGGAGAATGAGTACAGGCCAGTGACAGGCACCCGCCCCCCGCTCCAAGCTAACATTGCCCACGCGCTTTGGCTATGCTTTCAGAAACAAAATACCATTGCCAGCCAAGATCAACTGTTCCATCGAATGAATGAGGAAAGGCTTCCGCAAGCTCTGAAAGATACCTTGCCCTATTTCTTAGGGGCCGTGGACGAACATCACTTCCAACTTCTAGCGGAACTAGATGAGCTACAGCAGAAACTTAAAGTTCTAGAAGCTGCAGAGGTCCGAAAAATCAGTGTCGCTGCAACAAGTAGAACTCGTATTACACGAATTCTCAATGAAGGTAAGAAGGTCGGCCTGATTCAACAGGACGTTCACGCGGTTGATGATTCAATAATCACAGTGCTTGAAAATCTGTCAAAGACAGAAGTTGATCCATTGGGGCTGATGACAGATTTTGGTGAGACCATCGAAAATTTACGCGGAGAGCAGCGATCGTTGCAGAACAGACTTAACTCACTAAATCAAGACCGTAGAGCGGCTCAGGCTTTTTTATCTGATCAAACTGAGTATTCACGTGAGATGTTGGCACAACAGTCTCGCCTTAAGAGCGTAAGCCTTTTCAAGGGCGGGATTGATTCAGTTGAAAGCTGCCCGTTCTGCGAGGCCGAGCTGAAGACTCCAATCCCGTCGATCAGCGAGATGCGCGCTTCTCTAGAGAGAATAGAAGGACAGTTGGCTGGAGTTTATCGTGACAGCCCTCACATTCAGGAGCATATTTCTTCGATAGATAAAGAAATTGCGATGGCCTCTGATACTCTCCGCATACTACAAGTTGAGCTAAATAGAACTATCAGAGAAGACGCAGCAGCTAGAGCCCGTCAAGATTTGAGCTTGTCTCGTGAGCGCTTTTTAGGTCGCCTGACGGAATTTATCGAATCGATAAAGCCAACCCTCGACACTGGCGAGACTTCAGGAGAGATCGCGGCCATCAAGGAGCTAATCGCTGCAGCAAAATCAAGATTGAATAGTGACGAGTTAGACGCTCGTATGGATACGATATTGGGTTTCATCGGCGGAAAGATGACTGAATATGCCGATGGTTTGGATCTGGAACATAGTGGCAGCTTTTTGCGTCTAGATCGCAAACGCCTAACGATTGTTGCCGATACGATGGATGGACCAATCCCATTAAATCGTATGGGTAGCGGGGAGAACTGGGTTGGCTATCACGTGTTAGGACATCTAGCGCTACATTGGTGGTTGCGCCTCAAGAATAGACCAGTTCCTTCGTTCTTGATATTTGACCAACCAACGCAAGCCTACTATCCCCCTGACCGTACGGAAGGTGGACTAGATCAAATTGAGAAAGATGAGGACAGGAAAGCAGTTCAAGCCCTATTCAAACTCATGGACACGGCTGTTAAAGAAATCAATCATGGCTTCCAGCTAATCGTTCTCGACCATGCACACTTACGTGAAGATTGGTTTGAAAGTGCGATTGTCGAAGAGTGGCGAGGACCAAAGGCACTCGTGCCATCTAATTGGCCAGATAAGTAATTGTTCAATGGAGTTTGATTTCCTCTATTGGAAGTGGGTTCTAGGCGAACATATCTATTTATAGATTCTTCAAAAACTAAAATATTGGGGGGGGGGATGGTAGATTTCAGAAAGCGGCTCTCCGGCGCCGCTGCGGCAAATCCGGTAAATCCTGTTGAGTTGTATGAAACTCTTGACCGAGCCGTAGACAAAGGGCCGCTCCGACCAGCACAAAATGCTGTTCTCAATGAATGGTTTGACCAGAGGCGTTCTAAAAAAGATGTAATCGTCAAACTACATACTGGCCAAGGAAAAACGCTAATAGGTCTGCTAATGCTTCAATCACGGCTAAATAGCGGATCGGGGCCGGCAGTCTATTTATGTCCAAACAATTTCTTGATTGCTCAAACTTGCGAGCAGGCAAAGCAATTCGGCATTAAGACCTGTGTTGCAGATCCCGATCTTCCTGATGACTTTGCGAATTCCAAAGCAATTTTGGTAACGTCAATACAAAAGCTGTTCAATGGCATGACCCGGTTTGGTATCAATCGAGATTCAACCGAAGTAGGTACGTTGTTGATGGATGATGCACATGCTTGTGCTGATGCCATTCGTGCTCAATGCCGCATCCGAATTCCGCGAGACGACCCAGCTTATCAAAGTGTAAAAGCGCTATTCGAAACTGATCTTGAAAATCAGGGAGTTGGCACCTATGCCGACATAGTGAATGAAAAACGAGAGGCATTCCTCCCCGTCCCATACTGGTCCTGGATCGAACGGGAATCAGAGGTGGCGAAAATACTCTCTGCTGCGTCCTCAAGGGCGACAGTGAAATATTCCTGGCCTCTACTTAAGAATATTTTGTCGAAGTGCCAATGCATCATTTCAGGCAGCGCAATTGAGATTGAACCTCATATTGCTCCTCTCGAGGTATTTGGTACATATTGGAAAGCACCGCATCGTGTTTTCATGTCGGCCACAGTCACTGACGATGCATTTCTCGTAAAAGGACTTCAGCTTTCGCCAGAAACAATTACCAATCCACTGACTTATGATCTGGAAAGCTGGTCTGGTGAAAAAATGATTCTGCTTCCTAGTGTCATGGACTCCACTTTGGGACGAGGAACTATGGTGCAATGGCTTGCAAAGCCATCTGTAGGCAGAAAAATGGGCGTGGTGGCATTAGTCCCCAGCTTCAATGCTTCACGGGACTGGGAGTCTTACGGAGCCAATGTTGCCAAAGCCGATACCGTTGATGCAGTCGTCGAGAATTTAAAAGCGGGGAAGGCGGAGAAATGTGTTGTCTTGGTCAATCGATATGACGGGATTGATTTGGCGGATGACGCATGTCGTGTGTTGGTCTTCGATGCTACTCCATACTCAGAGAGCCTAATCGATTTGTATCAGGAATCGTGCCGCCCCGATAGCGAAGTAATCGTAATGCGTACTATCCGTACTATCGAGCAAGGAATGGGGCGTAGCGTGCGCGGTGAGAAGGACTATTCTGTCATTATCGTCATCGGTACAGATCTAATACGATTACTTCGCGAGAGAAAATCTAGCAAGTTTCTATCGTCTCAAATGGCGAAGCAAATTGAGATCGGATTGGAAGTTGCAGAATTGGGAGCTGAGGATATCTCAGGCGGAGCCACTCCTTTAGAGGCATTGAGTGGTCTGATTAATCAATGCCTGCGCAGAGACCCAAGTTGGAAGGCTTTCTATACCGAAAAAATGGACTCGACGAGTCCAAAACCAATGAACGATCGAATCCTCAAGTCATATGTTGCTGAACTGCAGGCTGAGTTAGCATTTAATCGTGGGAGCTATCAAGATGCGGCTGATATTCTCCAGAAATCGTTGGATAGTGGCGTGATAGACAGAGCAGATACTGGCTGGTACCTTCAAGACATGGCGCGTTATCTATATAAATCGAATCGCATAGAATCTACACGCCTTCAAATAGAAGCTCATAAATCAAACCGTTTGCTTCTACTCCCATCTGCTGGCGTGACTGTAGCAAAGCTGACTGTTGTAAGTCATAACCGAGTCGAGAGGCTAATATCATGGGTGAAAAAATTCGGTAATTATCACGAACTTGATGTATCCCTTTCAGATATATGTAGCCGCTTGTCATTCGGGGTTAAAGCCGATAAGTTTGAGCAGGCGCTGCATGAGTTGAGCGAAGCCCTTGGTTTTGCTGGTGAACGTCCCGATAAGGAATGGAAAGAAGGCCCGGATAATCTTTGGGCCTTAGACGACACTCACTATATTCTTTGGGAGTGCAAAAACGAAGTTGAGCTTGAGCGCGCTGAGATTAATAAAAAAGAAGCAGAGCAGATAAATCGTTCTTATGCCTGGTTCAAAAAACACTATGTAGGCATGTATGTTAAAAACATTCTGATTCACCCTTCGAACGTAGTCGCTAGCTCCGCCAACTTTTTGCAGGAAGTTGAAGTCATGAGGGCTACTGAGTTGAAGAAATTCATTAAGCGTATTCAGGCATTTTATAAGTCGTTCGAATCTCAGGATTTCTCTTCGCTTTCGGCTATTCACGTCCAACAGTTAATTGATCAACACACACTGGGCGCCGCTATAGTGTTTGATGATCTCGTAAAGCACGCGCGCCACGCAAAGTAGCATTGCCCTCTAAAACATATTCTTAAATCATCTTTATAACAATAGCTTCAGGGGGCTGGACATGTCGTCTTTTACTTTTTACTTTTCCACCCGTTTTAACTTTGATTCAATCGAAGGATTTCACCTGCTACAGGACCATATAGGTACTAGTTACAGCCTTCCCTGGAATGACTATGACTATGTCGTCACGTTTCAAGTGTATAGAATCAGCGAGGGGCGCAGAGATTTTTTCGGTCGAACTAAAATCTTAGTAAATGGATTCCAGGATACTTCGCAATACTTTAAAACTGGAGATGTTGTCACAGATGGAAGCACAAACATTAGTAGCCTTCTAGATCCGTCGAAAGTTGTCTCCCTCGCTTCAGATATCGAATATTACCGGCGTCTACGCAAAGAACTGGGCAACCAAGCGTCCCAATTTCTGGCTGCCATTTGTGATGCTAGTTATTATTATGGCCAGAGCTCGCAATTTACAAAGTGGCCGGGCTTCTCCTCCTCGCTTTTTAGAGATGGTGTGGGCAAAGCCCTTCTGAAGAAGGGGCACCAAGTTGCTAAAGGTAGTTATACCCCTGAGAAGCGATTTACCTTGGAAGTAAGCGGTCTAGAAGACAATTTTGATGCTGTTAAATTCTACTTCGATAACAGCCGAGAATTGGGTAGCACGAATATCAATTTACTGATTGGGAAAAATGGGTCTGGAAAAAGTCACATACTAAGAAAAATATCCGACCAACTTACCGGTATTTCACAGCTAGCCGATAGTTCTCCGTATTTTCACAAGGTGGTGGTAGCTGCCTACTCCCCATTTGAATCCTTTAAGACGGAAAGCCAAGTTTATGATGCGCTTAGCCCTCCTTCGACTGAAGAAACAGGGCATGCTATGGGAAATTCTGAAATGGATTCACAAGCGAGAATGGAAAGGCGCCGGCTCTTAGTTAATGAATATGCCTACATAGGTTTCAAAAATCCGGACGGAAAATTCTCTCTTGACTGGCCTAAAGAAAGCAGTGCGTACGCGCTAATAAAAATACTGGCTTACGATCGAGAGAATATTTGGTGGGGGGCGGATAGTCGTTTCAAGTTGCTGTTCGACACATTAAGGCAATCAATCGATTTTGATGCACTCGCATTGGTGTCTGTGGATGGTCGACATACTGAATTTGCGCTGGAAGATATCGAGGCAAGGAAAAATTTTGACTCGGAGACTGCGAAGATCAAGCATTCACATGGGATACAGTTTTTGAAGAATAATAGCAACGGTGTCTCTTCATCTGTATCGCTTAGTTCCGGGCAAACAATTTATTCGTATTTACTCCCTTGTCTTGTGGCCGAAGTGGACGATGAAAGTTTGTTGATCTTAGATGAGCCAGAGCTTTACTTACATCCAGCAATGGAAGTAGGTTTGATCAATATGCTAAAAAAGTTGCTGACTGCGACCAAATCAAATTCGATTATTGCCAGTCATTCTTCGATCTTAGCTCGCGAGGTAGAACGTAAAGGGATTTTTGTTTTAAGGCGAGAAGATCAAGGAACTACCGTATCAAATCCCACGTTTGAAACTTTTGGTCAATCGATTGAAATGATCATGGGAGAAACTTTCGACGATTACGATGCAAAGAAAGCATATGAGAACTCACTAGATGCTGTGCTGAAAAAGTACGATTCTCCTAAGTCGGCGTTGAATGCGCTTGCCGATCATGTTGGCGATGAAGCACTTGTATATCTAGCATCTAAGGTTGATGAAGGGGAGATTGTGCTTGTTGACCGGCCTGAGGGATCACCAGACTTGCGCCCATCAGGAGGTGGGGAGAAACAAGTATGAATTTTCTGGGAAATTTGAAGCTGGCTTCTGCTAGCTGTAGTTGGTATCAGTTAGCCAAAAATTCTAAGAAGAAGAAAGAGGCTAGATGGCTTCGCCGGCCTGCTGTCGAATCGCATATTCAAAGTCAATACAACGGCTTTGATCTAATCATCTCGAATTCTACTACCCATCCTGTAATGTCCAAACACGTGAGGGTGGGAAAATTATTGCGCGAGTTTTATTTGGCGCCATCCAAAACATTGAAAGTGGAATTGGCCACACGGCGCAAAGACCACGGTCTATTAGAATGCCCATATTGTGGGTCGCCTAAAGTACCAGACACCTTGGATCATTTTCTCCCGAAAGAAGCGTGGCCAGAGTACGCAATTTTCCCCAATAATTTGGTTCCTCAATGTCGTGGCTGCGCGCCAATAAAAGGTCAGCGTTACTACTGCAAAGTGACTAAGCAAGCCTTATTTTTACACCCAATTTACAATGCGGATGTGTCATCTGTTCAATTTAAAATTGATATATCAATTGTGAATGACAAGCAGCAATTTGAAATAACATTCACTATTGATCGAGCTATTCAGGGAGATGCCAGAAATAGGGTTGTAGTTCATCTGCGAGAATTACATGTAATACAGCGTATGCAAACATTCTGCTATCGCTATTACTCACACTGGAAAAGAAAGCGGGCCGAGGAAGGGATAGATATTATCGTTGCAATGAAAGCAGCTGTTGGCCCGATTCAAATCGGTCAAGTAGATGGGAAAAACTGGAAAATCGCATTTATGTTGGGAGCATTGCGTAATCCCGATGTGGCCAAAGATTTCGAACGGGTCAAACCGCAGAGTCCGAATAAAGTGGCGACTCAGCGAGATGTTTTAGTTGTCTAGCCGCGATTTAGATTGATGACGTTTGGCCAGATTGACTAAGTTCGTATGTTAAATTGCACCCAAAATTGACCCTCGTTTGGAGTGAGACCTTTGGTCCAGCCCCAGGGGGGCACTCTAGGATATCGCTTGTTGCTTACCACTTCTCCAGTTGGCCAAATTATAGGTTGGAGAGTGTCTAGGATATCGGTGGCGATTTAGACGCTCGTTACGAACTTTGCCTAATTTTCGCGCTTCAGCTACCCTACACTGGGCCTATCGACTGCTATCGTATTGAACCAAACTCGCGCTTCGCATGAGCGACGTATGCGAGGGGGCGACTTTCGGCGATCCTCCGGCCATCCCGGATGCTAGCGATCGCTTGATAGGCTGCGCCCGCAAGTGACAGCGCGGCACCTGCGTATACTACTTTATCACCAATATCCGTGGCTTGGACTGTGAGGCCGGCGCCAAAGAGTGGGGCAAGCGAGCCAAAGACCACCTTGCCGAAACTGGGGCGCATAGCGTCCTCGATTTCGGCAATTTTTTGTCTGCTATCTAGTAAAAATGCTTCGTTTGCGTCGGCGCGATCATTCTCGTTCTGGAGGGTGGCCACTAACGTGCAATGGGCCTCAACGCTCGAGCGCAACGGTGGCAATAAATGACCATAGCGTCGCTTGAAACTCAAAAGCTTGTCCACCTCTATCGGCTCCACAGGAGTGGGCAGTAAATGCTTGAGGATGACTTCGCGCGACTTATGTTGATGCAATGGCTGGCGGGCTGGCCCATGGCGACGTGGACGCAGAGTTGACGCGAAGATTGCACTGTCTGTCACGGGCGTGGCATTGACGGTGGGTATTGCTCCCA
>JGI25162J39368_1000974_pt1 | contig 18219 bp, 17 predicted proteins | sample AraplaL_Cvi_mTSA_FD_39368 | JGI IMG/M metagenome (IMG submission 39368) | reverse complement strand
CTGACGTTCCATGTCCTGGGCTTTACGGACTTCGTGGTGGCGGTTGGCACCGGCCTCACTTTCTTCCTGCGCAACGACCCGCGGATGTCTGCGATCGAAACGTTGCCGATGGCGCTCATTCCGTTGTACGGCGTGGGCATTTCCGGCGCAAGCCACATCATGGCCTTTGACCTGCTGCGTCGCGGCGCGGTCAGTGGGCACGAAGGGGCGCGGAGCCCTGCTTCGGTTTAGTCACAAGAGCGCTCGATTCCATGGCTCACCGTCGCGACACTTCAAGCAAGGAAACTTTCATGATGCTACGGCGCACTGGTGCAGTAACGACTGCATGGCTTGGTCTCCTCTCCGGCACATGGCTCGCGGGCCCTGTACTTGCACAGTCAACGTCGCATGACGACAGGGAGGCGAGCGTCGCCTCTACACCCTGGGACCAAGGAAAAAATTCCGTCGCCAAGGAGGCGGATGCGTGGTTCGACAACTACACATTCCGCGATGGCGAAGCCATGGCGAGGGTCAAGATTCACTATTCGACCCTGGGCACACCGCACAGGAACAAAAGCGGCGTCATCGACAATGCGGTGCTGGTTCTGCACTGGACTGGCGCGGATAGCCGTGCGCTGCTGAGCCCGTCCTTCATGAAGGCGCTTTTCGACCCTGGTTGCCCTCTCGATGCCAATCGCTACTACCTGATCTTCCCGGACAGCGTGGGTCATGGCGGATCCAGCAAGCCGAGCGACGGTCTAAAGGCCAAGTTTCCCAACTACGATTACGGCGACATCGTCGACCTCCAACACAAACTGGTGACGGAGACGCTTGGCCTCGACCATCTCCATGCCATTCTCGGAATGTCGATGGGCGGCATGAACGCCTGGCAATGGGCCGAGACCTACCCCGATATGGTTGACGGCGTCATGCCCGTGGTCTCCTTGCCGATACCGGTATCTGGCCGCAATCTGCTTTGGCGGCGCATGGTGATCGACTCCATCCGCTCCGACCCGGCGTGGAAAGACGGAAACTACACAGAGACTCCGCGCGGCTGGGTGGTGGGGTACAACATTCTTCGAATGATGATCGATAGTGTGTCCGCACTTCAGCATGAGGTACCCAACGGCGCGGCGGCAGATAAATTCCTGAGCGCCAGCCGCGCCACGGCGGACCATGCCGACGCCAATGACATTCTGTATTCGCTCAAGTCGTCATTTAGCTACGATCCGGAGCCAGGCCTGTCCAGAATCAAGGCGAAGCTCTTCGCACTCAATTTTGACGATGACGAGTTCAACCCCGACAGGCTTCGTATTCTTCAGGGTGTCGTGCCCAAGCTCGCACACGGCCGATACGTCGTTCAACCGGGCACCGCGACCTCGCCGGGTCACTTCACTATGACACAGCCCGGTCTATGGGCGTCGCACGTTGGCGAATTTATGAGCTGGCTCGGCGATTCTCCGTCGGACAAAAAATAGCGTTGCAGGCGCCGATGCGCTGCACTGTTGCTGCAGCGCGACGGTTGATAGTGTCTTTCGCGAAGGTCTTTGAAGTTCCGCAGGCGAGGTCTACCGCCGAAGTCACGATGCGACGTGGGCATCGCGACTCTCGGTGGCTAGCAGTTTCCCGGTCTTCGGACTTCGCCGTCCTTGGGTGGCTCGAAGCGCTGCGTTCGTTGCGATTGGCCTGGGTCGCTGGCTATTTCTTGACGGGAACTGTGGCGGGTGCCACGACAATTGCGGGCATCCTCATCCTAGTTGCCTTGGCTGGGCCTCTTTACACATGGAGATATGTGATCGCACCTGATTCGCATATCGCGACCTTGTACTAGTTGTGGGAACTGTTACGTCCGCTTCCAGCCCACAGCGGACGATCGAAGGAACGAAGGGTGAGCATGGACATCGTTGTTGAATGCGCTGGCCTCGCTAGCGAGGCGTCGTTCTGGCAGGCCTACTTGGATGCAGCCAAGCCCGCGAAGGGCTGTGGCGATGTTCTCTGAGCTTGATGACTATCTGTCCCTCGAGTTTCTGCCGGACTACTGGTACGACGTGGGAACCGGAGTCGCATCCGCAATGCTGATCTGCTTTGACAATGCTGCTTGGGATGCCCTGATAGAGCAGTGCGTATCAAGGCCAGCGGCTTGGCAAGTCCGGTGCGCTGAAATCATGGATCTCGTCCCCCATCCGGCGGCCGAAAAGATTTGTGTGAAACTCATGTCTACCGACAGCGGCGATGTCGTTGTGGCTGCCGCAGATAGCCTTCGCTTCATACCGGGTGCTCATTTCCCTGAGGGCGCTGCTGGACGACTGGGAGCGATATCGGCAGATGGTTCTCCGCCAGTGAGGGCAGTTCTTGCTGAAGTGCTTGCCCGATTCAGCGAGCAATAGACTCCAAAAGGTCCGCTTCTGACCCGGAGCGGACCTAGCATATGCAATGTCTCGGCCTCTGTGAGGCTAGCGACTCGACTCAGGCAGTCGCTACAAATACGTATACGTCGATGGGCGAAATTCGCTTTATGATTGGTAGCCGTCGGCTCGTTTCCACCTGTAAAAAAAACGCTGACTCAGACTCAGTTCGCATGACACGGTATCGGTCCGGAGGCGCACTGCATGGCTCGTGGAGCTTACGGCGAAAGGCTTGGCCGCAGTTTCAATCTTGAAACACCTCCCACGCTAAGCAGCAAGGCGGAGCGTGGAAACATTGTCGTGACCGAGCTGCTGTGCGAACAGCCCGATTTCGGATTCACTGAGCCGATCGCGGCAGAAAGCGCCTATCTCATCGGCTTGCAGATGCGTGGCATCGCCCGTCATGAGCTATGGGAAGACGGGCATTCGATTCCGGTGAAACCAATATCGGCTGGCACCACGCACTTGTATGACCTGGAGTGCAGTCCAGTCTGCTATACCGATCAGCCATTTCACGACCTCTTCTTCTATATTCCGCGCGAGGCTCTTGCGGAACTTGGGGAAGATGGCGCGCCCTCGGTGCGCGACCTACGGTGGCCTCGTGGTGCCTTTCTAGGCGATGAGGTGATACGCCACATTGGTTACGCGCTACTGCCTGCATTAGACGCCCAGCAGCACACCAACCAGACTTTCGTCGACCATATGTTGCTGGCATTGCGCAGCCATTTGGTTGCCACTTATGGCGGAATCCAGGCGGTCAAGATCCTACGTTCGTGCAGCGGCCTGGCGCCTTGGCAAGAGCACCGCACCAAGGAGTTGATGCGGACCCGCTTGGCGGATGGCGTACCACTGGTCGAGCTGGCACGGGCATGTGACCTTTCGCCAAGTACGTTTGTCCGCGCATTCAAGCGAAGCACTGGCATGTCGCCACATCAATGGCTCTTGGCTCGACGCGTCGACCGCGCCGTGGAATTGATGCGTGACCATTCCCGTTCGCTGGCGGATATCGCGCTGGCCTGTGGATTCGCGGATCAAAGCCACTTCACGCGGGTTTTTACCGCGCACATGGGCGTTCGGCCGGGCGTCTATCGAGTCAACATGCCGAGGCCACGTAGTTAACGGGCATCCCGAGCATTTTTTTCCACGCCTGCTTTGATTCTGCAAGACCCTTCCCCTTGATGGCGTGACCATGCTGCGTACACACCCGCATGGAGATGAGCAGTCATGTCACATAGCCCCTCTCGGCCTTCGACACTGCGTCGCCCGATACCCTCTCGTCACCGAACCAGCGCCTGGTTAACGCTGGGCGTGGTAGCTGCTTTCGTCGGAACGGCTATCGCACAGGATACGAGTCCGCCGGGGCCGTCCGCTAAGGAGACGCCCCTCAGCATGGTCAATGCATTACACACGGCGTTTGGTGATCATCATGCCCGCGCGGTACACACCAAAGGCGTCATGCTGGAGGGAACATTCAATCCGTCCCCCGAAGCGCGAACGGTAGCAAAAGAACCCATTTTTACCGGTGGTTCTCTGCCAGTGATCGCGCGATTCTCTCTCTTTGCTGGCGTTCCGGACCTACCCGACAATGCGGACGGCGCCTCGCCGGCAGGCTTTGCGGTAAAGATCAAGGCGTCCGACGGCGACGATTTCGACATCGAATGCAATCAGCACAACGGGTTCATCACCGCCACATTTGACGAGTTCGCAGTATTTCTCCGCGCAGTCGGTGCGAGCGGGCCTGGTGTGCCCCATCCGACGCCCGTCGAAACTTTCGTGGGTTCGCATCCGAGGGTGAAGGCCTTTCTCGACAGCCGCACCTATCCCGCCTCATACGCTCAGGCAACCTACTTTGGAATCAACGCGCTGAAGTTCACCAACGCGCACGGCGAGTCAGTCTATGTGCGCTACCGGATGGTGCCTCACGCGAAAGAGCATTACCTGACGCCAGCTGAGCGCAAAGCGCAGAGTGGAAGCTACTTGCAGGACGAACTCGCTCAGCGTGTAGCCAAAGAACCCGTTGTATTCGATTGGTATGTGCAGATCGCTGGCAAGGGCGACAAGATTGAGGACCCGTCCATTCCTTGGCCGGACAGTCGAAAGCTCGTGAAGCTTGGCACGTTCACGCTATCGCACCCGCCTGCCGATCCCGAGACTGCCCAGCGTCTGTTGTTGTTCTTGCCTGGTCAGCCGCATCCGGGCGTGGAGGCGGCGGACCCGATGCTAATCATGCGGAACACGGCCTATCCGATTTCGTTCGGTCAACGGCAATAAGGCTTACTTCGACAGCAAGAGTGGCAGGCAAAGGAGCATCGATATGCGGCCAACAATCACCACCATTACTACTGAGCACGTCGACCTGCTTTCTAGCAAGGATTACAGTGAAACGGTAAAGGATCTCACCGCCGAACTCGGGAAGGCCTGCACGGAAAAGCTGATGGATCGGCTTGCCTCAAGCCAAACCTGGGAAGCGTACGCCAGCGAGTGCGCGGAATTCGCCGGAAGAAGCAACCTGATCGAGGTGGGCTACCTCAACTGGGGGAGGGTGCTTTCTCTCTCGGGAACACCGATGAAAGCGGCGTGCTTCATCGTTGGTAATCCGCTGACCGCCCAAAAGCTTTTAGGGGCCGGTGGCGCGCAAGTGGGCCTGTATCTTCCGACGAAATTGTTGGTATTCGAAGATGCGGAGGGGGCGGTTCACGTCTCTTATGACAAGTTCTTGCCGATCATGGCGCCTTACGGTGTCGCCGCGCTCAACAAGATCGCGGGGGCGATCGACGTGGTGCTCGACAAACTCGCAACCGCGGCGGTCAACTGACTTCGAAAGGTCTCAGGGGGCTCGACTCGTCCTTTGGAAATCGAGCCCCCGAAAAGAAGTCTTACGGGAAGCTTCCCGGCGAGGTCATTTCGTCTCGCCTATCGCTAATGCCCACTTTCGACTGCGGCTTCAGCCGGTCAACGCAACACCCCGGCGAAACCGATGGGGCGGCGCCTCGACGATCAATGCATTGCTGGCCAACCCGTGAATCGATCCCGCTATACCGCTAAGTCCGGCTGGCCGCCGGAACTAGGGAGCTTTCAGTTTTCTTCTTGTAACCCAATGATTTGATTTCAAAGTAACGTCCCAACCCGTCCTTTGCTGAAACAACGCCGGGGTGTTGCGTTGACCCATTGAGACCACAACCCAAGGCGGACATGCCTGCTATTACCTCGCGCCGGCCTATCTCAGCACATCTCGATGCACTGCGAGAAATTCACCCACCAGACCGGCCACCGTATCCGGTTGATCGATCGTGGCGAAATGCGTGGAGTCGAGGATGTGAATCTCCGCCTGCGGCGCATCGCGCTTATAGGCAAACGCGCCCGGCGTGGTGAAGAACTTGTCCTTGTTACCCCAAAGGACAAGGACAGGAACGTTCAATCGCTTGAGGAATGTTTGCCACGCGGGATAACGCCTCACGTTATTGCCATAGTCGAACCAGAGGTCGTTTCGTGCGTCGATCACTCCAGGCCGCTGCACTGCGGCGGTCATTTGTGCCAGCGCGTCTGGGCCAGCATGGTCTTCATCATCCCTGTCAGAAGAGTTCGGGTAAGCGAGGGATCGCACATATGCGGCGCGGCGGCAGTCCACGGCGGCGTTGCGATGGTCCCAGTGCTGCCGCAGCTCTCCCTGCGGATCCTGTGCGGTAGGAAAGCCATCGAGGTGAATCACGCCGTTCTGGATCATCACGGAGGTGATGGCCTCTGGATGCAGGGTCATCAAACGGAAGCCCACGGGAACGCCGTAGTCCTGCATGTAAAGGCCGTAGCGCGTGATGTTGCGCGCTTTTAGGAAGTCTTCCACGGTCTGTGCAAGGTGATCGAACGTATAGGCGTAGCGCAGGTGATCCGGTGCATCCGAGTAGCCGAAGGACGGGTAGTCCATGGCAATGACGTGAAGATGGTTGTTACTGGCCAGCGTTTCCATCACCTTGACGTACATAAGGGAGGAAAGCGGATTCCCGTGAAGGAACACCACTGTCGGATCGGCAGGGTCCCCGCCCTCGCGGTAGAAGATCTGCATGCCGTCGACAGATTGCCAACCTTCCTGCAAGGGTTTGGCTTGCGATGATGGCGCCAAAGCGCATAGCAGGAAGAAAGAAAGAAGGGCGGAAAGTCGCATATAGTCTCCATCTGGCACGTCGGAAAGGCATGGCTTGGAAGCGCCATGCGCACGTGGCTGCCTCACGACAAGGCGGCCCAAGTATTGGGGCGGCGCGTGCCGACGTGAATCAATATTTCCTCAAGCATCGTTGAACGCTCGTCAACCTTGGACATGCCATGTCTTTCGCCCTGCCTCCCATGCACACGCTCCGGACCTTTGAAAGCGTTAGCCGTTTGCGGAGCTTTACCGGGGCCGCGGAGGAACTGCATCTGACCGTCAGTGCCGTCAGTCATCAGATGCGAGCATTGGAGGCGTTCTACGGGACCAGGCTGCTCCTGAGAAGCCATCGCGACGTTGCCCTAACCAGGGCCGGCGAAATACTGCGAGAGGTGGTCGCCGAGTTTCTTGAGAGGCTTTCTTTGGCCGGCCGATCGCTGCGTAGTCGACCGACCAATCGACTTTCGGTCAGTGCGCCACCTTCCCTTGTGAGTCGATGGCTGATGCCCAAGCTGGCCGGCTTTCTGCGCGCCCATCCCGGCGTGGACTTCAAGCTGCACGCGACGACGGACTTGATAGACCTGGAAGCTGACGAAGTGGATTTCGCCATCCGCTACGGCAATGGGCACTGGCCTGGTCTTAACTGCGAAGCACTCTTTGACGAGGTTGTTTTCCCAGTCGCATCGCCGGCTTTCCTTGAAGCGCGCCGGGTCCGTGGGCTGAATGAAGTGACACAAGACATGCTCCTGCGCGACGATTTCTGCAGCTGGAGCCATTGGTTGGAGCGGGTTGGCATTTCCCATGCGATGAATCCGTCGGGCCCGCTCTACAGTGAATCTTCGCTACTACTGCAAGCAGCGGAGGCGAGCCAGGGAATTGCACTGGGGCGTAGCGTGCTGGTGGAAGATGCGCTCTCCTCTGGAAAGCTCGCTCGTATTGATGCTCAATCGGTGAAAGTCGGAGGCAGCTACTATCTAGTGCACTCATCGTCCGCGCCAATCACTCCTGCGATGGACTCGTTTCGATCGTGGTTGATGGCAGAGGCGACTGGATAGGCGTGGAAATATTCGCCGCCGACCCGGAGTAAACGCCAGCGTTGCCCACCACACTCCATCAAACCGTTGCCAAGTCACGCCGAGACTCACCCCCTACTTCTCTAATGGGTTCGACCATTACATCTCCATGGTGCTGGGCTCTCCATTCCGCTTAGCCTCTCTTGTGACATCAGGCAGTTGGGCTACGAACTATGGTGTTTTGTCTACATCGCCATGCTGGTCCACCAGATCGTGCTAATAGTGAGCATCGAGACCGATCCGTTTACGACTGGGTTCCGCGGTTCGGGAGAAGGGCGTGCACACTTTTTTGTGTAAATGGTGATTAGGTTCGTCTATTGCTGAACACGCACCTCTATTGCTCAGATCGAGAGAGCTTCGGCTTCGTCGTGGCATACACGAATGGAACAATATTTGCCTTCGCCGCTGGCATGTCGTCGATATCTCTAAGGCTTCCGTTGAGCTACGCGAGCACAGTCCTCGATGGCGGAGCCGAGCGCGCGCCATCGGCCTGTGACGAGTGGCTTGCGTTCAAGTTATTCGGCCAGTCCGGATGGGACGGGCGACTCGCAGGTTGGTTTCAGATTGGGAAGTATCCGCTGCCGACCCAAAGCGGACGTCGTCCCACCCGAATAAGCGTCGTCTAAATCTCACTAGTGAGGCCCGCTGCGGTGAGGGGGTGGGCAGGCTGCTGCTGCGTGGAACCAGAGGGTGTCGGATCGAACACAAGAGTCAGAGCAACCCCTGACCCGAGCGCGGTATCCAGAGCCAGCTCGCTGCCGAGCCGAGCTGCACGTTGGCGTAGACTGACGAGCCCGACGCCGCTTTCCCGGTCGAGGTGCGGGCGAGTGGGGTCGAAACCACGGCCGTTGTCGCGTACATCGACATGCAGCTGCGCATCGACATATCGCACGGTGACGTCGACGTGGCTGGCGCCGCTGTGTTTGAGCACGTTGGTCAATGATTCTTGCAACAGGCGCAGCAGGTCGAGGCTGCGTGCAGGACCCAGGCGAAGCCCGCCGAGGCTTTCCATCTGCCAACGGCTATCGATGCCGGCCAGCTCCAAGCGTTGGCTCCAGCGATGGCGTAGCGGAGCCAGCAGACCGGAAAGGTCGGTGTCCTGTGCATGGGTGGTGGTGTCGATCACCAGGCGCAGATCGTCGCGCAACTCCTTCAGCGCAGCGACAGTGCGCACTGCATCGGGCGACGGTGGCGATTGCTCTAGTATGGCGATGGCGCCGAGCAGGCTGCCGCCAAAACCGTCATGTAAATCGCGCACCAAGTTCAGACGCTCGCCGATGCGGGTATTGCTCAGGGCCAGATCGTGCTCTCGGGCCAGCGTCTGGGTGAGCTGGCGGGTGGCCGTCTCGACTTCAAGCTGCAGCTCGGCGTTGAAACCCTCCACGCGACGCATGGCCACGGCAAAGCGATACGCCAGGACGAAGCCCATGCCGATCAAGGTGAGTGGCGAAGTGAACGCAAGCAGATAGACGCTGCTGCGGATTAATCCGTAGAACAGCAGAAAATCATGTATCGACGTTAGTACCTGCACCAGCATGCACGCGGCCAGCACCAATCGATCCGCGCGAGGGCGACGCAGGGCGTGCCAGAGGTAGGCGAGCGTGGCGGTGTAGTAAATGATGCCGCCAACGATTGCCCACCAGCTGCGATTCGGGCCCATGGCCTCCGGCATCAGCAGCGCAGCGATGATGGAGAGCAGCGAAACGGCCAGTAGGATGCCTTCGAGACGCGGCAGGCGGCGTTCGCGATAGCGAAGCAGGAACACCATGAAGGTGACGCCTGCGGAGAAATACAAGGCGATATTGAACGCTTGCCAGGCGTGCGTGCTGGCAAATGGCCAGATGTTGGTGGCAACGTAGTTCCAGTTGTAGCCGGCAGACAGCAACGTGCTGAAAGCGAACCAGCCGAAGACCGTGTCCTTGCGGCGCAGCAGCCAAAGCATCAAAAACAGCGAGCCCAGCACCATCCCTACTGCCTGGTCGAACACCTGCACGTTGTGCCGCCAGAACACACCCTGCTCAAAGCGCGCCCGCACCGCATCGGGCGTACCCACCGCTACCGTTCCGAAGCCGGGTTGATAGGCGGCCAGGCCGGAGACGCGCACCAGCAGCGTGTTTTCTCCGGGATGCAGCAGTGGTCGGTCGAGCAGGAAATACTGCGGCGAGGTCCAGCTGCGGGATAGTGGCTCGGTGAGGTGCGCGTCGCGATGGATCAGACTGCCGTTGATATAGACAGCGTCGGCCAGACATACGTAGTCGACCAGCAGGCCCACGGGCATCTCGTCATCGGCCTGGTTCCATCGCAGCCGATACCACACCACGCCATCGTGATGCGGCCAGCGCGCATCCCAGAAGTCGATCAGTTTGACCGGTGTCCAGCCGGTGGTCGGCGGGGCCTTGCTGTCCCAGTCGGCGCGTACGGCTTCTGCCTGATTTATAACTCGGAGCGTGGCGGTGGCGGACGGCTGCTGCGAGCACGCGGCCAGCGACACCAACAAACCGATGCCCAGCCAGAGACGAAAGCGGTTCAATGCAGCAGACCCAATACCTTGGCTTCGAACACGGCGGCGGTGCGGGAGCCGACGGCCAGTTTGCGGTAGATGCTCTTGGTGTAGCTCTCGATGGTGAAGCGTGACAGGCCGGTCAGTCCGGCGATCTCTCGATTGCTGAAACCACGCGCCACTAGCCGAAGGATCTCGGACTCGCGTTCCGACAACGTCTCGCCCGTCGTGGAGGCCGTAGGCGGCGCGGGCGCCGCCGGCTCATCCGCGGCGCCCAGAAGCGCCAGGATGCGTCGGGCGACGAAGGGATCGATGGGTGCGCCACCGCGCTGGATAGCCTGCAGTGCTAGTGCCAGCTCGGCATCCTCGCGCTCTTTCAGCAAGTAACCGATGGCTCCCGCACGCAGGGCACTCAACACGGTTTCCTCATCCCCCCATCCGGAGATGACCACCGCGGGCACGTGCGGACGATGGGTACGCAGCCAGGAGATCAGCTCGATGCCGTTGCCGTCGGGCAGGCCGATGTCGACCAGGACCAAGCGGATGGCGTCGTTCTCCAGGCACAGCTTCGCCTCGGCAAGGCTGCCAGCGAAGACGGGCGGCACGGCAGCACCCGGCTGGCCGGCGAGCAGCCGTCCCAGGCGCAGCTGCATGGCCGGATCGTCTTCGACGACCAGCGCCGGGCTCAAAGCAATAGCTTCCCCTGTCGTCCCCATCATCGCGATTCGTACCCCCGTGGACGCAATTATGCGCTAACAGCGTGGCAACTTCGGGTCGGGAGCGAATTCCGCCCATAGACGGAATCTGGCTGAGCTGCAAGGACTCATACCCCCTGAAATCGGGGATACCCCCTCTGTTTGCCGTATGCCTAACTGATCGCACTTAAAAAATGCGGGGCAGGGGAGACAACGCGATGTGCAGCACGAGGCCACGGCGATTTTGGCGTGGGCTATCCAAGCTCGCGCTGTTGGGCGTGATCGCCTTGCCAGCCCTCGCGCAAGCGTCGCCCGGCTGCCAGGCGCTCAATGGGCAAAGTGGCACCATTCTCGGCCACGGATACTTGCAGCTGCTGACCAATAACGAGCAGGTCAACCAGGGGGATTACGTAACGCTGACCTCGTCCGGCACGGTCTTGTACCTCAGCTCCTTCCTGCTGATGACCACCAATGCCAATACCGTCTCCGGCGCAGAGACGGGCTCGGGGGCGAGTGCCGATAACCTCACCAATCAGCTCAGCAGTTCCGCGACGTACAGCATTACTTGCCGATCCGCCGGCGCCACCATATCGAGTGTCAGCCCGGCTTCGGCGACGGTTGGCAGCTCCACGACCATTTCAGGCTCCGGTTTCTGGGGGGCTACGCAGGTACTTTTCGGTGCGATGCCCGCCGCCTCATTTTCCGTCAACTACGGTTCCGGCAACCCGATCATCAACGCGGTGGTGCCCAACGGCTCGGGTACGGTGACGATGACGGTGGTCACCGATGCGGGTACTTATAGCGGCGGGTCGTTTACGTTTGCCGCACCCACGGCCGGCCCCTCAAGCGCCAACGTGGCATTCAACAGCAGCAACAACGCCATTCCCTTGAATATCAACGGCAATCCCACGGCTGTGGCGGTGGCCAGCGCGCCTACCCATGGCGTGGCAACTGCCAGGGGAACGACGATCGCGTATTCACCGGCCGCCGGCTACTCGGGACCGGACAGCTTTACCTACACGGCCACCAATGCCGCCGGCACATCGTCCCCAGCGACCGTAACGATCACCGTCAGCTCACCGGCGGCGCCTACGGCGGCAGCCGTTTCGGCAACGACCCCCTACAACACGGCAACCAACATCAATCTGGCGAGCGCCATCACCGGAACCAACATTGCGGCCGTGACCATCGCCAGTGCGCCGGCGCACGGCACGGCGAGCGTCTCGGGTGAAACGGTCACCTATACGCCATCGGCGACGTTCTACGGCGGCACGGATAGTTTCACCTACACCGCAACGAATCCTGGAGGAACCTCCGCGCCGGCAACCGTCACCGTGACCGTCAACGCGGTGGGCATCCCCACGGTTTCAGCCACCTCGGTCACGGCGCACTACAACACGCCAACAAATATCAATCTGGCGACTGCCATCGCCGGAGTCAATATCACAGCGGTCAACATCGCCAGCGCACCCGCGCATGGCACGGCGACCGTCTCGGGTGAAACGGTGACTTACACACCGTCGGCAACGTTTTACGGCGGCACGGACAGCTTCACCTACACCGCGACCAACCCGGGCGGCACATCGGTACCGGCGGCCATTACGGTCAACGTGGGCGCCCTTCCCGTAGCCACCGCCGCCGCGAAGTCGGCAACGACGCCGTATAACACCGCGACGACCATCGACCTTACCAGCGCCATCTCAGGCACTGGCGTCACTGGCGTCCTTATCGCAAGTTCGCCGGCGCGCGGTACGGTGAGCGCGTCGGGTGAGACCGTGACCTACACACCCTCCTCCACGTTCTACGGCGGCACCGACAGCTTTACCTATACCGCGGTCAACCCGGGCGGCCATTCAGCACCTGCAACCGTCACGATTACGGTTACGCCACTGAGCACGCCAGTCGCGGCGGCACTCTCCGTCGTCACCACGAAGGCAACGCCCGTACTCATCGAAGCCGCCGCGGTGGCAACTGGCCCGCAACCCTTGACCGGTGCAACGGTGGCGACACAGCCTACGCATGGCACGGCCACGGCTAGTGGCGAACAGATCGTCTACACACCGGCCGCAGGCTTCGTGGGGACAGATACGTTCAACTATCAGTTGAGCAACCATTTCGGTACCTCGGCGCCGGGCACTATCACGGTCATGGTCACCGCCTCTGGCAGTGCCGCCGGACTGAGCCAAACGGTTTCCACGCAACCCGGTAGCTCCGTGTCGGTGAATCTTGCCGCAGTAGCGCCTGACACCTATACGTCATCCGCATTGCTCGGATTGTCACCCGCCGATGCAGGCACTACGACGCTGAGCCAACCGACCACGCTGACGTTTACGCCCGCGTCGACGTTCCGAGGCTTGGTGCATATCACAGCCGTACTCAGGGGAACCGCTGGGGAACCGCAGGTGATCGACGTGCTCGTGCTGGTCAGCAGCCAGCCCGATCCCTCGCGCAATCCGGATGCGCTCGGCCTGATCAATGCCCAGACCATGCAAGCCAAGCGTTTTGCAGAGAACCAGCTACGCAACATCCAAAGTCGGCTGGACAGTTTGCATGATGGAAATGCAGTGGTCGCCTTCAGCAACAACGTATCGATCAGCCTTAATGGCAAGCCAATGCAGGCACCGACGAGCGTGGCTGCAAATGCGAAGAGCGCGGGGGCAACCGGCACGGCCCTGCCTATTGGTCTGCGCCCCGGCATGGGTGCCGCCGAGAGCAGTGATGACACATCTGCCCCGGTAGGTACGGCGCCCCAAGGTAGCGCCCCCAAAAATCAGATACCTACTCCATCGGATCTTGGCGTGTGGATCAACGGCGCGGCGAATTTCGGCTCTTTCGATGCCTACCGGCGCGCTGCCGGATTTGATTCCGACAACATCGCGGTGAACACCGGTGTGGACCAGCGCATCGGCGAGCACGCCCTGGTCGGCTTCAGCTTCGGCTATAACCATGACCATAGCGATGTCGGCAACGATGGCACGCGCAGCGTCGCACAGGGTTACAGCGCTGCCATCTACGGTAGCTACCAGCCGACATCGCACGTCTATATCGATGGCGTTCTGGGTGGCGGCGGACTGCGTTTTGATAGCCGGCGTTACGCTGACGGTAGCGGCACCGCCCTCGCAGGCCATCGCAACGGCGACCAGTGGTTCGCCTCGCTCACGGCAAGCTACGCATACAAGGCGGGCACATGGGCCGTGTCGCCCTACGGGCGACTGGCATGGTCGCTGTCGTCACTCAACGGTTACGCGGAAAGCGGCGATGCCGTCGAAGCCTTGAACTACGGCACCCAGACGGTGCGCACCTCGCAGGTGCTCTTGGGGGTACGTGCGAGCGGCAAGATGGCCTGGAACGATAACCTGTTCATGCCACACGTACGCCTGGAAGTCGGCCACGATTTCCAGGGTACCAGCAATACCACCTTGGGCTACGCCTTCGTGCCGACAGCGGGCTCCTGGAATGTGTTGACGAACCCTTATTCCGCCAACGGCACCAGTGTGCAGGCGGGCGTTGGGGGTGACTTGCAGCTTCTGGACGATCTGTTGATAACCACGGAGTATCAATACCTGCTGATGCCGCATGCCCACGACCAGAGCATACGAGTAGGAGTGCGCAAACAATTTTAGGCATCACCTCTCCCCCAGACTTTGTCTGCGATACCTGATCCCATTTGGCACCGCGAAGTCACCTTCGGTGGGCCAATTTATGGTTTAGCCGCGTGGCCAATTTATGCTTTAACGAACAGAAGTGAACCCGACCCCGTTCGCCCGTTCGCCGGGTTGGTTTTTTTGACCAGCCCCCGGGCCTCGCCTGTGCCCGGCCGCGGCCTTACCTTGCCCTACGGGTGCGCTGCAATGAGCGCTCCTGGCGTGCTCGGCGGCTACGACAGCCAATCGGTTGAACGCCGCGGGGCCACCTCAAAACGGTGGAAGTGGGCGCGTGTGATGGCGATAGCCAAGTGGTTGGCCCTCTGGCTTAGCGCTCGTTGCCCCAAGCGCGTTCAATCTCATCCATTACCGAATGCATCAACTCGGCTGGCGACATCAGCGACGCCTCACAAATACGCCCGTGGCGAAGTCCGCGAAAGACGCTGCCTATATGGTATGTCGCCGACCAGCGGACACTGTCGTTGGCCGCAGGCACAAAATCTGCCGTATAGGACATGCCACCACCACTCATTCCACATACGGCCATGCTGGTCATTGATCGGTCCTCCGTTGACTGGGCTCATTGACCGTACTCGCCTATTGGCCTTGAGGTGTGAATATCTTCAGCGGCCGGGACAAGCGATCGGTTTCGAGCGCACGTGCCGTCGCCTCACCGTCACGTAACAACTACAAGCGCATGCTGCTCTGGCGCCAGGAAGAAATCTCCTCCTTGGCAGGCGTCTCAGCCTCGCGGTCCTCTCCCTAACGCCATCTGAGTATTTCTCCGATCTGTATCGGAGTTGCGGCTTCGTCCGCTCTGGATCCGCAAGGCGGGTCCCCACTAAAGGCAAATACTCATGTCCGACAATAACGATTCCAACGTTTCCAACGTCAAGGGCAAGAACCTCGTCGATACTGCCGCTGCCAATGGCAGCTTCAATACGCTGGGCAAAGCGCTCGAAGCGGCCGAGCTCACCCACGTGCTGACGGGCACCGGTCCGTACACGGTTTTTGCGCCGACCGATGAGGCGTTCGAGAAGCTGCCCAAGGACACCTTGAACAACTGGCTCAAGCCGGAAAACAAGGCCGAATTGATCTCCGTGCTTAAGTATCACGTGCTGCCAGGTCGCTCTTCGGCGGTCGATGTAGCGAAGCTCACTTCGCCCAAGATGATGCAAGGTCAAACCGCGGCGATCACCATGGATGGCGACTCGCTTCGCATTGGCAATGCCACCATCACGAAGTCGGACATCACCTCGAGCAATGGCGTTATCCATGCGATTGACGCAGTCAACGTGCCAACCAAACAGTAACTGACCGAAGCTTGTGGCGGACCTAACCGCCACAAGTCCTGGCAGGTATCCGAAGGGCTGATGCACGCGTCGCAGCTGCAAACCACACGCCACGGGGAATGCCATCGCTATGACGGGTCGACCATCATAACCATCTGCAGGGTCACCTGTGCTTCCAAGCCGCCGGCATGGCTGGCAGGAAGCCGAAACTTGAGGTAACACCAATGCCCAGCCATTTTCGCTTTTCCTCGCGCCCCTCGCGGTTGGCCGCGTTAGCTCACTCCATCGGCGAGGTGCTTCGTCACATGCTGGGTGAACCACACGCGCAGCTTTCTCCTGTGATGTCCCACCGGCAACAGCTTGCCGCTGCCGTGGAAGCCGCACGAAGACTCAAACGTGGTGTTAGGCGATGATCCACAATGCCTTCGCAAGATTGGGGTTTTTCTTCCGGCCGTTTCGGCGCGGCGCATATCAGCACGCGCCATCTATCGAAGAGTTGTANGTGATACGCCTCGATTCGCGCTCGCGAATAGCCCGCTGGTGGAGGAAATTCCTGTTGTCGCTTTCGGAGATCAAGAGGCGATAGCAACCAATGGCGCTCACTCGATCGCAGCTTGTCGACGGCCTTATCGCTCTGGATGCAGAGCTGCTGAGGCTCGAGACAAATGGTGAGCCCGAGGAAGCCTTGCAGCTGGCGTTCGAGCGAATGGTCAACACATCAACCCGCACCGTAGGACCGCGAGACCGCCNCTGGTGGTGGCGCCAGCTCTACTGCGCCATGGACCGGCGTGCGGTTCGANGGAAAGGGCTGACAGAGATGACTCGCGATGACCCAGCCTGACCCGACCCAGGAAGGCCGGTTGCGCTACGCCGCGACCGATGGCTTTTTCGATATCGCCGCATTCTTTTTGATGCGCAAAGGCCAATCTCACTTAGTCCCTTGTCGATGCAGGCTAAGCTGCAACCGGCCTTGCCTGGGCCGATGCGGCTGCCAAGCATGCGCTTGGCGTTCCGCGGCCGAGGGGCCGGAGCGAACAAGTTATCTCTTGAGGCATTAAGGGCAGAGCGAGCCTTCAAAAGACGTGCTCGGGAGCGCTTCGGTGGGACTCGCCTGGAGCTAAGACCGTCATATCGTCTATGCAGCATGCTTAGCTAGCGGAGTTGCAGGGGTTGCGACTTCTCGTTAATGGCTTCAGCCACTTTCGAGGGGCTTGTATAAGCATAGGCCGCGGACAATTTGTCTGCTCGATCATAGCTTGACATGTAGCGGGATACCGAACGGGATACGGATCTAGTTATTGGAGTTATAAAGATATGACAATCAATAACATATATCTTCGTTATGGGGATTGGTGGGCCCNCCATTACCGACCGTCGATCTCGGAAGTGAACCCGACCCCGTTCGCCGCCGCCATCAATCAGTGGCCACACGTTCGCTAGGGCGCAGGCGTTCTCAACCCCTAAACGGGCAACTGCCTATTCGCGGAACTAACGTGGGGCAGTTTTGGTTGGAACGTATTGCATCGTCCACCTTGGTTCGGTGCCCGGCGTGTATTCGTTCCCAACCCACGGCGTGCCGCAAATGTGCAGATAGGCATACGGGGTGCCGGCGAACATGATCCAAGCGCCGGCATCCCGCACAGTCGTGGGAAGGCCGCAGTGCTTGGCATCAAAGGGCCAAAGCACCATCCAGTGCGGTCCAATGGGAATGGCCGGGCTGGTCTTGTCGTGGACGGAATCGTTGCTGTGCTGCGTGGCTCCGCAGAGCATGTAGCAAAGGCCTGGCGTTTTGATGGTAGGGGCAGGGCGGCCCGCCAAAATGTCATTGAACCACTGCAGCGCCAACGCATCGGCGCACATGGGTGGGTCCCCCACTTTGTTTTCATTGCCCGGCGTGCAGACCCAACCGTTACTGCCCTGGCGAAGCACGGTCATGTTGCCGCGATGATCCATTTCCGCCACGGTTGCATCGCTCGTGATTTCCCGAGGCCCGGCGCGCATGGCGCGGGCAATCTTTACCGCTTTTTCGAGCTCAGCCTCAGAACTCGAAGGAGCAACCTGGCCTGCCAAAGCGACCGCGGCGTTGCTATAGCTTCCAGAGCCGGCGCCATTCTGAGCCGCCGCTCGCCCAGACAATATGGCCATCGCGGAGCCGAAGAAAGCGAGTTGGCCAATCGCTTCACGCCTTGATTTAGAGGCGCATTCGTTATCCATGAGACCGTCTCGATCAATCATGTCGGCTCCTTGTGAGATGGGGGCTATCGCAGGGTGTTAACCAGCACAGACTTTGCCGTCGCTGCAGAATCAATCTTCGGGCCGGCGATCGCTCACTGCGATGGGACAGATCCCTTCTTCGCAGCAAGCGAGGACGTATCGTCCCGCACACAGAATGGGCCGCCCCTTCGAACGCTATAAACCTCCGGAAGCGGTCCGCATTGTCTGAAAGGGGACGTGATCAAATCGTCTTGAGCGCGGGTCGGAGAACGATCGCTG
>JGI25162J39368_1000968_pt1 | contig 18305 bp, 17 predicted proteins | sample AraplaL_Cvi_mTSA_FD_39368 | JGI IMG/M metagenome (IMG submission 39368) | reverse complement strand
GACCTGGCCGCTTACGCAGCGGGCGTTTCGACTGCCTGCCGGCAGCCGAGTCACTTTTCTTTTGCTGGCCCAAAAGAAAAGTAACCCAAAGAAAATGGCCTCTAGAGCTCGCAGCATCGTGTTGGGATAAGCCCGAACGGTTGAGGAGGGTTGTGGCGGGACACCCATGGGAGGCCACACAGCGGGGACTCCGAAGCGTTACGCAACGCGCCCGAATCGCTGAGGACTTAAAGCGGAGCCTCGCTGCGCATCGGCTCTTGAGTTTCGGGGTGCACGTCACTTCTCCCTCTCCCCTATGGGGAGAGGGCTGGGGCATTGCCACCTTTACGGTGGTGAGGGGCGGGTGCTTGCGAATGTGCTGCCTATCCTTCCCTTGTGCACTATGCGCGTAGGGACCTAAGTCCTAACCTTATCCCACCCCCTCCCCAACGACTCCCATGCCCGAACCCTCCCGCGAAGCACGTGCCGACGCCTTGCTCGATTCGATGCAGGAAGAACGCACGCGTCGCCTGAAGATATTTCTCGGCGCCGCGCCGGGCGTGGGCAAGACGTTCGCCATGCTCTCGGCGGCGCGTGAACTGAAGCGGCAGGGCATCGACGTGGTGATCGGGCTGGTGGAGACGCATGGGCGGCAGGAAACCGCTGCGCTGCTTGACGGGCTGGAGCAGCTGCCGCGCCGCAAGGTGAACTACAAGGGCCGCGACTTCACCGAGTTCGATCTCGATGCGGCGCTTGCGCGTCGTCCGGACATCATCCTGGTCGACGAACTGGCGCACACCAACCTGCCGGGCGGGCGGCACGAGCGACGATGGCAGGATATCGCCGAGCTGCTCGAGGCGGGCATCGAGGTCTATACCGCGCTCAACGTGCAGCACTTGGAGAGCCTCAATGACCAGGTGCGGCGCATCACCAATGTCACCGTGCGCGAAACGGTGCCCGACGCTTTTCTCGATCGCGCCCGAGACATCGTGCTGGTCGATCTTCCGCCGCGCGAACTGATCCAGCGCCTGAAACAGGGCAAGGTCTACGTGCCCGAGACGGCTGCCGCCGCGCTCGATGCCTTCTTCTCGCCGACCAATCTCGTTGCGTTGCGCGAGTTGGCCGTGGACACCGTGGCCGGCCACGTGGACAGCGACCTGCGCGAGCACATGCTGGCGCGCGGTGGCGCCATGCCGGTGCGTCGTCGCGTGCTCGCCGCCATCGATGGGCATTCGCAAAGCGAATACCTGGTGCGCATTGCGCGGCGCATCGCCGAGCGGCGCGGCGCGCCATGGAGCGTGGCCTTCGTCGATACCGGCGTGACGCTGGACAAGGCGCGCAGCGAGCGGCTGGACGCGGCCATGCGGCTGGCGCGTCGTCTCGGCGGCGACACCGTGGTGTTGCGCGGCCATGCCATTGCCGATGAGCTCATCGCGCATGCGGATCGTGAAGGCATCGGCCAGATCATCCTCGGCCGTACGCGCGAGCGACCGCTGGCGCGCATGCTCGGTCGTTCGCTGACGCAGTTGTTGCTGCGGCGTGGCGCGCACCTTGAACTCACCATCATCGCCACTCCCGCGGAGCGGGCGAAGTCGCGGCTGCGCCTGCGCATGCCTGGCGGCACCGGACGTCGCGGCGAATATATCTACGCGACGCTGGCCACGCTGGTGGCGTTCGGTCTGTCGTTCATCGCGGATCGGTATCTATCCGTCGCCAATCTCTCGCTGATCTTCCTCACTGCCGTGCTGGTGGTGGCAGTGAGAACGCGCATGGCGGTGGCCGTCTACACGGCGGTGCTGTGTTTCCTCGGCTACAACTTTTTCTTCGCGCCGCCGCGCTACACGTTGATGATCGCCAACGTCGACGACGTGCTGGCGGTGAGCCTGTTCCTGGTCGCGGCGTTGGTCGCCAGCCGGCTCGCCACCAAGCTGGCCAGCCAGGTGGAATCGCTGCGCATGGCGCACGCGCAGGCGCGTGCCTTGTTGGCGTTGGGGCAGCGACTATCCACCAGCACGGATGCCGAGGGCATTCGCCGCGTGGGTGCGGCCGCACTCGCGCATGTGCTGCGTTGCGAAGTGGCAGTGCTGGCGCGCGATGCGAGCCAGGTGCTGCGCGTGGTGGCCGCGTCGCCGCGCGATTTCGATCTGACCTCGCAGGATCTGGGTGCCGCCGAGTGGAGCGAAAAGCACGCCGAGCAGGCCGGCCGCTACACCGACACACTCAACGCCGCACCATGTTGGGTGCTCCCGCTGGGTAGCGACGAAAATCATCTTGGCGTGGCCGCACTGCGTTTCCCGGCCGGGCAGGGCGAGCCCTCCACCGACGAGCGCAGCCTCGCGCTGACCATGGTGCAGGANATNGGCCAGGCGCTGCAGCGTGCGCGTTTGGCCGAGGAACTGGAAGGTGCGCGCGTGCAGGGCGAAACCGAGCGGCTGCGCAACGCGCTGCTCTCCTCGGTATCGCACGATTTGCGTTCGCCGCTGGCTTCGATGATCGGTTCCGCGGGCACGCTCTCCAGCTACGGCGACCAGCTGCCACCGGAAGAACGCCGCGAGCTGCTCGAAGCCATCCTCGGCGAGGGGCAGCGGCTGGATCGCTACATCCAGAACCTGCTCGACATGACGCGCCTGGGCCACGGCACGCTCAAGCTCAATCGCGACTGGACCGATGCCGCCGAGATCGTGGCGGCGGCCACCACGCGCCTGCGCAAGCTGTTTCCCGACCTCAAGGTCGACATCGTGCTGCCGCCGCAAACCTTGTTGCTCTACGTGCATCCGGCATTGATCGAGCAGGCCTTGTTCAACATCCTGGAGAACGCCGCTCGCTTCTCGCCGCNGGGACAACCNGTGCGCGTGGTGGTGCGTCCCAAGGGCGAGCAGGTGCAGATCGATGTGATCGATCGCGGNCCGGGTATTCCGGAAGACGAGCGCGCACGCATCTTCGACATGTTCTATTCCGTCTCGCGCGGCGACCGCGCGCCGCAAGGCACCGGCCTGGGCCTGGCCATCTGCCGCGGCATGATCGGCGCGCACGGCGGCAGCGTGGAGGCCTTGCCGGGCGACGGCGTTGGCACCACCATTCGCATCACCTTGCCGCTCCCGGCGCCGCCCGCGAACCACGCATGACCTCCGCCGCACGTGTCCTGGTCATCGACGACGAGGCACAGATACGCAAGTTCCTCGATATCGGCCTGCGCGCCGAGGGCTACGAGGTATTGCTCGCGGCGAATGCGGCCGAAGGCCTGGCGCTGGCCGCCACGCGCTCGCCCGATCTGGTGATCCTCGACATCGGCCTGCCTGACCGCGAAGGGCACGAGGTGCTCTCCGAGTTGCGCCAGTGGACTCACGTGCCCGTGATCATGCTGTCCGTGCGTGATGCGGAAAGCGAAAAGGTGAAGGCGCTGGACGCAGGCGCGAACGATTACGTCACCAAGCCCTTCGGTATCCAGGAGCTGATGGCGCGCCTGCGTGCGCTGTTGCGCAATCGCCAGGGCGAGCCGGAAGCCATGCAGCGCTACGACGATGGTCAGCTGGTCGTCGACCTCGGCCGCCGCGAAGTGTGGCTGGATGGCGCGCAGCTCTCGCTCACACGCAAGGAATATGCGGTGCTCGCGCTGCTCCTGCGTCATGCGGGCCGCGTGGTGACCCAGCAGCAGCTGCTGCGCGAGATCTGGGGCGCCACCCATACCCACGACAGCCACTACCTGCGCATCGTGGTGGGCAAGCTGCGCCAGAAGCTGGGCGACGACCCCACCACGCCCCGCTGGCTCAAGACCGAGCCCGGCGTCGGCTACCGCTTCATCAGCGCCGCCTGAGCCAGCCGACCTGCGTGTCTCAACCCGTGAGAGGGTTTAGTGGTCTGATTCCCGGACGTTTTTTCGTCCCTCCCGCACGCCGGGACGGGCCGAAGGCGGTCCAGATTCACGGTTCCCCGGCGCACGTCAATTCTGTTGCCCACCGCCGGGGCACGGTTATGATGGCTGCCGGTTCAACATCCCGGTGCTGACTGCCCAAGAACGCAGCGCCGGCTCACAGAGGACATCCCATCCATGGCACGTGGCGTCAACAAAGTCATCATCGTCGGCAATCTCGGCGCCGATCCGGAAACCCGCTACACCGGCAATGGCACCGCCATTACCAGCATCCGCATCGCGACCTCCGAGAACTGGACCGACAAGCAGAGCGGCGAAAAGCAGGAACGCACCGAGTGGCATCGCGTGAAGCTGTTCGGCCGCCTCGCTGAAATCGCCGGCGAATACCTGAAGAAGGGTCGCCAGGTGTATATCGAAGGTTCGCTGCGCACCGACAAGTACACCGACAAGGACGGCGTGGAGCGCTTCAGCACCGACATCATCGCCGCTGAAATGCAGATGCTCGGCGGCGGTTCCGAAGGCGGCGCGGGCGGCGGTGGCGGCGGTAACTTCCAGCGCGCCCAGGGCGGCGGTGGCGGTGGCGGCCAGCAGCGCCAGGGCGGCTACGGCGGCGGTGGTGGTGGCCAGGCACGCGGCGGCGACAACTTCGGCGGCGGCTCGCGCGGTGGCGACAATTACGGCAACCAGCAGCGCCAGTCCGCACCGCCCGCGCAGAACAACAGCTTCGACGACGACGATATTCCGTTCTAAGTTCGTCGTTGACTACATCGTTGTGCTTGACCAAAAGGCCATGAACTTCATGGCCTTTTTTTTAACGCGACTTCAGGTGCGGCAGGTGGCATGGAGATATCTTTTCTGGCGGGCATGAACCAACGGAGGATTGATGATGAAGGCAACGCCAGCACAATCGGAAGCCGATGCGTTTGTCGACCCAACATCACCGCTCAGAAGGCGCCAAGAGGTGCTTAACGAAGAACGCCGTCGACGTTGCTTAGTTTCCCGCGTACTGGCGTGGAAGGCGTCGTCATTGCCGGGAGAAAAGCCGTGAAATGTGCCTCTGTTTTCCTCGTCGCGGCGCTCGTTCTTTGTGCTGGATGCGCGTCGTCCGATAGCTCCCATGCACGTGCCACATCTCTTCCGTTGGACTATTTCGACAGCCAACAGCGATGTTACGCCGCTTGGACGAACATTCTCGACCAGTGGATCAAGCAAACCGGTGGACTGAGGCCGAGTGTGGACGCGTCGCGTCGCATGATTGCTCAGGACACCAAAACGGATCTTTCCCGCCTAATCAGGGCCACATGGAAAAAGTTGGGTAATCCCCAGCAAGCGACCTCGATTGATATTGCGTCTGCCTTCTCTTCCGTTGTCACGGACGAGGTGCCGCCCGATTGCCGAACGATCATCTGGCTAAGGCCGTTGCTCACCGAGGTTCCCGAGACTTTCGCTGCGGGAGCTAAGCAGGCTTTGCTCAACGAGGCCCCTGTCAATGATCGGGTCGGTGACCACGCGTTCTCCGCATGGCTCATCCTGCAGTTGCTTGCTCCGGAAAATCTGCTGGGCAAGATTCAATAAGCCACATAGGCCTTTGGGCGCATGGGCTAGACGAAAAGGCCATGATTTCTCATGGCCTTTTTTAATGGGAAGAAGGGCTACGCGCGACGCGCCACCCGTGGCTGTCGCATTGAGGCGCCTCACCGGCCTTGGGCGCCTGATTCCGCCAGGTGGCAGCGGGCTCTGAAGGGCTCGTCGGGATTCATCGGAATAAAACGGACGGTGGAACGGTTATGTGGATAGCGCCTCGGCTCGAAGGGCCGGGCGTTGAGTCCATTCAACAAGGTTCCCACACCCATGCTGGTTCCCACTCGTATCACCGTAAGCTACACACGCACCGCCAAAGTTCTGCACTGGCTGGTGGCCCTGTTCATACTGACGAACTTTGTCATCGGTCTGTGCATGGAGCACTTCCCCGGCTACACGCATACCTCGCCTGAATGGAACGGCATCCTTTTCTGGCATGGCTCGATCGGCGCCTTGGTGCTCTGGCTGGCCGTTGCGCGGATTATCTGGCGCAAGAGCCATCGACCGCCGCCGTTGCCTGCCAGCATTCCGCGCTGGCAAGTGCGGATGGCACACGGTGTCCATGGGCTGCTTTATCTGGCGATGCTGGTGCTGCCGCTTTCTGGATACGCGCATCGCGTCGCGGGAAAACATGCAGTCAACTTTTTTGGCCTGTGGAATTGGCCCAATCTTTTCGCGCCCAACGAGTCGTTGCGCGTTCTGTTCGGGACCGTCCATGTCAGCCTCGCTTTCGGGCTGGCCGGTCTTCTTGTCCTTCATTTCGGCGCCGTGCTGAAGCATCTGGTGATCAACCGCGACGGCGTGGTCAGGCGAATGTTCTGATCCGATCTCCTGGGTATTCATTTGCTGAAGCTTGATTACCACGCCGTTGAACGGAGGGCGGAAGCATGCACTACCGGAACATCCAAGGATTGCGCGCCGCCGCTGCGCTGATGGCTTTCTGCAGGCATCTGTTCTGGGATATCGCAACGATGCGCATGCATCGGGCCAAGCCCTGGGTGATGGCGATCGGCATCTCCAGCGGCGACATTTTCTCTGTGATATCCGGTTTGATCATCTATCACGTCGTGAGACGGTCGGCTGCCTTGCTCACTCCACTCATGGCCATCATCGGCCTTGGCGCTGGGTTGCTCAGCTATCACTTTTTAGAGAGGCCTTTGCTTCGCGTGTTTCGCGCGGGCCGACATGCTTTGGCGCGTGGGCCTGATCGAGTGACTCACGCCAGCCATTCCCCGACTTAGTCGCCACCGGAAGGAGTAGCTCATGATCACGATCAAGTCTCTTGGCCTTGCTGACGCAACCCTCGTTATCCAGGCCGGAGTCGACCACGCCAACAAGATTGGTTCGCCCAGTACGATCGCTGTAGTGGATGCGGGTGGAACGGTGATAGCACAAGCGAGAATGGATGGTGCGTCGCTGTCGAGCGTCGCGCTGGCTTACGACAAGGCGTACACCAGTCTTTCCTGCCGGTTGGCCACGAGCGAGATCACCAAGATCGCGCAGCCGGGTGGCGATTTCTACGGCATCGCCAACGGGCTGGGTGGCCGCGCCATCATTTTTCCTGGCGGCATCCCGATCAAGGTCGGCGATCAGGTGGTTGGTGCCGTGGGTGCGAGTGGAGGCAACGGCGCGCAGGACGAAGAAGTGGCACGTGCAGCGGCGGCATTTCTGGCTAGTGAAGAATACGGGAGCCTGCAATGACCACCATCATGATCACCGGAGCGGGCAGCGGCTTGAACAATGGGGCCGCCTTCGAACTCGCCGCGCGCGGTTACGATGTGATCGCCTGCGTGGAAATCTACCCGCAGGTTCGCGCGCTTGAACTGCAGGCACAGGAACGCGGCGTCAAACTTCGCATCGAAAAACTCGACGTCACCCAGGCGGGTGATCGTCGACGCGCGGCATCGTGGGACGTCGACGTGTTGCTCAACGGCGCGGGCATCATCGAGGGCGGCGCCATCGTGGATGTCCCCGGGGCCAACATGCGGCGGCAGTTCGAGGTCAACGTGATCGGCCCCGTCCTGCTGACGCAAGGTATTGCCAGGAACATGATCCAGCGACGGAGCGGCAAGATCATCTTCATGTCGTCCGTCGTCGGGATTCTGTCGGGGCCCTTCGTCGGCATCTATGGCGCCTCAAAACATGCCCTTGAAGCGATTGCGGAAACCATGGGCATGGAACTGCAGGAATTTGGCATCCAGGTGGCGGTGATCAACCCGGGGCCGTATCTCACGGGGTTCAACGACGCCGGTTTCCTCGCGCCCGCCGACTGGGATGACGATCCGTCCACGCGCGTCTTTGATTACCAGAAGCTCTCGTTTCCCTTCGCTCAGTTCGCGCCGTCGTCGGTGTTCAAGAGCATTGCGGACGTTGTCGCGGGCGACTCGGTGCTGTTCCGGAACGTCGTGGCACCGGAACTCAGCGACGGCGTGCGTGAACAGTCCCTGCAGGTTTGGACGCGCAGGGCGACGGATGGCCTTGGTACACGATCCGCACTCGTCCAGATGTCCTATGACATGAAGCCGGAGACCAGGGCGTGAGGCCATGCATGCTACGGCTCGCGCTCAGCCAGCAAGAACCCTAGACCCCCGTTGGCGTGTACCGCTTTACGCCAAAGCCCCCATCCTTTGGGGGCTTTTCCTTTCATGGCGAGATGTTTCCATGCCGGCCCGGGATTTCTCCGCAGCGCGGGTTCCCGACTCCAAGGCCTGCCGGAAGTCACCCTTGCCGCCCGCGAAATATCATGTATACAACGTATACATGGCCCGCCTCACCACTGCTGAGAAGATCCTCCACGTCGCGCACCGTCTGTTCGACGGAGAGGGTGCCGATGCAGTGACCATGCGTCGCGTGGCCGACGCGGTGGGCATTACCCCCATGGCGATCTATCGTCATTTCCCCAACCGCGATGCGCTCTTGAAGCGTCTTTCCGACGACAGCTTCAACACCGTCGCCGGTGAATGGAAAAAACGGTCGCGCAGCCGCGACCCAATCAAGCGGTTGATCGCATTGGCGGAACCGTATCTGGACTACGCACTCGCGCACCCGCATTTGTTCGATCACGCCTTTTCAGTTCGCCGCGAGGATGCCCGGCGCTATCCGGAAGATTTTCGCGCCGGTCGGTCGCCCACGTTCAATGTTGTGGTCGATGCGGTGAAAGAGGCCATGGCGGCCGGCGTGTTGAAAGAAGACGATCCGCACGACGTCGCCATGGCCCTCTGGGCGCAGCAGCACGGTCTGATCTCGCTCTATCGCGCTGGACGCTTCAGTTACGACGAGGCGCAGTTTCGAGCCTTCTACAAGCAATCATTGGAGAGGTTGATCCATGGCATCAAAGCCTGAAAACGTGCGATGGACCGCGGCGTTGGCGGCGACTGCCCTGGCAGCGCTGGCCTGGTGGTTCGGCAGCGGCGTGCAACCGCAATGGTGGCTGACGTGGCTGGCGCCGTTGCCGGTGCTGTGGCTCGCGCCTCGCATCGGAGCGCGTTGGGCTGCGCTCTGCGCCTTCGCGGCTTATCTCCTGGGTGGCCTCAACGTGTGGACTTATCTGCACACGGCGGTTGGACTGCCGGTGCTGCCCATCGTCTGCTTCATCGCCCTGGCTGGCGTCATGCTCGCCCTGTGCGTACTGCTGTTTCGTCGATTGCTGTTGCGCGGCCATGCGCTGGCAGCGGCGTTGTCGGTGCCGATGGCGTGGGTCGCCTGCGAATACGTCAACAACCTGCTGTCGCCGCACGCCACCTTCTTCAACATCGGCTATACGCAGGCTGTCGCGCTGCCCATCATTCAGATCGCCGCGGTAACCGGTATCTGGGGCATCGGTTTTCTCGTGTTGCTGTTTCCCAGTGCCGTGGCTGTGCAGCTGTGGCCGCAAACGCCGCGCCGTGATCGTCTGGTCGTGGCATCCGTGGCTGCATTGGCGGTAATTGCCACGGCTGCCTACGGCGGCTGGCGCTTGCATGAGCCAGCGTCATCCACGGTTCGAATCGGCCTGGCATCGCTGCAAGGCCCGATGCGCGCCGAGGACAGTGCAGAAGGCAAGGCGTTTCAACAGCGCTACGCAGCAGCGATGGGACGCCTCGCTGATGCCGGCGCGAAGATCGTGCTGATTCCGGAAACGTCCTTCTTGACCGCCGACCCGGGCATTCCCGCATTCGTGCAACTGGCCACGCAGCGCGACCTCACCATCGGCGCCGGCATCGATTTCAAGGGTGATCCACAGGCGGAGCGCAACATGCTCTCGGTGATCCAGCCGAGCGCCGCGTCACCGGCCACGTACGTCAAGCATCACCTGCTGCTGGGTCTGGAGCAGTCCACGCCCGGCGACAGCTACACGATGCTCCATGGCAGTCCGCGCATCGGCCTGGCCATCTGCAAGGACATGGATTTTCACGACACCGCACGCGCCTATGCGTTGCGTCGCGCACAGTTGCTGCTGGTTCCCGCATCGGACTTCACGGTGGATGGTTGGCTCCATAGCCGCATGGCGATCATGCGTGGCGTGGAGGGCGGCTTTGCCATCGCGCGTGCCGCTCGCAACGGTCGCCTTACCCTAAGCGATGATCGTGGCCGGGTGGTGGCGGAAGCATCCAGTGAGAACCGGGATGCGGAGCTCGTGGGCGATCTTCCGCTTCGTGCAACATCCACGCCTTATGGGCGCTGGGGGGACTGGTTCGTCTATCTCGTCCTGGCCGGCCTGGTGGTGTGCCTGGCGCTGGTTTTTCTCCCTCGCCGCGTCGAGCGATAGCGGGAGGGGCGTCGTTGTCAGGCAATTTTCGGCAACTGCCAGTTGTAGTAGACGGCCGCCACCCGCGACACAAAACACACCAGGCCGCCGAGCACAGCGGCTAAGGCAGGCGGATAGCCGAACCGCCTGCCGATAACGACCACTGCCGCGCCCAGCAATGCTGCGCTTGCGTAGATGTTCGCCACCAGCACCATCGGCACGCGCACGAGCAGGACGTCACGCAGCACGCCGCCGCCGCAGCCGGTGATCGCGCCCATGAGCGTCGCGATGAACGGGCTGATCCGGAAGTCGAGTGCTTTCTCGGCTCCGGCTACCGCGAACAGTGCGAGACCGGCGGCATCAAGCGTGGTCAGCAGCGACGCCGGCAGCGCGGCGATCTGCGTGTGAAGGAAGAACGTCACCAGCCCTGAAGTGAAGGCGAGCACCGGATAGCGCCAGTCGTTGATCGCAATGGGTGGCGTCGCGCCGATCAACAAGTCGCGCACCATGCCGCCGCCGAGTGCCACGATGAAGGACAGTACGACGACGCCGAGCAAATCCAGCCCGGCGCTTATCGCGGCGTTGGCGCCCTCGATCGCAAAGACCACGGTGCCCGCGAGATCGGCGGCAAGCACGACTTGTTTGCGGATCATGAGAGCCCCAAGCACCATGTTCGAGGCAGTCTAATGCAAGATTGCCCGCCGTCCCGGGACGGGCTAGTGTCGCTGGTGAGGCATGAGCGAAGGACCGCGTCTGGCCGTAAAGAAGGTGGTCTGCGCGTTCATGCCTACCGTGGCGGGCAGGGTGCCCGCGCAGAGGAATGGCCATGCTGCTCAAGGAACGTGGTTTCTTTCGGCGGGCGAATCGAAGGCGAACCTGCCTCGGCCTTTTGGGCGCGGTGGCGTTGGCAGCCTGTTCGAATGGCGCGGNGTACGCGCAGTCGGCAGTGGTACCCACGCTCGCGCCAGTGGTCGTGACTGGCGTCCTGCCNGGGCCTGCCCTCTGGAAAGTGAGCAAGGGCAATCATGTGATGTGGGTGCTTGGCCTTGCTTCGCCGCTGCCGAAGAACATGCAGTGGAAATCCGCGGAGGTTGAAAGCCGAATCGCCTCATCGCAAGCGGTGTTGAAGTTGCCAAGCCTGGAGATCGGCGTACGCACAAGCTTCTATCGCAGCTCGATGATGCCATCGGCCCGGGAGCTTGAAAGAAATCCCGGGGGGCAGAGCTTGCAGCACGTGCTGACGCCAGAGCTTTATCAACACTGGCAGGTGCTGAAGGCCAGGTATCTTGGCGACGACGATCGCGTGGAACGCATGCGGCCCATTGTGGCCGGACGCGAACTCTATGAGGCTGCCCTTGAGCACGCCGGTTTGGTTGACGATGACGGCCTGGAACGCATTGTTTACCGGGCGGCCCTTCACGACGGCATCGCAAGCGTCAACACGTCGTATCAGCTGTTGCTGAAGGATCCACGCGAAGCGGTGCGCTCATTGAGCAACGCGTCGATGAACGATCAGTACTGCCTGAGCCAAGTGCTGGATGCACTCGATCACGGGCTCGTGCAGGCGACGGTGCGGGCCAATGCGTGGGCCACCGGAGACATTGGCGCGCTGCGATCCATCCTGTCGCAAGTCCAGCAGGATTCCTGCCTGTCGACGCTGGACGGTTCGCAGTTCGCCATGGCGCTTGGCATCAACGACATCGAAAGCCGCGTGAGGAAAAGCTGGATCGACAGTGCCGAGCAGGCGATCGACAAGAACAAGCAGACCTTCGCGGTACTGCCGATACACGAACTGCTTGCGCCCGATGGCTACCTGGGTGCACTGCAGGCCAATGGCTATGCCGTACAGGCGCCCGACCAGTGATTCGCGCCATGCCTCATCGAGAGCGACTTCTTCATGGCGTGCAGGGCATGGCCCGAGCGATGCTGCAAGCGCCATTCGGCACCAGGATGGGCAGTAGTCGCATTGGCGACTCCGGCGGCATACTGCGAAGCACCTTCACCATCGGCCCGGAGTCTCCATGCGTCGTCGCGACTTTCTCACCGGAGTGGTAGCCACCACGGCTGCTGCGTCCACCGCCTTTGCGTTGGCCGGCCGGTCGGCGCATGCGCTGCCTGCTGCACCCNCTGCGCCTTCNGGGCTCGCCGGGCTGACCTCCATGACCACTGGCGCCAAGCCGATTTCGGTGGAGGAGCGCCGNGCGCGAATCGCCAAGCTGCAGAAGCTGATGGTGGANCAGAAGATCGGCGCCCTGATCCTGGAGTCGGGTTCGAGCCTGGACTANTTCACCGGCATCCAGTGGCATCGCTCGGAGCGTACGACGGCCGCCGTGATCCCGGCCCGGGGCGACATCGTCGTCGTNACGCCAGCCTTCGAAGAGCCCTCGATCCGCGAGACCCTGGCGGTGGGCGACGATGTGCGGCCGTGGAACGAACACGAGANTCCGTTCGCCCTCCTGGTGGGCGCGCTTCGCGACCGTGGCGTGACTTCCGGCGCGATTGCCTTCGAATCCACCACGCGCCTGTTCATCGTCGACGGCGTGCGCGATGCGAGCGCCGGTGCGTATCACGTCGTTTCCGGTGACGCCCTGGTGAAAGCGGTTCGGCTGATCAAGACGCCGGCCGAACTTGCGCTGATGCAAACCGCCAATGACGTCACCCTGGCGGCGCTGCGCTACGTGCATGGCAACGTTCGCGCCGGCATGCGCCCCAGCGAGATCGCCGACATGATGAATGCTGCCACCGTGGCCCTGGGCGGTGCGCCGGAGTTCGCTCTCGTGCTGATCAACGAGGCCAGTGCCTATCCGCACGGCTCGCATCAACCGCAGACCCTGCATGAGGGTTCGGTCATCCTGATGGACGTGGGTTGCGCCGTGCATGGCTATCAATCCGATATCTCGCGCACCTGGGTGATGGGCCAGCCGACCGCGAAGCAGCGCAAGGTCTGGGACACCGTGAAGCGCGGCCAGGAAATCGCGTTGGCCACCGCCAAGCTGGGCACGCCCGTGGGCGCCATCGACGATGCCGTGCGCGCCTACTACGAAAAGGAAGGCTGGGGCCCCGGCTACAAGCTGCCCGGTCTTCCCCATCGCACCGGCCACGGCATCGGCCTCGACGGCCACGAATCGCCCTATCTCGTCCACGGCGACGCCACGCCACTGGCCGCGGGCATGTGTTTTTCCGACGAACCGGGCATCTACATTCCCGGCGAATTCGGCATCCGCCTGGAAGACTGCTGGCACATGACCGACACCGGCCCGAAGCTTTTCACGGCGCTCGCGAAGTCGATGGAAGATCCGATCTGATTGATTCGAGGGGGTGTTATACGGCGTTGCTGAGACGTCGGCTTTCGACCCAAAGCAGACCTAAGGACCGTAACGGGGCATCTCTTCGCAAAAACGGGGAACTGATGAAATCAAAGCTCTTGGTCCTGATTCTTCTCTTAACTTTGCCCTTCGGCGCTTGGGCGCTTGGGCGGGCGACTGTGCTGCGTTGGAAAGCCAAGCCCAGCAAATGGGAGTCCATATCCCATCGCATGAGTCAGGAAGAGTGACCATAGGAGCCGGGCGAGTGATGTTCTATAGCGGACCGAGCGAAACCTGCAGGGAGAAGGGAGTCTTCGTCCTCACAGGCGAAACACTGGACGCTTACATTGAGTTCAAGGGCTTTACCATGGTCCTCTACATCAATGCGAAGACTGGCCACGACACGACAGGCTGGGTTGAGAGCTCGCGATTGAAAGAAACTGGCTATGGGATTGGCCCGAATTGAGAGTCCGCTTTCGACCCGAAGCGGACCTAACTGTGCGGCGCACTGATCGGAGGAGTCTTAGGGCGGCATGAAGTCGAGAGTCGAAATTACTCATGTGAGAGACGGAGCAATTATTGATATCAAACAAGCGGAGTCGCGCTGGTTTGGTGTCTTCAGCTTCGTCTTTGCAGTCTGGGTCGCGTGGTCGTCACGGAAGGAACCATCCGCTTGGGTCAGCGCCCCATTCTTTTTGTTTTCTGTCGTGCTGAATCTGCGAATTTACGGGTGTGCCCAAAGAATCGCCGTCTCTAAGGACCATATTGATCTATCTACTATGATTGGACCGATCCGGGTCGGGCATACGCGAATTTCCACAGGGGCGGTAGATCGCACGGAACTACGTGAACGCTGGGTTCGGATGAAAGGACACAGGTATTTGAGTCGCAGAATCGTCTTCATGTCCACGGAGGGTGAATTAGCAAGAACGACACACTTGTCTGTAGGTGATGCGGGCGTGCTGCTTAGCGGCCCCTTGAACGCATTAGGGCCTGGCTAAGCCTGAGGGGCTGCAAGGTCCGCTTTCGACCCGAAGCGGTCCTTCTGAGGCGGCACGTCATATGTACTTAGCCAGACGAGAGCAAGGGGTGTGAGGCAGCAAATGGACAATTCTTCACTACAAGGACAGGAATACCGAAGCGCGTTCACGCTCTACAGCGAGGACGGAAAGCGTGCTGCTGAGGCGCTGGAATTCCGCAATGGCGAAACGTATCTCGACGAGCGGGAGCGGCTTGAAGGGACTACGTTCAAGAATAGGCATTCCGGTAGCTTGGTCGGGCCTTTCGCTTCGCCAGAAGATGCTGAGAAATTCATAGTCGCGACTTCCTGGTTTCGCGGCGACTAGGAATAAGAGTCCGCTTCCGACCCAAAGCGGACCTTTCGCCATTGTTGACGTCACAGGGCGAGAGCCGGAAGACTGGCATCGCTTGCCAAACGGATGGGGGATCTATGCCAAAGCGACTGAGCTTGCTACTGCTGGCGTTACTGTCGTTGCCAGTGTTTTGCCAGGAAGGGTGGAGGGATGCACATGGCCATCCGGCACCCGACACCGACTCCAGGAGGTCCGTCAAAGGATTTGGAGGCTCGCTGTTGGTAACTTCAGATTCGGATTGGCAGGCCAAGTGGCAAACCCCATCCGACACTATTCCTAATTTTTCCCAGGCAAAAGTTGTTTCGCGGGGGCAGCAGATATTCTTCCTGATCTTCTTTGCCAATCCTCTTTTGAAGGATGGTGGCACTGCAGACGTAACTTGCGATGTCGATGTGCTTCGACCTGATGGAAAGACCACGTTTCATCAACTAGATATGCCCTGCTTCAAGGGCGCTATCAACGAGCCCGTGACGCGTACTTTCCTATCGGCGCCTGTTATTGGCTGGACCGGCGATTCAAGCGATTCTTCCGGTACGTGGGTATTGCGCGTGCTTCTCAAGGACAACGTTCGACAAGTCAGCGTGCCGCTTCGCACATCGTTTGAGCTCAAGTGAATCATTTGGATCATCGAGACGTGCGCGGGAAACGCCTTGGCTACAATGGTCCGCTTTCGACCCGAAGCGGACATAAGAAGCAGTGCTGGGCAATGATGCTGGTCCGGGGGAGACATGTCCTTAAAAGATCCAAGGGAAGATCTAGAGCATCGAGCGCCCGTTTGGACAGCCATGACGGATCTCTTTCTGGACACCAAACTGTCGCCCATGCACTTTGGGCACATGGCGAGGGTCTGCGCCGCATCGCCTTACAGCGAACGAGAACTTGACCGCATCTTGTTTACCGAAGTTTGGCCGGCCTTCCTTCCTAATCTGCTCTCAGTTGCTGGGGAGTGGGCTGGGTGGCGAGAAGAATTCGTTCAACAGAGAGTTCTGTCCTCATACCGAAGGCGGATCTATGTTTCTTGGCGGCTTAACCCATTGAAATGGTTTTACTGCCACCAGTGGCGCCGGGTATTGGTCATGGTTAGGGCGATTCGATCGCCCCCTCCCACCACGAAAACGGCGCAGTGAAATGGTCAGCTTCCGACCCGGAGCGGACATAATCAATACAGCTCAATCATGTATCGAGGGGTCAGGGGCGGCAGATGGAGTCCCGTCGCTAGTGCGCGGGTGACCGACGGTCGAGTTACGTGGGTTGACTGGTACGCCGCAATTAAGCAGATATCTTTGCTTGAGTCGGTCTTTTGGAGCTGGGAGAAAGGTATAACGCTATCCCGCGAAGGCATTCCCTATCGCGATTGGTGTCGCTTCCACTCTAGATTACGGCCTGCCCGCGCGATGGCTCTAGATGACAAGTCTCCCATGGACGGCGGCACGTAATGTACGTGACATCATTTCAAGGGGGGCAGGTATCGTTGAGCATCCTTCGGTCCATGGCAGAGACCAAGTCATCAAGCGCTGCGGCGACTTGGGGCACGTCGATTGCTGACATCGCCGGCGCCTTTATATGTCGGAAATGCGGTGTGACCCGGAAGCCCCAGCGCGCAGGGTCCGTAGGTCCGAAGAGACCAATCGCAGGCACCAAAGAAAAGTCGGCCACATGCAGAAAGTACGAGTCGATGCCAAGAAAGAGATCCGACTGGGCGACCAATGCCGTCGTGGTTTCCAGGTCCACACCTTCAAGGCTGAAGATCCGCGACTCAAACGGACCCACGTCAAGATTGCTGTCCATGGGGTCAACCACGGCAGCCACAAATTCAGGATGAGAAGCCAGAAACCCGTTCAAGATTTCAGCAAATCGTTCCCGTGGCCATTGCTTGGAGTCTTTCGTATGGGTGTGCACGCACAGCAGCTTGCTGTTAGGCGGCATCAGCGAGCGAATGTAACGTGCTCGATGCACGTTCTCCGAGGGTAGCGGCGGTAGTGACAGGTAATCGCCAAGCCTGGCTGTGGGGTCAAAGAATTTTGCCAGTTCAAAAGCTTGATCCATAACGTGGCGCTCGCTCGTACTTGGAGCAAGTTGGCCATGGGCTGCGTGCACACCAAAGAATGGCTTGGGATCAATCGCGCGGGCCAGCCGATGCACGTCCTCAGAATCCCAGTAGTTCAAGCTTATGACGCTGTCGAACGCATCATTAGTCGACAGAACGTCGTCTACTCGAAAGCCATGGGTCAGAACGCTGTCGCCGAAGTAGACATCGTGCGTGAAACGAAACCCCGCGTCGGGGAAGAATGTCCGCGCATAGCCCGCAAGACCGATATAGCCAAGCCGACCTTCGAAGATGGATTGCAGCGCCAGAACGGTTGGACGAATCAACAAGTGGTCGCCGAAGGCATTGCAGAAGAAAAGCGCTGGCGAACCAGCGCTTTTCACTAACGCGTGATGTGTCGCAACAACCATTGCCGCGTCAAACGGTCGTTGGGCACACGGTCACTTGCCATTCCTTGTTGGTCGTGGTGACCCAACCGTATGTGCTTGAGCCGGGAGATATCGGCTCCCAAGTCTGGACGATCTGGTGTGCGAAAATGTAGCCGCTACTTGTAGTGCACCATTGGCTCACATTGATGGAGCCGGGCTGCGGTGGTGCGTCGTTGGCAATGGGACCCGCCAACGTGGCAGGTCCATTGATGGGACTACTCGTCTGATGGATGAAGTTCTGAACGTTCCCCGCCTTGAAATCGTCCAGACTCTTCTGTGCCATGGCGCGCCGCGCCGCGTCAGGTGACGTGAGCATCGCCTGAAATTGCGCTACGGAACCGGCGATATAGGGCTTTGCACCTTGGCCGGTATAAGTGCGGACAATCCTTCCGCTAACGGAGCCGTCCAAGTTCACCTGCTGCGCAATGGCGCTTGTGGCGGATCCCACTGCGGCGGCTACAACAATCGAGCCACAGATCATCTTGATCTTCATGGTCACGTCCTTTTGATTGATGCCCGATGACGCTAGCACTAGAAAATTTAGAAAACTATTAGAAGAACGCTTTTTAGTCGTCTAAATTGTCTAAATAATTAGACGTCTAAATCTTTGCGTTGGATGCCATCGGAAGCATTGGTGAATTGAGACGACTGAGCAGGGTATCGCCGAAAATGGATATCTTGGTCACAGATCTTGCCGGGGTGAGGTATGTGGCTACCCAGGAGAGGTTCCGGAGTCGCCACCATAGGTGGAAGAACTTAGACTGCGCTGAGGTCATCTTCCGGCCCATAGCGGATATTTATCTGCAGAGAATGGGGCACAAATTAATGCGTGGTTTGTAACGAGGTATCGATGCGCGCAGGAGGGAGAGTGACACTCCATTGGTTGCTGGCCTTGGTTGGTCTGTTTCTATCCACTGCTTCGTGGTGTGGTGATATCTCCTACATCGCCGGTAACGACCCGGGGATCGTGCGATTCAACCATGAGGCTACTCGGG
>JGI25162J39368_1000950_pt1 | contig 18569 bp, 15 predicted proteins | sample AraplaL_Cvi_mTSA_FD_39368 | JGI IMG/M metagenome (IMG submission 39368) | reverse complement strand
GGCTTGCGAGCATTCAGCGAATTCAAATTGCAGATCAAAATGCTGCGTTTGGGCTTGTCGCAAAAGACCCGGTAGGCCGAGACGATCCGGAGTGCGAACAGGCGCGCGAGCAGATCCTTCTGATCATTGGCCGTCCAATCGCCGGTGAAGCCGAAGTCCTTCTTCAGGCAAAGCATCGCTTCGAAACCCGCGATGGTTCGACGTGCCGTGCTGAAAGTCTGAAGTCCGCGGATCTTCGGCATGTTTTTCTTTACCCGCAAATGGTCGCTCTCGATGCCTTAATGCAGATGCTTGGTGACACAATGAACCGGGCTCGTATGTATAAGCCCATGGTCGACTGTCGTCTTAACTGTTGACGGGTGCCGTCGGTGCCGATCTTCCCCGGCGACAGCAGCGGCTCGTCCCTGAGCATTTTCCGAAAGAAGCGCTTGGCAGCATTGAGAGCATGCTTTGCAGCGAGCAAGACGTCGATCGGGTTTCCGTGATTGTCGATGGCGCGCGGTACAGGTATAGCCACTTGAAGCGGAATTTCCACCGCCGTGGTCAACAGCTGGGTAATCAGGAAAATTTGCGACAAGCCCCTACGCGGTCGTTCAGGCGCTTTGATCCCTCCCGGAGCGTGTTGAAAGTGCGCTTGGGGTTGCCGACGATCTGGCGAAGTCGACGAAGGCCCGTAATGTGGTCGGCAATTGTCTACGGCTTGGATAGTAGAGATAGAAGCCTGGATAGTACGGGCACCATTCCTCGAGAACCCGCACAAGCCGCCCCTGGTCAATTAGTTCCGCGACCTGGCCCTCGAATGCAAAGGCGACGCCTGCACCGTCGAGAGCCGCCTGCACGGCTAAATCCTGTTCGCCAAGGGTGAGCTGTCCAGAGACCTCCACGGAAAGCTCCACNCCGTCACGCTCGAACTCCCACGCANAAAAGCGGCCGCTTTCGAAACGGAACTTAATNCAAGGTATGTTCTTCAGTTCGTCCGGAGTGCNCGGTGTCGGGTAGCGCCTGAAGAACTCTGGNGAGGCAACATAGGCTGANCGTTGGGGAGGGCCGAGCGGAACGGTGATCATGTCCTGCGCAACGACATCTCCGAAGCGGACGCCAGCATCAAATCCCGATGACACCATGTCCACGAGGGCATTGTTAACGACGATATCGACATTCACTCCGGGAAAGGCAGCTAGAAAACGGGTGACAATCGGTAGAAGTACCATCTGGGTCGAGGGCCTTGCGGCGTTGATGCGTAACCTACCAGTTGGCGTATCGCGAAAGGTGTTNAGGTCGTCCAGAGCGTCGTCAATGTCGCGAAAAGCCGGCGCCACGCGCGCTCGCAGCCGTTCGCCGGCCTCCGTCAGCGCGACGCTGCGCGTTGTCCGATTGAGAAGCCGAACNCCGAGATGTTCCTCCAGCGNGCGAAGAACATGGCTGAGAGCTGAAGGTGTGACGCCGATCTCGTCCGCCGCTCGGCGAAAGCTTCCGTGCNGCGCAATGGTGAGGAAAATGGCCANGTGGTTGGGTTCGATGCGCTTCATTGCTGAATCATGCTCAATACCGCATGGAAAATCTAGNGGCTAATCTCAGCACCGCAAATGAACTAGGTCATTGAAGCCCGGCAGGACCGTAGGCAACAAGTAAGGAGACAACCCGATGAAGACTTGGTTTATTACGGGCGTGAGTTCTGGTTTAGGCCAGGCCATCGCCGAAGCAGCATTGGCGGCGGGCGACCGCGTCGTCGGCACATTGCGAAACGAAAAGCATCTAAGTGCATTCGCTGCGCTGTCCGCAGGACGTTCCTTTGCCGTTGTCCTCGACGTGACAGATTATTCGGATATCCAGCCGAGTATCGATCGCATCGAGCGAGAGGTTGGGCCTATNGATGTGCTCGTCAACAATGCCGGTTACGGGCATGAGGGGACATTTGAAGAATCGACGCTCGAAGATTTACGGCGGCAATTCGAAGTCAACGTTTTCGGCGCCGTCGCCGTAACNAAGGCCGTGCTGCCAANAATGCGCAAGCGTCGTTCGGGCCACGTGATCAACGTCACCTCGATGGGCGGCCTNATCACCATGCCAAGCTTGAGTTTCTATCACGGCTCAAAGTTCGCGCTTGAAGGCTTGTCAGAAGCACTNGGCAAGGAAGTGAAAGACTTCGGCATCCATGTCACGGCGGTCGAGCCCGGTTCGTTTCGCACCGACTGGGCCGGGCGATCTATGAGCCGCGCGCCGCGTGGAATTGAGGATTATGACACGCTGATGAATCCAATCCGCGAAAGACGGATTGCGATGAGCGGCAAGCAGCTTGGCAATCCCTGGAAGCTTGGCGAGGCCGTGGTTAAGCTCGTAAACAGCGAAAACCCACCTGCGCACCTGCTGCTGGGATCGGATGCGATCAAGCTGGTCGAGCAGAAATTGGAGAACCTTCGCGCCGAATATGCCGCCTGGAAGGACGTGACGCTTTCGACTGACTTTACTGATGAAAGCGCCGCTGGCAATCCATTTGCCTAACCCCAGGTGTGGTGAGACAAGGCCCTTGCTGCACAACCGTCCCAAATCATGACAGTGGCGACAGCGTGTGAATCGGCGTCGCGCAATGACCCCGCCGATCTTTGGAAAATCAACACCTTGTAACGCCGATCTGCCCCCAATCACTGCGCCGATGCACATGCGGACGAGCTTGATCGAGGCGGTGCGATCGATGGTCGCCAATAGCTTCGGCGTCGCGATCCTCTCCGACATGGTGCATCGCCCCTGGTCGCTCGAAGGGCGGCGCATCGAATCCGTCAACATTCAGGACCCGGTGCCACCGATGGATATTGGCCTCAGGTGGCGTGCCAATCTCGAGTTCACACCGCCAATGCTGGCTTTCAGACGCTACTTCCAGCAGGCTTTCGGCCTGCCGGGCACCAATGCCTGATACATATGGTGAAATTTCTCTCGCTATGCACTCGGGGAGCCTTGGAGGTGAATTCGGTTGGATTTCCGGGCAAGAGCGCAGGAAGGCTAGTAATACCTCGATTTCACTCTGATCAAGCGGCCGTACGCGGCCATATCACTTGCCCTCCGCATCGCGGATCGCGGCAATTGCCTCGATCTCGATCATCACTTTGGGATCATAGAGCGCCTTGACCTCAGCGATCGTGTCGGCCGGATAGGGTTCGGAGAAGAATTTCCGGCGCAGCTCGACCACCTCCTGGAAATTGCCCATGTCGGTCACGAAAATCGTCACCTTGATGACGTCTTTGAGGCTCGACCCTCCGGCCGTCAGCGCGCGGCGCAGATTGGCGAATGTCTGTTCGCCCTGCGCGCCGAAACCGCCTTCGACAATCTTTCCGTCCTCGTCCGCGCCAGCCTGACCGGAGACAAAGAGCAAATTGCCGAATCTGATCCCCTGCGACAGTAGGAAGGGCGCATAATTGTCCGGCTTGGTGACCACACGTTCCAGCTTCATCGTTTACTCCTTGCATTTAGGGCTATGGTGAAGAAAAATACATTGATGCCCAGGTTGGTGCCCGGAATATTGCTCGGTAAATCCAGCATGACAAACTCCATATTGTCATCCGATAGATTAGGAAAATTCATCTATGATTCGACAGCTTCCGCCCTTGTCCGCGCTTCGTGCCTTCGAGGCCGCGGCGCGCCACGGCAGCTTCAAGCGGGCGGCGAGCGAGCTTGCGGTGACGCCCACTGCGGTCAGCCATCAGATTCGCGCACTGGAGGAACATGTCGGGATCGTCTTGTTCGAGCGGCGTACCCGGCAGGTCGTGCTGACAGATGCAGGGGCGCAGCTCTATCCTGTGTTGCGGGACGGCTTTGATGCGTTTGCGGAAGTAATCGGGCGCGTTACGCGTCGCCGGAGCCGCGCACAGGTGACGATTTCCGCCACAATCGCCTTCACGGCGCGTTGGATCGTTCCGCGTTTGACCGCGTTCCACGCGCGGCATCCTGATATTGACCTGCAACTTCAGGCGTCCGACGAGGTGGTCAATCTCGACGCCCCCGGGGTCGATATCGCCATCCGCTATGGTCGGGGCCCTTATCCGAGCTTTTCTGTGACGCCCTTGTTCGCGGATCGTTTTGCGCCGGTCTTCAACCCGATGCTGAAGGTCGCCAGTGTTGCCGATTTCGCTCAGCGGCCGCTGATCGACTTTCAATGGCGTCGGCGGCATCCCGACAATCCGACATGGTCGCGCTGGTTCGCCGAAGCTGGCTTGACGGAACCTATGGAGTCCGCCCAACTCCGATTCTCCGACGAGAGCCACGCAATCCAGGCTGCGGTCGCCGGGCAAGGCATCGCGTTGGCTAGCCTGGCGTTGGTGAGAGATGAACTCGCGGCTGGCCAGCTGGTGCAACCGTTCGGCCCATTAATCGCCGGCTTCCGTCATCACGTTCTGACACGGCTGAGTGAGCCGGCACCCGAGATTGCTGCCACCGTGCAATGGTTAGAGGCGGAGGCCGCGGATGTGCCCTGTCACTGAAGCCGAGCAAATGGCCGCTTCTGAACGACAGGACATCAGCGCTGACCGCGATCAAGGGCGGTGCAGAACGACGGCTCGCCGTAAGACTTGTTAGAAAGCAGATTGTCGGGAATCGGCCCCAAATCGGTCATTCTATCTAGGCAAAGCCAAGGTCCGGTGCCGAGGAAATTCAAATGGAAGCACATTTGCAATGACAGGGTCGACGGTTCCAATCGCTTCAAATCAATCATTTTTGGCTGCGCCCACAGCTTAACGGAATGACTTCGAGCCAGCCGGTCTGCGGGATTTACCGTGCTCTCCTCATGGTGGCGGCGCCTTACGCAGCGCCGCTGTCCATGTGCTGACGTGATTGACGACGGTGTTGACATGTTCGGCGATCGTGAAACCGGAGATGGCTTTTCTCGGCTGGAAGTCGTGATCTCCATCTTCGACCCATAGAATTTCGATCATGCTGGAGAGCTTGAAACCAGACACCTCCTCTCGCGAACCGAACAGGTCGCGCGTTCCTTGGCAGATGAGGGTAGGTGTCTTCATTTCCTCAAGATGAGCGGTCCGCAAGCTCTGCGGTTTTCCGATCGGGTGGAACGGATAGCCGAAGCACAGCAGTCCGGAGATCTTGCCCGTATCGCGAAGTTCATCCGCGACCATGCTGGCCACGCGTCCGCCCATGGATTTTCCCGCGATGACAAGCGTTCCTGGCGCACCGAGTTCATCGATCACCGCTTTATATTCCTGCTTGAGAAGTTCGGCGCGCGGGGGCGGCGACCGTTTTCCGGTGGAACGTCGTGCTGCCATGTAATCGAACTCGAACCGGACGACCCGCAGGCCCTTATCGGCAAGTGCGGAAGACATGTTTTCCATCCATGTCGTATCCATTGCACCGCCCGCTCCATGGGCAAGGACGATCGTGATCTTGGCGTCTTCAGGGCCGATAACGAGAAAGTCATGGGACATTCAGATTTTTCTCTTGGTTCGTGACATCATTGTCATACCGATGCGGGAGCCGCTGTAAAAGAGCCGGTCGCGATCCACACAACCGCAGCAGGTACCGTCTTGTGCCCGGCGCCTCATATAACAGCCATCTCCGGTACCCGAGTGGGCGGCGCAGGTTCAGATCCTTTCGAGAGCATGAGGTTGGCTCTATTGAGATGCTTGGCGTCAATGTTCGAGCACTCACATCCCGAAGTTTCGGTTCCGGCACTCCGGCTCACTCCGGTCGAACTTAGGAGAAGCTGACCACCTCTTCGAACCAACGAAGGGTGCTCCCAAGGAACACCTTCGCCCCCGCTTTTATATCTCTAGCGATAACGAGCTAGTTTCGTTTTGACTGACGCAGTTTCGGGTATCCGTTGAGTCGCGGTGAAATCGTTGAATGATTGAGCGTATCAGTATCGAATCGAGCTCATGACGAAATGTAATCCGGCTCAATTCTGCGCGGAAACCAATATGCGCGGTCAGACGCCGACGTTGGCCAGGTGGGGCGGCGAACAGATTTTCCACGGAAATGGATTTGATCGGCGGGGGCAGGCCTATGTGCCCTGGTTCCATCGGAACTAGCCTGAACACTGCTGCAGACGGTGTCATGCCCGGACACGTGACTGAATGCAGCAACGTTGGGTCGAGGTCGGTAGTTGGCAGTACAGGCAAGTTCGATCGTCATCGCCTCAATCGATGTTGGCGCCATTTCCCCAGTCGTCTTGCCTCACCGATTCGCTTTTATTCCGTGCCAGTGCCTCAAATCGGTTGCCGTCCGGGCATCTGTGCCGCGCAGATCTGTCTATCGGTTGCTATTTGGACACAATCGTAAACAACCGAACTGTCACAATTCAATATTTATTAGTCTCGCATATTGCCTCCCACCTTGTGGTTGATATTTCTCCCTTGCTACTAACATCCGAAGGAGATTCCGGAATGCGGAAATGGGCGGCGGTTTTACCCTTGGTTGTCTTCAGCGCCTGTGCAGGGCCGTCTGATGGGCCAAGCGCCCTCAATATTCGCAACGCAAGGATGCCCGATACGCAGCGCAAGATTCCGGTCGTGCCGCTCTCCGAAGCTCCGATGGGCGCGCAAGTCGTCGCGCCATCCTATTTGCCCACCGATCAGGGACTTACGAGCCTGCGCGCCGGCGGCTTTTCAGATGCCCGTCTGCGTCCGGGCGACGTATTCGACGTAACGGTGCTGGATACTGGCGAGGACGGATTGCTGTCCGCCACGCAGAGTAAATCGCTTAATCTCGGCCGCTTCACAGTGGATTCCCGCGGTTTCGTCACTATGCCCTATGTCGGCAAACAGCGGGTCATCGATTCGACCCCGGAAGGACTGCAGTCGAAGATCGTCACCGCCCTCAAAGGCTCTTCGGTCAACCCTCAGGCTGTCGTGACGGTTGTCGACAAGCCGTCCAGCGCGGTAACGGTCGATGGCAAGGTTCGTTCTGCCGGCCGCTTCCCGCTGACGGCGCGCGGAGAGCGCGTGCTTGACGTACTTGCCCTTGCGGGTGGCGCTTCCTCCGCCCCAGCCAACACGACGGTGACGCTGACGCGCGGCTCACAAAGAGCAAGCGCGCCGCTGGATCGCGTCCTTCAGGATAACAAGCAGAACGTGCGCCTCCTGCCGGGAGATCAGTTGTTCGTCAATGGCACGTCGCAGACCTTTACGGCGCTTGGCGCCTTCAAGAGCGTGGGCGAATTCCCGCTGGAACCCGGCCAGACCACCTTGGCGCAGGCGCTTGCCCGCGCCGGCGGCATGCTCGATGATCGTGCGGACTCCCGCAACTTCTATCTTTTCCGGAACCAGAAGATCTATTCGCAGGTTGCATCGAGCCTGGCCAAGAGTGCCAGTGCGCCGACTATCGTTTCGGTCAAGCCGGTCATCTACAGCGTCAACCTCAAGCAAGTCTCGAATTTCGTGCTGATGCAGCAGTTCAAGATGCAGGATGGTGACACGATCTTCGCCAGCAATGCGGACACGGTCGACTTTGCCAAGCTGTTTACCATCTATCAGAAGAGTGTACCGACGGCCGCCGGTCCGCTTCCGGGCAGCTCATCATCGAACTGACAGGGCTCGAACTAGGCTTCCTCTATCAAGGCAAGGGCCGCCATTGCATTTGGCGGCCTTCGGGAAGCAGCAGGGTCTGACAGATGCCGGGCGGTCGCCTTTATTGGCGCGATCGATTGCCCGGTCTCGTGGCAGTGTTCAAGAAGCAAGGTCATGACGCGCCCGGCTGAAAAGAGGTCGGCGCTGAAATGCAAGGCGGCATCGCTAGAAACTTCTGGCGCGGTGTAGCCCGGCGTCACCGCCTTGGCGATACCGAGATCGCGGTATCGGGTTCCATATCTTACCGCCGTACCGAAATCGGCGATTTTAAGCTGATTGAGATCACCATCTCCGAGCAAAAGATTAGCCGGAGAAATATCTCCGTGAATATAGCCGGCCCGATGAAGCGCGTTGAGCCCGGTGAGCAGGCCCTTGGTCGTTACTCTGACGTCGACCGACGACAGAGAGCCCTTCGCCAATCGTTGCGAGAGGGATGGCCCGATCCATTCCATAATGATCGCTGGACGTCCGTCCGACAGGCGGAGCGCGCATTGGGTTGTGGCAAGAGCATTGTCGCAAAGCTTCATGCCGATGCGTGCCTCGCGTAGCAGAATGGCCGTATCGGCGGCGTTGCCGGCCCGATCCCGCCGGGTTGTCTTCATGGCATGAATCGTGCCCAGATCGCGATGGCGTAACCGGCTGATTTCCGTCCGCTCGTTGTGATGCACGACCTCTTCCACGAGATAGCTGTTGCCGATAAAGGCTGGTTCGCCATCGGCCAGCGAAGGCAGGCGTTGATCCAATGCATCCCGCAAGCGATCGATGAGGAGGTTGCGCACCTCCTTTGGCCGCTCCACTTCGCCATCATGCGTCAGGAGGTGCAGCAATTCCGAGAAGCCGGCTGCAATCTTGCGCATATCTTCGACGCTCGGATCCCCGCTCATGTCACGCCGATAACGATCGCGCTGACATTTTCGCGACAATTGGCAATGAGAGCTTCCTGGATCAGCGCTTCCGCTGCCTGCTCCAGGGGCGCCTCGATCAGGATCTCGGCTATGATGCGATCGGTTAGCGTGCGCGACAGCGCGCCGCTGGCAAGCAGCAGGCGATCGCCAAGCTGCAGCTGGTCGCCAACGGTTTCGGCGACGAATTGCTCCTTCAAACCCAGGCCGCGGCCGAGTGTACGGCGAAGCCCGATATCGATATGGTCTTGGGTCAGAAGCCGCATCATTCCATCGCGCAGCTGGTAGCATCGCGCATCGCCCGCCCATATCGTGGCAAATTCATTACCGAATAGCGTTGCACTGATGATGCTCGCGACAGGCGGATCGCGCTCGACGCTTTCGCCCTTGGCTCGCAGGATGGCATGGGCATGGCTGAGCTTGCTTTTGATGTCCTGTATGAGAGGCTGCAACGCATCCCGCTGGGCAATGCCGGCGAGTATACCGGTAGCAATCCTTGCTGCCTCGATCGCTCCGATGCCGTCACCGAAGCCATCGGCAATCGCGAAGATCTGCGGCTTGTCGCTGACCAGGAGCGCATCGGCATTCAGGGAGAGGCGCGTTCCGGGATGACTGGAATGGCTGTGCGCTATGGTCCACTTAGGCTCGCTCTTTGTATCCACATCCTGCGCTCTGATTGGGGTGGCGATAGCGGCCTCCGCAGCGGGTTGGGCAGAGACGGGCAACTTCGGCGCTTCCGCCGTCACGAGCTTGACGAAATCGTTCGCCGTTGGTGCGGCTGCAGTGCGGAAACCCTTGCCGTGGCGTGTACCAGGATTCATGCGCCACCAAAGCGAGGTTGGCGCCGTATCGTCGCCGATGGCCCTGGTCGATCGCTTGTCAGCAAATGGCGTGCGAAGTCGTTTGATGCCTTCGATAAAACGCTGCATGTCGAAGTCGGCTTTGCCTGAAGTTTCTGCGAGCGCCTCGGCTGCGGTAAACCAGCTGTCATCCTCGCAAAGATCGCGCAATTGGCCGGAGAAGCGCTGCAGTTGCGCGGCTATGATCAAAGGGAAGCTGCGGCCGACGCGATCCCGGCTCGGCAGGAGCACGCCTGCAAGGGCAGTTGGCCCCCATACGCCCTTGCCGACGACGAAGCGCCAGGCTGTCGTTGAATGAAACAACCGGCGCCAGTCCGGCCCCAAAGCTGCTTCGAGCGCGATCAGGCCACCATGGATCCACCGATCAAATTCGCCTTGCAGCCGGGAGCCAAGCGCGGAGGAGACAAAATCGCCATGCGTCGGCAACTTGCCGAAGAAGCCGATGGTGTCGGCCTGCAGCGGCGATTGGGTGCGGGCGAGCGGTTCGTTCATCGGCAAACCGTCAGAACTGCGCCGGGCAGCTGAAATCGGACAGAGCCTGCAGCCGGAAGGGATTCAGCACCGAACCGAACTGCACGTCGAATTCCGCCTCCTGGGCCTTGTCTTCAAATTTTGCCCGGAAAAGATCGGGTGCCTGGCTCGTCACCTGGGCAGCATCGAACAGGCGGAAGGGCGACCAGTCCCCGCTTTGGGTGATTGCCGGCTGGATATCTCCGGGAAAGAACCTGACTTCGGACTGGCTATCCGTGCTGGCTGCGGGCCATGTGATGGATTTCGGCACGACCCGGCCGTGATTATAGACCACGCGCTCGCCCTCGATATCCACAATCACCGCATTGGCCGACTCCGACAGCGAGACGGGCTTTATATTGATCGAGATCGCCGGCTTATCGCTGCCGGCCGGGAAGAAGGCGTGCTCGATCTTGCTGGCGTTTTCGAATTGCGCGATCGCCTGACTGGGGATGCTCTCGCCGCCGAAGGTGCCTCGCCAGCCCCACGGTTGGGCACTCGTATCGACGAAGGCCTCAAGCCGGTTCTTGAAGAAGTTCTGGAACATGCCCTGCGGTCCGAAGAGACGGACGAAATCCGCCATGGCGATATCCTGGCCGGAGGAGCGATCGAAGGGGTAGCGGCCATTGACGATGCGAGCGCAAAGATCGGCCCCCTCGCTGGCCCAAAGATCGTTGATCCGGGCGCGTGCCGTCTTGACTGCCAGCGATCCGATATCGGCGGCAACGGCCACCATCCAGGCATCGGCGGGAGCGGGCAGCCCGCGCGCTTGCTGTAGAAGATCCTGGTTGCCATTGGCAAGCTGACCGCCGGCGTCAAAGACACGGGCAACCTCTGCCGTCGAATTTGCGGCGCGTGACAGTTGGCCATAGATGTTCTGCAGGGTCGGCTGCAGGCTGTGGATTTGCGAACGCGGCTTGCCGCCGTTATCACCGGTCTTGTCATCTCCGGATGCTGATTGAGCATTGGCGGAATTTACCTCGAGTGCAGCACGCAGCGAAGCGTACGGATCTGGCGCGTTGGCTGCGCTGGCCGTGGCAGCCGTCAATGCCGTGTCCGGGATATCGTCGATCGAAGCGACTTCTGTACCCGATGCCGGACGCAGATCCGTCGCTGCGGCGATGGATTTCAGCACCATTTCCACGGGGCTCGGATTGGCCGCCAGAATGCGCGCCGTCTCGGTCGCGTCGGCAAGATTGCTCGATGGGCGCACCTGCAGATCGGCAAGAAGCGTCGACCAGCGTTGCTGGAACGCGTCGAAATAGAGCTGCAATGCCGCTTGCGAAATCGCATCCGTGGTCATTATCGACGGGGCCGCACTACTTTCACCACGTACCCATTGCTCCTTCAGCGCCTCCGAAGCTGCGGCCGCGACCTGTGGCAGGATCACGTCCCGATAGCCTTTGCCGGTAAAGATCCCCGGTATGCCGTCGCGCAGCGTTGCCTTGGATTTTCTCTGGAAAATCTGGCCTCCGAGCGGCCCCAAGGCATCGGCGGGAAGCCAGACATCAAGCTCGCGCGCCTGTCTGGAGTGCGTGACGATGTCATAGGCGCGTGCAGCAAGGCTCTGCGCATGGATTGTCTCCCGAGCCCTGGCAATTAGAGTATTGTCAAGTTCGATCGCGGGCAGGTTGCCTCCGGCCATCGCTTCGACATGGATGAGAAGCGCCCTGCGTGCGGCCGCCCGTCCTTCGCCGGGATAAAGTGCTACAAACATGTCTTCCGCCTGCTGCGAGACGAAATCCCTGTCGACCGGCCCCAACCCGCCGAGCATGCCGTAGAACTTCAAGGCGTCAAAGGTCTTCTGTACATCTGACGTTTGCTTGAGTTCCTTTTGCAATTCCACCAGCATTCGCGGAAGCAGCAGCGAATTGAGCGCCCGCTGATAGGCCCCACGCTGACGGCTGGCGATCTTGTCCTCCTGATCCAATCCGAAACTTGTCGGCCAGACACGCGCTTCGTCGAAGCCGCTGGTCACGGCACGCAGGTTGTCGAGCGCCGGAAGCACACGCAGGAAATCAGCATCCGTGACGTCACGCACCTGGATGCCGTTCGCCAGCTTTTCATAATTGTCGATCCGGCGTTCCGCTGCAGCGATCGCGCGCGAATTCTGAAAATAGCTCGCTGTCCAACCGGTGAAGACGATCGCAAGCGCGATGGCCGCCGCTCCATAGGCTACACGTCGGATCATGGCTTGCCGACCCGACAGGCGCCTGTCACGTGCGACTAGCGATGCCTCGCCGAAAATGACTTCCTTGAACAGGCGTGACAGGAAATAGCTGCGGCGCGTGCGCGGTGTATCCGTCTCCCGGCTCTGGGTGCCGGAAGCGAAATAGACGCCACGCACAAGAGGGGATTCGACAAGATTGGAAGACGAGCAAAGCTCACTCAACAGCTCATGCAGCCGCTCACCCAGAGACGCAAGTTCTGCTGGGAAGCGGAAGATGCGGCCGCGGACCTCGACATTCGGCTCCTGCTGCAGGCGCTCGATCAGCATGGCGTCGACCCGCTGCTGCAACAGCGTGAATTCCTCCATGAAACGTTCTGGCAGATTCTGGCCCTTGTAGCTCTCGTCAAGATCGAAGGTCGTGCCCCAAACCTGCTCGCGATCTGTCTTTGCCAGACCGTCGAAGAATTCGACGAAGCCGGTCAGAAGATCGGCCTTGGTCAATACGACATAGACGGGTATGCGTGCATGCAGGAACTCATCGAGCTCGGACAGGCGCTTGCGAATGGAGCGGATCTCTTCGAGCTGTTCTTCGTGATCGCGGCCGAGAAGATCACCGATGGAGAGCGTGACAAGCGCGCCATTGATTGGCTGCGACCGACGATATTTGCGCAGCAGCCCGAGAAAACCTTCCCATCCTGCCTTCGCTGCCCCGTTCAGATCATCTTGCGTGGTATAGCGGCCGGCCGTATCGATCAGAATTGCCTCGTCGGCAAACCACCAATTGCAGTTGCGCGTGCCGCCTGCGCCCTGCACGGAATTGCTGCCCATCGCATCGCCGAGCGGAAATTTCAGCCCTGAATTGGTTAGCGCCGTCGTCTTTCCGGATCCAGGCGCGCCGAAGATGACATACCAGGGGAGCTCGTAGATATAGCCGAAGCGCTTCTTGCTGATGCGGCGCAGCAGCAGCAAAGCTTCCTTTAGCCGACTGTGGATTTCGCCGACTTCCGCCTGTTGGCTAGCGGCATCGTCGGCGATGCCATCCACAAATGCCTTGTCGCGCTTGCGGGCGCGCAGCGTCGTAACTAGCAGGTAGATAAGCCATGCCGCAATGACCACGCCGATCGCGATCATTCGCGCGCCGGCGCCCGCCAGCGGCTTGAAGCTGCCGTAACCGGCCATATAGCCGTAGAACCAGATAACGACGCATATGGCCGCGACCCAGATCAGCGAGATAAAGCGCTGGCCGAGAAGTCCGGCATAGGCCGAGACATAGGAGCGGAGCGTATAGAAGGCGCCAAGCGGATTCATCGGGCACCCCCTGTCGTCGTTGGAACGGTCGTGCCGGCCTGCGGCGCAGGCGTCGCTTGCGGATTAAGTGCGGCATCGCCAAGGCGCTGTGTCGGATCGGTCAATACCAGGATTTCCGTCCGACGATTTGCCTCCCGGCCCTCGGGCATGTCATTGCTTGCCAACGGATCGCTGTCGGCACGTCCCTCCGTCAGGATCGCATCCTTGCCGGTATAGGTGGCCAGGATGTCGCCGACCGCGCGGGCACGGGCTTCGGAGAGGTGCCAGTTCGACGGGAATTGGGTGGTGCGGATCGGCACATTGTCGGTATAGCCAACGACGACGGCGCGGAATTTTTCCGAGGCCAGTGCGCCGCCGATACGCTGAAGAAGATCGCGGAACTTATCGCTGACGTCGGCGCTGCCCGTATCGAACAGACCGGAATTGTTGATGCGGACCAATAGCCTTCCATTTGAATTCGACAGCGTGACCAGCTTGCGGTCGACCTCCGGCTGCAGGAAGGCAAGGAGATTGTCGAGCGGCGTCGGTTGCGGCTTGACCACCGGTGGTGGTGTTTCCGGCTGCGTCTTAACGGGTGGAGGCGTCTGTGTGACGACGTCCTTGGGCTTCGGCGTGTCGATCAGGACACTTGGCGTATCGCGCGGCGGCAGGTTGGCGAGGCGCTCGAAGGTCGCGTCGGACGCCTTGTTGAGCGAAAGTGAAAAGAACATGTAACCGAGCGCGAAGAGAAGCGCGAGCACGGAAAGGATCGTCCAGAGCGCGACGGCCGTGCGTAGAGGTTTATGACGTGCTGAAACACCACGCCAATGTGGTGACAACTCGCGCTCGAAGACACCGTACTGGCCGAGCAGTGTCTTGTAGAGGCTGTCGCGGATACGCCCGAGTTCCAGCGATCCGCGCGGCGAAACGCGCGTCCGGCCCTCGAAGGCGAGTGATAGGCAGAGATAGATCAGGAGCAGAAGGTCCTTGTTAGTGCCAGGGCTCTGCTGGAAATGGTCGAGGAGGTCGAACACCCGGTCGCCACCGGTGACGTCCATGTGGAAGGTCGAGACCAGCCCGGAGCGCGCCCAACCGGCGCGAACGCCCCAGCGCTTGCTGAGAACGACATCGTCGATGGTGGCGCAGATGACGTAGTGCGCCGCACGCGCCCGCTCCGGACTGATGCGGGCGCTGGCAAGATCGCGCTCGTAGCGGCCGACGGCGTCGACCGTCACCCGCCGCAGTTCGTCGATGTCGGGTTGCTCCTCGGTATTGCGCAAGCTGTGGGCGAGATTCAGCAACGGGGCGGCCGAGCGCACGATGGTCGGAACGTCCTCACCGCCGAAACGAAAGCCGCGGATCAGCGCATCGACAGACCAGCCGCCGGTCGCGTTCGCCTCCCGGCCCGAGGCCTTCTGGTCCAGTTCTTCATCCAGAATATCGGCCATCTTGCGGCTCGCGTCGTTCTTGCGTGCACCGTCCTCGGTAAGCTCGATGATCGTCGGCAATTCGTGCCAGGGGGTTGAGCGTGGTGTGTTCATTCTCTGAGAGCCCACAGTTCCATCTCCAGACCAGGGAAGTCGCCTGCAAGGTGCAGGGCGATCGCACCGGAGGTATCAAGCTGTTTCCAAAGCGGATTCTTCGTGTCGAGTTCGAAGTAGATCGTGCCTGACCGATAAGGCAGCTGCCGCGGCAGCACGGGCAACGGCCTGACCGGAATGCCCGGTAGCGCGACATTGACAAGTTCCGCGATCCGCTCCACCGGGCCGATCTTGATCTGCGCCGGCAGCTTGCGGCGCACATCCTCAGCCGACATCTCGGCGCGGACGGCAAGCACGAAGCCAGCATCTTTGAGCAGGGAGCGATCGTTGATGGTGCCGACCCGCACGTCATGGCGGCGCTCGATGAGTTCGATCGCAACAGCCGCCTGTTCCAGTACTGCGGAAAGAGATGCTCGCAGATCGCTGAAAACAGCCGCAAATGTTGTCTTCAGATCGTCGTGGCGATACGGAGGGAAATCGCTCGAGCGCTTGCGGTCGGTGGTGAAGGTGGCAAGCTCGCCCGCAAGCTGGATACACTCCTCGTAGAAGGTGATCGGGTGGATGCGCGATGCGTTCGCCGCGATATGGCGCAACATCGGATCGGCGCGATTGAGAATGTGCAGCAGGAAATAATCGCCCACCTCCGCCGTGCCGCGCACGGTGGGATCGCCGATCCGCTCGGCAATCGCCTCGGCGCGGTGGCGCACGATGCCAAGAAGTTCGGTGATGAGCTCGTTCAGCCGCGCTTCGGCGGCGCAATTCAGCGACGGCGCCATATAATCGGGATCGAGAATGACGGCTCTGTCGGAACGCACTTCGATGATGCGGGCGAGGCCGATCAGGTCGTAGCCGGCAAGCTCGTCGCCGGTCTTGAGATAACGCAGGCTGAGGCGGCCGACATCGATCGGCGCCATGAAATCCGTCTCCAGGTTTGCATCCGGCGCCTCGTATTGCGAGGTGGTGATGCGCGCGCTGTTGCGCATCGCACTGCCGTTCATGGCAACATCGGCTCTCCCTGGCTGCCGGGTCGGCAGAGCCAAGTAGACGATGGCGTTCTTGACGGAGTCGTCAAGTTCCAGCGGCGGCGGCAGATCGGCGTCGACAGGCGCTTCAAACGGTGTGCCATCGGGCAGAATGCCGCGCAGGTTCGACAGCGCGAATTGACCGATCGCAAGTGCGCTGCGATCGATGCCGATTTCCGCAATGCCCCAGGGGTAGGGCGCAAGCCCTCGCGCCGTCGTGCGGACCAGCCGCTCCGTCCAGCGGTCGGCCTGCTGGAAATGCTGCACACGAAGGAACATGCCCTCGCTCCAGGCGACGCGGTTCTCGTTCTTCATCGGGTGTTGCCCGTCCTATCTGCAAAATTGCTGGTATCCGGTTGATCGCTATCATCCGCCGAGGCGCGAAATGCCTCAGCCAGAAGATCGCGGACTGAAATGCTCTTCCCGTTCTTTTCGAACTGATTGCGGTAGGTCTTCCAATAGTCGCTACTGCCGCGCCAAAGAGCCTTGCGCTGGGAGGCATCGACATGCGCCTCGACCATGCGCGGCTCGAACATCCGATTGGCCTCGCGCACAAGGTTTTCAAGACCGGAGTTGAGAGCGGATTGCCTGGAAATCAGCAATCGAAGACGCTCTGCAAGCTGTTCCGTCCGCTCGCGGCTGAAGAGCGAAGTGGAGGCATGAGCGCGATTATCCTCCATGCCGAAGATGGAAGCCTCGTCATCGAGAGTCTGTTCCAATGTCGAGACGAGGGCTTCGAGCTGGCGTAGCGGATCGAATTGCAGTGCGAAGCTCGTATCTTCGGCGACTTGATCCGTATTGTCGTCGGCGGGCATATCATTGGCTGCGACGATTGTTTTGGCCATCTCCGTGATATCCGCACCGGTGCCGCGGGCAACGGCAACGGAGACGTGCATGGCCGCCCCATGTTCCAGCTGGCTACCGAGTTCGAAGTCCGAATTCCAGTCGTGCGGGAGGATCGGCTTGATGCCATTGATGTCGGGCGGGCCGTTCCAACCGATATCGACGTTCCGGCTCACCGACTTGCTCTTGCCTGTGGATCGCGGAATTGCAGCCATCCAATCCTCGCCGTTCCGCTGGCCGAGAATGCCGGTGGCCGTTCCGCCACCGGGAGCGATGTCCGCAAGGATCGACGAGATGGTCATGGTCTCGTCGCTGAGGCGCAAATTGGCGGCCGGGTCATCGATATCGCGGTCTGCTTCCCCGGTGATGACGACGCTGAAGGCGAGATTACCGAGGTCGATCCTCGATCTGTCGGCAAGCCTTGCCGTCTCGCCTTCGAAAATCGTGGCACCATCCACGCGCGTTCCGTTCGCACTCTGGTCACGCAGGAGAAAACCGGTGCGATCACGCTCGATCACGCAATGAATCTTCGAAACCGATCGCTGCTGATCGGAAATCTGCCAGTCGCAATCCGGCGACCGACCAAGCGTGCGTTTGCCGCGTTCGAAGAACCATCCCTTGCTGGTGCCTTCGCCAGCCGTCTGCCGCAGTTCAAGCCGCATGAAGCCCTCCGTGACCGGATTGCGGCTGTGCCGGGCGCGGTTCCTTGACGATCGCATCGCCGCTGTCGCGATCCGCTACGGAGACGCGCGCCCAGCTGTTCCATCCGAGCCTCGGCGGATCGCCGCCTTCGCCAAGCTGGCAGAAGGGGATGTGCTCTTTTTTGAGGACGATTTGGATGTCGAAATCGAGTGATGGATCGACATAGAGACGCGTCAGGGCGAAGAGTGCCTGGATATTGGCGCTGCCCGGCGAAAGTGCGCGGTAATCATCATAATCAACCGGTCCGACCACGACACGGAAGTTCCCGCCGAAATCATGAATTGCAGTGCCTGCCGTTGCGTTAGTTCCAAGCTGCACGCCTTGCGGCTGCCCCATGCGGCTGCGTTCGCCCTCGGGAATCGAAAGCCATCTGCCCTTGAACAATTCGATCCCAATCGGCAGACCGCTGAACTCCTGCAGCATGGCCTGCAGATTGACGGCATTGCGGGTGCGGGCGGCAAAGAAGCCGGAAAACCGCAAGATCAGCTCATCGTCGGGTCGAACCTGTTCCTTCAGGCGGGCAGTACCGAAGCCAGTCAACGAGAACAGCGTTTTGATGAAGGCATTTCCATTTCTGTTCGGATTCCACCGCAGCCGCCGCGCAAGGCGGTACTTTTCGCTGGCCTCGACGAAAAGCTCGGCAAGGCGGTTGGTGAAGAGATCGAAAAAGCTCGAAAGGCCGTGGGCGCGGTTCCGCTCTTCGCGCATCACCAGTTCGTTGTAACTAGGCGGCATCGCGCCAAGCGGGCCGAGCAGCCCGGCCATGCTGGCTTTTACGGAACCTGAAGCACCCTTGCGCTTGAAATCGCTGACGGCAAGCGGCGCCGGTGAAACGCCGATAGGTGAGGATACCGTTAAATGGTCGCCAGCCGTGTGCTGGGCAACGCGAAATGCTGTCGACGGTTCGAAGCGACCAGGGTCGCTTTCGAGCAGCGCGGCGAGCATTTCGCTGTCACTTGGCCGGAACTGGTCCATTGTTTTCGACCACCCTTTGGTCACAAGAGCGGCCGCTCGGCGGCGCGAGCCGGCCAGACGGCGATTGGTTTCGATTGCCCCTTCATCGAGATGGCGAGGCGGGTGAAGCTGTTGATCGAAGTGTAGAGCCCGAAGAAGCGATCGAGGACGCTGCCGAAGAGATAGGCCGACGGCCTGTCGATGGCAGCCGGA
>JGI25162J39368_1000862_pt1 | contig 19875 bp, 20 predicted proteins | sample AraplaL_Cvi_mTSA_FD_39368 | JGI IMG/M metagenome (IMG submission 39368) | reverse complement strand
ACGCGCCGCGCAGTATCTGGGCAGCTTGATCCAGGTGACCGAGCCGATATTGCAGCCATCCCCACGAGTCGGCGATCGACGGGTCGTTCGGCTTTGCCGCGCGTGCCGCGGCGATCAGCCGCTCCGCTTCGGAGAGATCGCGACCCGCGTCGGCAAGCGTGAAGCCCAGGGCATTGCTGGCGTCGACGTCGCCAGGCTTCAGTTCCAGCAGCCTGCGGAAGTCCGCCACGGCCGGGTCGATCTTGCCGATCTCGGCGTACGCCAGGCCGCGCCCGTACAACAGGTCCGCATCATCCGGTGCCACCTGCAAGGCATGCGTGAAGGAGTCGATCGCTTCGCCGTAGCGCTTTTCTCGCAGGTAAAGATCCGCATCAACTTCATACGCGCGGCGCAGCTGCGCAGGCTGGTCGAGGTAATCGGTCTGCATTTCGGCCAGCTGCTGATGCGCTTCGGCGCTGCGCCCCAGATCCTGCAGCAGGATGGCGCTGCGCAGGTCGGCATCAAAGGCATGCTCGTCGTCATCCGGCACCTGGTCATACCACTTCAGCGCGTCTTCCTTGCGCCCGAGCACTTCGGCTAGCTGACCAAGCAGGTAGGCACTGGCGTTGCGCACGTCGTCAGGTGCTTGCGACAGCTGCGTGTAGATCTGCCCCAGNGTCTTGTTGTCCTTGGCGTTGGCGGCCAGGGCNGCGCGNAGCGCATAGGTCTGCGCGTTCTGCGGGCCCTTTTCCAGCAGGTGGGCGGCCTGCGCGTACTGGCCGCTCTGTCCAAGCAAGGCTGCATAGGTGAGCCGCAGGCCGATATTGTTCGGATCCTTCACCTGCGCCTGGCGCAAAAGATTGAGGCCGCCGCTGCGATCGCCGTTGTTGAGCTTGAGCTGTGCGGCCCACGCGTAGGTCTCTGCGGTACCGAAACGCTTCAGCGCGCCATCGGCGATCTGCTGCGCGTACGCATGGCGGTTCAACTGCTCGCCCAGCTCGCTCATCGCCAGCCACGCCTTGGGATCGGCGGGCAACCGATCGGGTGTAGCCAGGGATTCGAGCAGGCTCCCGGCCATGGCGGGATCACGGCTGCCGATCAGCACCCGGCCAAACATGCGCCAGGCATCCTTGTCGCCGCTGGCGATCAACAGGGTCAGCTGGCGGCGAGCTTCCTCCGTCCGCCCCTGCTCCACCGCCAGTTGCGCCCGTGCCTGCGCCAGCTGGGCGGGCGTCGCACCCAGCCTCTGCCAGCGATCGATGGCGCGTTGCGCGGCATCCGGATCATGGATGGCGATGCCCAGGGCGGCGGCCTTGCTGGCCACCTCCGGATCGCTGGAAATCATCATCGCCTTGTCATAAGCCTGGGAGGCGGCCTTGAGATCGGCGCTGGACAACGCCAATTCTCCAGCCAGCAACTGAGCCAGCAGGTCGTGATCCACATCCGGCGTCGCCACCACCATTCGCGCCAGCGGCTGGACCGATGCCGGCGAAGGGGAAACCGACCGCTGAGGTAACCCGGCACATCCGGCCAGCCCAAGCACGACCCATACTCCAGCTACAAACCGCCGCACTTGCTTGAACTCGACCGTTCCGCTCAGCACACTATTCCTCCAACCATTCCGCCATTTTGGCGCACTTAGTCTACGCCGGCCAACGCCCGTCGCCCCCACTCGCATCACGTCATGAAGCTGATCGCCCTCGGGCTCAACCACCTCACCGCGCCGGTCAGCCTGCGCGAACAGGTAGCGTTTGACGAGGACGCGACCAGCGCCGCCTTGCGCGAACTTGCGCGCGAGCCCGGCGTCGACGAAGCGCTGATCCTGTCTACCTGCAACCGTACCGAACTCTACGTCAGCGTCACGGCCGGCGCGGAAAACGTTCCGCAGGAGTGGCTCGGCCGCCACCATCGTCTGACTCCGGGCAAGCTTGACGAGTTCCTGTATCGCCATGATGACGAAGCGGCCGTGAGACATATGTTTCGGGTCGCCACCGGACTGGATTCCATGGTGCTGGGCGAGCCGCAGATTCTTGGCCAGGTGAAGGACGCCTATCAGCAGGCACGCGATGCCCGCGCACTNAAGACGCCGATGGATCGCCTGCTGCANCACACGTTCGCCGTGGCCAAGCGCGTGCGCACCGATACGCGCATCGGCGCACACACCGTATCGGTGGCCTTTACGGCGGTGCGGCTGGCCGAGCGTGTGTTTACGGACCTGCGCGAGGCTTGCGTGCTGTTGATCGGCGCGGGCGACACCATCGAGCTGGCCGTCCGCCACCTGGCCGACAAACAAGTGCGCCGCCTGATCGTGGCCAACCGCACGCTGGAAAACGCGCAGGAACTGGCCGGCCGCCACGGCGGTTACGCCATCGCCTTGCACGATCTGCCGCAGCACCTGGCCGAAGCGGACATCGTGATCGCCTCCACCGCCGCCCGCCAACCCGTGCTGACGCGCGCCATGGTGGAAAAGGCCATCGCCACCCGCCGCCGCAAACCGGTGTTCATGGTCGACATTGCCGTGCCGCGCGACATCGAACCGGCAGTCGCCGACTTGCCGGACGTTTATCTCTACGGCATCGACGACCTGCGCCAGGTCATCGATGACAACCGCCGCTCGCGCGAAACCGCCGCGCGCGAAGCCGATGCGATCATCGACCTGCAAGTCGAACGTTACATGGCCTGGCGCCGTGCGCTGACCGTGCGCAATCCCGCCGTGGACCTGCGCGCGCACGCCGAAATCTATCGCGACCAGGTGCTGGACAAAGCGCGCGCCATGCTTGCGCGCGGCAAATCGCCAGAGGAAGCCCTGGCCTTCCTTGCCAACACCTTGACCAACAAATTGCTGCACCACCCCAGTGCGCGGCTGCGCGAAGCCACCCTGAGCGGCGACCACGATCTCCTGCATGCCGCCGGCCGGCTATACGGCCTGGGCGAAGACGAAAAAGCAGATACGAGCGACGAGTAGCGAGGGCGGCTGGCTGCCGCGCTACGCAAGTTTTCGCACATTCCGCTCACCCTTCACGACGTCTCTTTACTTAGTCGTCATTCCCGCCAAACGGGAATCCATCGTCGTTTTTCGCCAAGCGCAGCATGGACTTTCGCTTGCGCGGGCATGACGCCAAGGAAAACCATGACACCTTCCATTCGCAGCAAACTCGAAGCCACCGTCGAACGCCACGAGGAACTCGCCCTGCTGCTCGGCCAGCCCGACGTGCTGGCCGATAACACGCGGTTTCGCGAGCTGTCGCGCGAGTATGCCCAACTTCAGCCGGTCGCCGACGCCATGCGCGAACTGGCCAATACCGAACGCGAACTCGCCGACGCGCGCGTCATGCTGGACGATCCCGAACTGCGCGACATGGCCGCTGAAGACATCTCGCGCCTGGAAGCGCGGCTCGCCCAGCTCGACGACGAATTGCAAAAGTTGCTGATCCCCAAGGACCCGCGCGACGAAGCCAACCTGTTCCTGGAAGTGCGCGCGGGTTCCGGTGGCGACGAAGCGGCCATTTTCGCCGGCGACCTGTTCCGCATGTACACCCGCTACGCCGAACGCCAGCGCTGGCAGGTGGAAGTGCTCAGCGAAAACCCCGGCGAGCATGGCGGCTACAAGGAAATCATCGCGCGCATCGAAGGCAAGGGCGCCTATTCCAGGCTCAAGTTCGAATCGGGCGTGCATTGCGTCAAGCGCGTGCCGCTGACCGAATCGCAGGGCCGCGTGCACACCTCCACCGCCACCGTGGCCGTGCTGCCGGAACTGGATGAAATCGAGGACATCGCCATTGCCCCGGCCGACCTGAAGATCGACACCTTCCGCGCCTCCGGCGCCGGCGGCCAGCACGTCAACAAGACCGATTCGGCCATCCGCATCACCCACCTGCCCAGCGGCATCGTGGTGGAATGCCAGGACGAACGCAGCCAGCACAAAAACCGCGCGCGCGCGATGAGTCTGCTCAAGGCGCGCCTGCTCGACGAGGCACAATCCAAACAGACCGCCGAGCAGGCACAGTCGCGGCGGCTGCAGGTCGGCACCGGCGATCGCAGCCAGCGCATCCGCACCTACCGCTACAAGGACAACCTGATCACCGACCACCGCATCGGCCTGGACCTGCACAACCTGCCCGACGTGATGCAAGGCCACCTGGACGAGCTGTTCGGCGCGCTGACCAGGGAGCATCAGGCCGATGAGCTGAAATCGCTTGCCGGACCGGCGACATAACCCCGCACGCTGATCGATTTCCGGGAGCTTGATTGGGTTACCCTGCCTCAACCCAACTTAGAATGGGTCAACAGGGGCCAGTCGTACAGCTCATCATGCCGGCGCTGATGGCAGCCTTCTTTCATCCTGCTTCACTGCTGCCAGCCAATGACCGACGCCCCGCTCTCCGATATCGCCCTGACCTTGCAGAAACTCGACGAGTTGCTGCGACGCGATGCCAACGAGGACGCGGCACACTTCGCGGCCATGGCGCGGCGGCATTTTCCGGTGTCGGCCGAGCTGATTCGTTTGCATGGCGTCGCCCTGCTGCGCCTTGGCCGCCGTCGCGAAGCGCAGACGGCGCTGAATCGCGCGGCGGAACTTGCGCCGAACGACATCGAACTGCAGTGCAACCTCGCCAGCCTGGCCATGGCCGACGGCCGCGTCGGCGCCGCCATGGAGCGCTTGCAGAAGGCGTTGGCGAAAACGCCGGGGCATCCGGCCTTGCTGCAGGCGCTGGGCACGGCGTACATGTCCACCGGCCAGCACGGCCAGGCGCGCGATGCGTTTGCCCAAGCCGTGCAGGGCGCGCCGCAGCACCCTGGCTTGCGTCTCAATCTTGCCGCGGCGGAAATGGAACTGGGACGTTTTGCCGACGCCGAAGCATTGACGCGCCAGGTGCTGCAGCAAGCACCGCAGGCCGAGGTGGCGCACGCCATGCTCGGTCACCTGTTGCATTTGCAACGCCGGCCCAAGGAAGGCGCCGCCTCGCTGCTGCAGGCCGGCAAGCTGGCACCCACCCATGTGCAGCATGTGTTCCAGGCCGCCCTGATGCTGGACGAAGCCGGCGATCTCAGCGCCGCGCATGATGCCTTCACCGAAGCACTGGCGCGCGCCCCCGATTCGGTCCCGATCATGGGGCAATTGCTGTTCGTGCGTCGGCGGCTGTGCCGCTGGCAGGACGTCGATGCGCTCAGCGAGCGCGTGATCCATGCCGTCTCCGAAGGCAAGCCGGGCATCCATCCCTTCGCTTTTCTCAGCGAGGATGTCGATGCCGCATTGCAGTTGCTTTGCGCAAAAACCTATGCGGCAGCGATCGAAAACCAGGCATCCGCGTTCCGCCAGCAATTGAATCTGCGCCACGCGCTGCCCATGCCGGACACCCCGATCCGCGTCGGCATGCTGATGGAAGGCCCGAACGAATCCGCCTTCAGCCAGCATCTCGTCGCCGTCCTGGAAGCCTTGGCCGATAGCGATCTGGACATCCATCTGTTCGCCACCACGCCGGACGACGGCAGCCGCGTACGCCGCCGCCTTTCCAGCGCCGCGACGCTGCACGACGTTTCGGCATTGAACCGGGTACAGGTCGCCCAGCGCATTCATGGCACGTCGATCGAAGTGCTGTTCGATCTCAACGGTTATCGCAGCCGCGGCAACGCCGAGCTGATGGCCTTGTGCCCGGCGCCCATCCAGGCAGCCTGGCTGGGCTACCCCGGCAGCTCCGGTGCGCCGTGGGTAGATTATTTGTTTACTGACGCGATCACGCTGCCGCGCGAACTGCGTCAGCACGTCAGCGAAAAGGTGGTCCGCCTCCCGCGCTGCCACCAGCCGAACGATCCGAATCGCGCCGCCGCCGACGTTCCCACGCGAGCGGCATGCGGCCTGCCGGACAATGGCATCGTGTTCGCCTGCTTCAACGAGACGCATACGATCAATCCGGCCGTGTTCGCGCGCTGCATGCTGATCTTGCAGCAGGTGCCCGGCAGCGTGCTGTGGCTGATAAGCGGGCCGGCAAATACGGACGACCACCTGCGCAAGGCAGCGCGTGCGCTGGAAGTGGCGCCCGAGCGCCTCATCTTCATGCCGCCACTGACTTATCCGGACTATCTGGCACGCTACGCGCACGTGGATCTGTACCTGGATACGCTGCCCATCAACTCGCGTGCGGCGGCTTCGGATGCGCTATGGGCCGGCTGCCCGGTGCTCACCCGCACCGGCGAGACCATGGCATCACGCACGGTAACCAGCCTGCTGCATGAGCTTGGGCTGCCCGAGTTGATCACAGGCGACAACACGTCGTTCATCGGCATGGCCACCGCCTTGGGCAACGATCCGCAAGCGCTGGCAACCCTGCGTCGGCACATTACGCAGCAGCGCGGCGCACATCCGCTATTCGACCTGCAGGGCTTCGCCGCCGATTTTCGCCGTGCCGTGCTGGCGATCAGTGCGCGGTACCGCATCGGCCGTCCGCCGAGCGATATCGATCTTTAGGCGGGGACACCCCGCTAGAAAACAAAAAAGCCCTGCTGCACCTCGCCCTCGTGCACAGCGCGAACGACGTCGTCCACCTGCGCCGCCGGCGGCCCCTGCCATAGCCACTGTTCCAGTTCACGCAGGGCCTCGTCGCTGCCATAGGCGATCACCTCGACGCGGCCATCGCTGAGATTGCGTGCATGCCCGTGCAGGCCCAGGCGCCGTGCCTCGTTGCGCGTGCTGGCGCGGAAAAACACGCCCTGCACTTTGCCGCTGATCACGAAACGCACGCTGTGCATACACTTATTGCCCGATGGCGGCGCTCAGCGCAGCCGGCGTCACCGGCCCCATGAAATGCTTGGCCACCTTGCCGTCCGGTCCGATCAGATAGGTCGTCGGCAAGCCCAGCGGCTCGTCGAAATCCTTCAACGGCTTGTCCATGGTGACCTGCGCCACCGGAAAGCTCACCGGGTGCTTGCCCAGGAAAGCGCGAATGTCGGCGGGGNCGGTGTCGTCGTAAGCAATGCCGATCGCGCGTACATTCGGGTGCGTCTTCACNTATTGCGAAATCTCCGGCATTTCCTTGATGCAAGGCACGCACCACGTCGCCCAGAAGTTCACGATCACCCAATGGCCCCGCTCCGCCGACAGGTCATACGGCTTGCCATCCAATGTCGTCACCTTCAGCGAAGGCTGTGCCGGCATGGCGGCGTAAACGGGAGCAGCCAGCAGACATGCCGCCAGCAACAGGGACGATGCAAACCACTTCATGTTTCCGATTCCTGCGTGTGTGACACCGGCCGCGAAGCCGCCGGCGGAGTGCGGACAGGATAAACCTTGTCCAGGCGGGTACCCAGGGTGCTATCCAGCGTATGCGCCAGGCGGGTGAGCAGGGCCAGCAGTTCCGGCGGCAAGCTGATGCCGGATGCAGCGACTTGCTCCACAGGGTTCAACGGCAAGCGATAGCCGCTGTGCTGGTAGACATGCAGCAGGTCGGTGCTGTCCAGGCTGCGCACCAGCGACCAGCCGCCGGTTTCGCTGCGATGGATCAGGCCTGCGCGAATCAGGTCATCGAAGTACGTGGCGATCGCCTCGCTACGCAGGCAAGGCTCTGCTTCGCGGATGGCCAGCTGATCCACGCAGCGGCCGGCGCGCTGCGCATCCACCAGATGGCGCAACACCACCAGCAGGCCGAGGAATTCCGAACCTTCCGGCATCGCATCGCAAGGCTTTTGATACTCGAACGCAGACAGCGACGCCGACAGCGACGCGCACAGGATCACGATCACCCACGACAGGTAGATCCACAGCAGCAGCAACGGAATGATCGCCAGCGCGCCGTATATTTCCTGGTAGTTGTGCGCGCTCTGCACATAGTTGGTAAAGACCCAGCGGGCGATTTCGAACAGCACCGCGCCCAGCGCGGCGCCGATCGCGGTGTGCCTTTTGCTGACGCGCCGATTCGGGATGGTGGTGTACATCAGCCACAGCGTGAAGAAGGTCACCAGCAAGGGCAGCGCCTTCAGCAGTTCCTGCCCGATGCCCAGCTGTTCGCCGGCATTGCGCAGCATCGGTACGGCCGCCACGTAGGAAGTCACCGCGATACCGCCGACCACCAGCACCGGCCCCAGCGTGAGCGCGGCCCAGTACAGCAGCAGGCGCGGCCCCCAGGGACGGTGATTGGGCACCTGCCAGATGCGGTTGAGGCGGTCTTCGATGCTGATCATCATCGACACCGCACTGAACAGCATCACCAGGATGCTGATGCCGGTGAGCTTGCGCGCATTGGAAGCGAATTCGAGCAGTGTGTTCTGCACGGTCTCGCCCGCCGCCGGCACGAAGTTGTTGAAGACGAAATCGATCAGCGTATTGCGCTCTTCCTTGAACATCGGAAACGCCGCAAACATCGTCAGCACGGCCACCGTAAGCGGCACCAGCGAGACTAGCGTGGTGTAGGAAAGCGCACCGGCCGTCTCGAAACACTTGTCGTCGAGAAAGCGCCGCCACAGGAAACGGCCCAAGCTCATGGTGCGGTCGCGGTCGATACGCAGGTTCATACGTCTATGTGGCCAACATCCCTGATCTGCCCCGTACACTACCCCATCCCGGACGAATGCCCCAAACGATGAGCGACATCCTGATCCTGTACTACAGCCGCACCGGCCATACCGCCCAATTGGCGCGACTGATCGCACGCGGCGTGGAGGAAATCCCCGGCATACGCGCCCGCCTGCGCCAGGTACCGCCGGTGGCGCCGGTCACCGAAACGGCGCAGCCGCCGGAACCCGACGAAGGCGCGCCTTATGTCACGCGGCAGGATCTGCAGGAATGCGCCGGGCTGGCCTTGGGCAGCCCCACGCGCTTCGGCAACATGGCCGCGCCGTTGAAGCATTTCCTGGACAGCACCGGCGCCGAATGGGCCAGTGGCGTGCTGGTTGGCAAGCCGGCCGCCGTCTTCACCGTCACCAGTACCATGCATGGCGGCCAGGAATCGACCCTGCTGAGCATGGCGCTGCCCTTGCTTCACCACGGCATGCTGCTGTTGGGCATTCCGTATACGGAACCTGCGCTCAGCCATACAACGAGCGGCGGCACGCCGTATGGCGCCAGCCACGTGGCCGGCACCAAGGGCGAGAACGCCATCAGCGAACACGAGCGCGAACTGGCGCGCGCACTCGGCCGGCGGCTGGCCGATACCGCGCGCAAATTGGCCGCCGCATGAGCACGGCACAGCGCATCGGCATGGCCGCATGGATCGCGCTGATCCTGCTGCAGTGTGCGTGGTATGCGTGGCTGTTTCCGCCGCAGCGCATGCCGATGTGGCTGGCCTTGGGGCTGGCGGTGATCCCCTTGCTGCTTCCCTTCCTGGCCATCGGCAAGGTACGGCGCGCCTTGTTGTGGGCCGGCATTCTCAGCCTGTTCTACTTTTGCCACGGCGTCGCCGAGGGCTGGAGTTCGGCCCAGGAACGTGTTCCCGCGCTGCTGGAGGTAGGATTCGCCCTGGTATTGATCACTGCGTTGGGTGCTGGCGTGAAAACCAAGCGCGCCTGAGTCTTGCATCCAACCGACGTGTTTGCCGAGGTGAACGCCATGGGATTCCTGCAAGACGCCCCGCAGCTCGCCCATCCCTACCGCAGCGATCGCTTGCTGACCGCCTTGCTCGATCGCGTGCTGCCGAAAGAACGACTTCCCGCGCTGGATGCCGATCTCGATGCCTTGGGCGACTACGCACTGATGGCATTCGAACGCAGCCGCCGCAGCACGCGCCGCAAACCGGTGCTCACGCAATGGGACGCGTGGGGCCACCGCGTCGATCGCATCGAGCTGACCCAAGCCTGGCTTGAAGGCCCCGAACTCACCACGCGCCACGCCGTGCTGGCGTCGGGACACGAAGCACACGAATTCGCGCGACTGGAGGAATTTGCGCGCGCCTACGTCTATCACGTCGCCAGCGAGTTCTACACCTGCCCGCTGGCGATGACCGACGGCGCCGCCACTGCCTTGAAGGCCTCCGGCAACCAGGCGCTGATCGATCGTGCCCTCCCGCATTTCCTGAGCCGCGACACTGGCCAGTTCTGGTTGTCCGGCCAATGGATGACGGAGAACAGCGGCGGCTCCGACGTCAGCAACACCGAAACCGTGGCCAAACAGGATGCCGAGGGCCAATGGCGCCTGTATGGCCGCAAGTGGTTCAGCTCCGCGGTGGTGGGCGAGGCGGCCCTGGCGCTCGCCCGGCCCGAAGGCGCCGGCGGCGGCGCCGCCGCGCTGGCGCTGTTCTACGTGGAAACGATGAACGGCCAGGAGCGCAAGCCGGAACTGGTCATCGACCGCCTGAAAGACAAGCTCGGCACGAACGAGCTGCCGACCGCGGAAATCCACCTGCAGGGCTTGCCCGCGTGGCCGCTGGGCGAACTCGCGCACGGCGTGCGCCAGGTCGCGCCGATGCTCAACATCACACGCACCTGGAACGCGATCGGCGCCGTCGCCAGCATGGCTCGCGCCATCAGCCTTGCGCGCGACTACGCACGGCGGCGCCAGGCGTTTGGACGTCCATTGCTGGAACAGCCCTTGCACGCGCAAACGCTTGCCGACATGCAGGCCGAATTCGAAGGCGCCTTTGCGCTCACGTTCGAAGTAGCGCAGTTGCTTGGGCGTGTCGAGCAAGATGTGGCCACGCCGCAGGAAACCGATTCGCTGCGCCTGCTAACGCCGCTGGCGAAACTGTGGACCGGCAAGATGGCGGTGAACCTGTGCTCCGAAGCGCTGGAATGCTTCGGCGGCGCCGGCTACATCGAAGACACCGGCCTGCCGTGCTTGTTGCGCGACGCCCAGGTGTACGCCATCTGGGAGGGCACCACCAATGTCCTGTCGCTCGACAGCCTGCGTGCCCTGGGCAGCCACAACAGCTTCACCGCCCTGCGCAAGCTGATCGGCCAGTGGCTGCGGCCGGCGCACAACACGCAGGCGTCGTTCACCGTGAATGCGGCGCTGGATGCTGCCGCCATGCACCTGGACGGCAAGCGGATCGATCGCCTGACGCTGGAGGCCGGCGCACGCGGCGTGGCCATTACGCTGGCGCGTTGTGCGGCCGCTGCCTTGCTGGCGCGCCAGGATGCCTGGTCGTCCGCCCACGGCGACAAACGCCCCGCGGCAGCACTACGCCGCTTCCTGGGCCATGGCCTGCTGCGCCTTTCCGACATCGACGAAGAAGACACCCGGCTGCTGCTGGAATGACCCCCTACAGCGGCTAGAATGCGCAGCTACCCCTTTCGCGGCCTCTCGCTATGCAGCACCTGACCATCGTCACCACCGGCGGCACCATCGACAAGATCTACTTCGACGACAAGTCGGACTACAAGATCGGCGCGCCGCAGATCGGCGAGATCCTCAATCAGCTCGGCGTGGCGTTCCAGTTCGACGTGATTCCGATCCTGCGCAAGGACAGCCTGCACATCACCGCGGAAGATCGCACGCTGATCCGCTCCACCATCGAAGCACAACCGGCCCGCCACGTGCTGGTCACGCACGGCACCGACACCATGGTGGAAACCGCACGGGAACTGGCGTCGATCAAAGGGAAGGTTATCGTGCTTACCGGCGCGTTGAATCCGGCACGCTTCCAGGGTTCGGATGCGGTGTTCAATATCGGCTGCGCGGTGGCCGCTGTGCAGACGCTGCCCGACGGCGTGTACATCGCCATGAACGGCCGCGTGTGGGACCCGGCCAAGGTGCGCAAGAATCGCGACGCGAATCGGTTCGAGGAAGTGCAAGGCTGAGCGCATCGCCTGAGCACTACCGATCGCCGGGAACTTCATGAGCAAAAAGCAGCAGACCTCCGTCGTCATCACGCCCGCGGCGAAAGACAGCGCCCTTTCCAAAGCGCAGCAAACCTTCAACCGGCTGATCAAGCAGATCGAACAGCGCCGCGCCAAACTGCGCGAATGGGAAGCGATAACGCCAGGCATCCAGGATAAAATCGTCGACGAGCTGGTGCCGCTGACGAAAAAGCTGGACGCCATGCTCAGCCGCTTCGTGCACGCGCTGGACCGCGCCCATTCTCAAAAGGGCCTGACCAAGACCGAGCGCGGACTGCTCTCGGCCATCATCGCGGAAATAGCGGGCAATCTCGCCGAGAAGCTCGACGATGCGGCGCTCAAGGCGATCTACAACCGCCACGCCGACAGCGATCTGGACAGCGACACGGCGGTCGAGCTCCACATGATGAAGCAGGCCATGGAAGACATCTTCGGCGTTGAAATGCCTGAAGATGTCACGTCGGCCGAAGACGTCTCCGAACGCATCCGCGAAAAGATCGAACAACAGCAGAAGGAATGGGAGGCCGCCGAGGAACTTCGCCGATCCAAGCGCAAGAAGACGGCAAAACAAACGGCCGCCGAGGAAAAGGCGCGCGCCGCGCAGGAGCAGACCAACCTCTCACTGCGTGAGGTGTACCGCAAGCTGGCCAGTTCCCTGCACCCCGATCGCGAAACCGACATGGTCGAGCGCGAGCGCAAGACGGCATTGATGCAGCGCGTGAATCAAGCGTACGAAAAGAAGGACCTGTTAAAACTGCTGGAACTGCAACTGGAGCTGGAGCACATCGACCAGGCCGTGATCAACAATCTCGGCGAAAGCCGCCTGCAGCATTACAACAAGATCCTGAAAGAACAGGTCGGCGAACTGGATCAAGAGTTGATGCACGTCCAGGAACGATTTTGCGACCAATTCAACCTGCCGCTCTTTTCGGTTCGCACCCCCAAGGAGGCCGAACGCTCGCTTGCCGAGGAAATCGCCCGGCTCAAGCGATTCCTGCGTCTGGTCGAAGCCGATACCTTGCTGTGCAACGACATCAAGAAAGTGAAGGCGAACGTGCGCCGCTGGCACCAGGAAATCACCCCGCCCGACTTCGACGACATGCTGGCGGATATACGGTTCTGAACCCGGTACGTCCCTACGCTTTATCTTGCTGCCACGCCGGTAAAGCTCAGGGTCACCCCGACTCGCATTGAAATGGCACTGACTTCAGAGCATCCCGGTTTCGAGCTTCGCCGCATCCGACATCATCGCGTGATTCCACGGCGGATCGAACACCAGATCGACATCCGCTTCCTTGATCGTCGGGATCAACTCCAGCTTGGTGCGAGCATCGTCGATCAGCACGTCGCCCATGCCGCAGCCCGGCGCGGTAAGCGTCATTTTCACGTACACCTTGCGCTGGTCGGGTGCGCTGGTTTCCAGGCTCACGTCGTAGACCAGGCCCAGCTCCACCACGTTGATCGGGATCTCCGGATCGAACACGGTGCGCAATTGCTGCCACACCAGCGCTTCCACGTCGGCGTCGGTCGCATCGTCGGGGAGCTGCAGCGGCGGCGGCGGTTCCTTGCCCAACGCATCGGCGTCGTTGCCGGCGATGCGGAACAGGTTGCCTTCCACGTACACGGTGAAGCTGCCGCCAAGCGCCTGCGTGATGTAACCCACCTGGCCGGCCGGCAGCACCACGTTCTCGCCCTGGGGCACCATCACTGCGCTGCAATCCCGTTCCAGGGTGAAGGGCTCGCTGCTAAGACTGAAACCGCTCATGTCGTTTCTTGAAAAATCGTGGAGGCAAGGCCAAACCGGCGGCGCTCCGGCCCTCTATTATGCCGGCCGCGGGTAGGAACTGTCCTTCACATCAGGCTGGATTGGCCGAAACTCAAGAGTGGAACGGCCTGTTGATGGCCGGTAACGCTAAAATGACCGCTTTGCCTTGCTGCAGGAACCCGCGTGACTGTGCCCGCCGCCCTCCGTAGTGATCGTCCATGACCGTGCGCCATATCCTCGGCGAGTGCTTCGCCTTGTGTTGCGCGATCATGCTGGGCCTGGCAGCCGGTGCTGTCTGGCTGCTGCCTACCGTGTATATGCAGCGGCCGCTGCCGTGGCTGGCGATACCGGCAGGCTGGCTGCTCGGCATCGCGATCAGGCAATGGGTGCATGGCAAGCCGTGGAATGCGGCGTTGCTGGCCGCCTTCGCTACCGGGGTGGCCTGCGTGTATATCCGTGTGCTGATCACCACGGTCACGATTGCCGCGATGACGGATTCCGGCCTGCTCGCCGCCGCGCGTACCGCAGGCTGGCCGATGCTGCTGGATTTAACGCGCCTCAACCTCAGCAAACTTGATGTCGCCTGGAGCCTGGCGGGTATCGTGGCGGCGGCCGTGACCGCCACGCGACGCACCGCCAGGTAGCGTCAACCGTCCAGCGCTTTCAGCTGCGCTACCAGCTGGCCAGCGGCAGCCTGGCCGTCGCCGTACAGCATTCGCGCGTTGTCGGCATAGAACAACGCGTTTTCGATGCCCGCAAAGCCGGTACCCTTGCCGCGCTTGACCACGATGACCTGTTTCGCCTCGGCCACGTCGAGAATCGGCATGCCGTAGATCGGCGACGACGGATCGGTCTTGGCCACCGGATTGACCACGTCGTTGGCGCCGATCACCAGCGCCACGTCGGTCACGGGGAATTCCGGATTGATGTCTTCCATGTCCGCGATCAGGTCGTACGGCACGCCGGCCTCGGCAAGCAGCACGTTCATGTGCCCAGGCATGCGGCCCGCCACCGGGTGGATGGCGAACTTCACCTTCACGCCGCGCGCGATCAACAACTGCGCAAATTCCCACACCTTGTGCTGGGCCTGGGCGACCGCCATGCCGTAGCCGGGCACGATCACCACGCGTTCGGCGTAAGCCATCATCACCGCGGCATCGGCCGCCTCGATCGGCTTCTGGCTGCCGCTGATCGCCTGCGCCGCGCCGCCACCGGCGGCCGCTCCGAAACTGCCGAACAGCACGTTGCCGATCGAGCGGTTCATCGCCTTCGCCATCAACTGCGTGAGCAAGGTGCCGGCGGCGCCGACCACCATGCCGGCAATGATCATCGCCTCGTTCTGCAGCACGTAGCCTTCGAACGCCACCGCCAGGCCGGTGAACGCGTTGTAGAGCGAAATCACCACCGGCATGTCGGCACCACCGATCGGCAGCGTCATCAGCACGCCGAACAACAGCGCCAGCACGAAGAACGCAGCGACCAGGCCCAGGGTGAGGTGCCCCGTCGCCAGCGCGATGCCGATCCCCACCGCGCCCGCGAGCACCAGCAGGTTCACGGCCTGCTGGCCGGGGAAGACGAAACGCTTGTCCAGCCAGCCCTGCAGCTTGGCGAAGGCGATCAGCGAACCGGAAAAGCTCACCGAGCCGATCAGCGCGCCAAGCACCCCCAGGGCCAGCGCCACCGGGCTCAGCGGCGCCACGGCCGTGGCGCCGTGCAGCGGCGACCAGCTTTCCGGCATCAGCGGAAAGGTGTTCGGCGCCACCACGCGAACGGCAAGATCCTGCGCGTGGCTGACCAGTTCCGAAGCGCCGATCGCCGCGGCTGCGCCGCCACCCATGCCGTTGTACAGCGCCACCATCTGCGGCATGGCGGTCATCGCCACGCGCCGGCCCGACCACCAGGCCGCCGATACGCCGATCAGCACGGCCGCTATGATCAGGCCGCGGTTGTGCATGTCCGGCAGCAGCAAGGTGGCCACCACCGCCAGCAGCATGCCGAAGCCGGCCCAGACGATGCCGCCGCGCGCGGTGCGCGGCGAGCTCATGCGCTTCAGGCCAAGGATGAACAACAGGGCGGCGATGAAATAACAGGCGTCAATCAAGGTTTGGGGCCAGGCCATCACTTGGCCTCCCCGCGGCCCTGCCCGGGCTTGCTGGTCTTGAACATCTCCAGCATCCGCTCCGTCACCACGTAACCGCCGGCCGCGTTGCCGGCACCCAGAAGTACGCCGATGAAACCGATCGCAAGTTCAAACGAAGTATGCGCATGACCTAGCGCGATCATGGCCCCAACCAGCACAATGCCGTGTATGAAATTGGAGCCGGACATCAAGGGCGTGTGCAGGATCACCGGCACCCGCGCAATGATTTCGTAGCCCGTGAACGCGGCCAGCATGAAGATGTAAAGCGCCAGGAACCCATCCAGCATGTGCTTCCCCTGCCAATCGGTCACATTCACCGCATCATACGGTGAGCGGGACGCTGCGATCCATGGCATGGCGCCGCATGCGCGGGCCGGCGGGAGCCTCGCAAGCCCGCAACCCTCCCTGCGCCGCCCGCGCGTGGCAGCTGCCGAACCGGCGCCAACGTCAACGCGCAGCGCCGCTGCGCGTTGATGGCGAGAGTCGAACAGATGGAGCCCCAGGATGCTCGCCCGGACGATCCGGAGAATGGCGCCATGAACAGCGTCTCGGCCGTTTTCGAAGCGGAACTTCTTGCGCAGGACGGGCAGGCAGCCCCTGCCACGCTGGATGCATTCCTGGCGAGCATGGAGCGGCGTGCCTTTCGCATGGCGGAACTGCACCTGGGCAACCGCGAGGACGCCCTGGACGCCGTGCAGGACGCCATGCTCCGCCTGGTCAAGCATTACCGCGGCAAACCTGCCGGGGAATGGGCGCCGCTGTTCTGGGGCATCCTGCGCCGGCGCATCGTGGATCTGCAGCGCCGCCGCAAGGTACGTTCCATCATGGTCGGCTGGCTGGGCGGCGGCCACGACGACGACGGCGACGAATTGCCAGCCTGGGAACCGGCCGACACCGGCCCGGACCCGCTGGAGAAACTGCATGGCGAACAATCCTATGCAGACATGGCTGCCGCGGTGAAGCGGCTTCCGCAGCGTCAGCGCGAAGCCTTCATCCTGCGGGTGCTCGAAGGATTGGACGTGGCGGAAACCGCCATGGCAATGGGCTGCTCGGAAGGCAGCGTAAAAACACATCTCTCGCGGGCCATGCAACACCTGCGCGAGCAATTGGAGGCGTGGCGATGAACTCGTCCGACAAACAATTTGAACAACGCGCCCGCGCGCGTTACCAGGAGGCCATCCAGCGTATCGATCCGGTGACCGCCGGACGCCTGCGCGCCGCACGCCGTGCCGCCCTGGAGGCCGCTGCCACGCAAGCTTCGCCGCATCATCGCGCGCGCGTGCTGGTGCCGGTCGGTGCATTGGCCGCGATGGCACTGGCGGCATTGATGATCTGGCAGCCGTCGCCGCCATCGCAGTCCGGGGGCAAGCAAGCGGTCGTCACCGAGCAGGACAACGAATACCTGCCCCCCGGTGCCGACGCCGCTGACCCGGGCCTTTACCAGAACCTCGATTTCTACAGCTGGCTCGCTGCCAACGACAGCGGCCAGGCCAAACGCTGAGCCATGCTGCTACGAAGAGTACGTCTGCCAACGCTGCTGGTTTTCCTGTTCGGTCTGATGATCGCGGCGCCCTCGTACGCGCAGGGTTCGCATCCCTGGGGCAGCTTGACCCCGCAGCAGCAGTACCTGCTCGGTCCGCTGCAATCGCAATGGAACACGCTGCCGCCGCAGCGGCAGGACCACATGATCCAGCGCACGCAGGAGTGGATGAAACTTCCGCCCGAGCGCCAGCAGGAGATCCGCGAACGCATCCAGCGCTGGCAGCAGATGACGCCCGAGCAACGCGAGCAGGCGCGCCAGAACCAGCATCTGTACGACACTCTGCCGCCGGAAAAGCAGCAGGAGTTGCACGAAGCATTCAAACGCTTCCAGCAGCTGCCGCCCGATCAGCGTGAAGCGCTGCGCCGCCGCTGGCTGGAACAGTCGCCCGAACAGAAGCGGCAGTGGCTGGATCATATAGGGCCTCGTTCGACCTTGCCCGCGGGGCATGCTTTCGGCATGCCGCGCGGCCGGCATTGATGGCGAGCGGGGTTTCCAATTACGCGTTGAACAGAATCTCGNCCTGGCGCGTCACGCAGCTCTTGGCCACCAGCTCGTCGTCGAAATCCGGTTGTAGCGCGCCGTCGCGCACCAGCAGTTCGGCAAAATTGTAGATATTGCGCGCGTACATCTCGGAGGCATGCAAGGGCGCACCCGCAGCCAGGTTGAGCGGCCCAAGCACTACCACGCCGGCGTGTTCCACGCGTTCGCCCGGTCGCGTCAATTCGCAATTGCCGCCACTTTCCGCTGCCAGGTCCACGATCAGCGCTCCCGGCTTCATGCCGTCGACCATCGCCTGCGTGAGGATTTTCGGTGCTGCACGTCCCGGCACCGCGGCGGTGGTCACCACCACGTCGAATACTTTCAGATGGTCGGCCAAGGCCTGCTGCTGCGCGGCGCGTTCTTCGGCAGTCAGTTCGCGCGCATAGCCGCCGCTGCCGGCGGCGCTTACGCCCAAATCCAGAAACTTCGCACCGAGCGATTCCACCTGCTCGCGTGTTTCCGGGCGCACGTCGTAGCCTTCGATCTGCGCACCCAGCCGGCGCGCCGTGGCGATCGCCTGCAAACCGGCCACGCCCGCGCCGATTACCAGCACGCGCGAGGGGCGGATCGTGCCTGCCGCGGTGGTCAGCATCGGGAAGAATTTCGGCGCGTTTTCGGCGGCGATCAACATGGCCCGATAACCGGCTACGGCGGCCTGCGAACTCAATACGTCCATCGCCTGCGCGCGCGTGGTTCGCGGCAGCAGTTCCAGTGCGAAGGCGGTCAGCTTCTTTTGCGCAAGCGCTGCGATACGCGCTGCCGCGCCATGCGGGCGCAGCTGGCCCACCACGATGGTATCTTCGCGCAAACCACCCAGCGCATCGTCTGCCGGCGGCAGCACGCAGGCCAGCAGGTCGGCCTGCGCGAGCACTTGCGCCGCATCGGCAAATTCGACCTCCGCATACGCCGCATCAGGGAAACCTGCCGAGGCGCCCGCACCGTGTTCGAGCAGCACGCGCAGCCCTTTGCCGCGCAATTTCTTCGCCACTTCCGGCGTGATCGCGACGCGCCGTTCGCCGGCGGCGGTTTCGCGCAATGCGGACACGGTGATCGACATCGGCCATCTCCATGCGGGTAAGGCTTCACATCCTAGCCGATGGGCGGGTTAGACTGGCTAGCCCGAGTCGGGGGCTACGAGGACACCCGATGCCCGAGCAGATCATCGGCAGCACGCTGTTGGACCTGGCGCGCCACGCGCGCGAACTGGCGTATGCGCCCTATTCCCGTTTTCAAGTCGGCGCCGCGCTGCAAGCCAAGGATGGCCGCGTGTTTTCCGGCTGCAACGTTGAAAACGCCGCCTACGGCTTGTGCAACTGCGCCGAACGCACCGCGCTCTTCAGCGCGATCGCCGCCGGCTACAAGCCCGGTGACTTCCGCGCCATCGCCGTCGTGGCTGACACGCCCGATCCCGTCACGCCCTGCGGCTCCTGCCGCCAGGTGCTGGCCGAATTGTGTGCGGCCGACATGCCGGTGCTGCTGGCGAACATGCAAGGTGCCGAGCGACACACCACGGTGGCAGCGCTGCTGCCCGATGGATTCGGCCTGGCGATTGCCGCAGGATAAACGGGCTGCATCGTGATGCAGACGCAGACGGTTGTAGGATAAGCGTTTTCCCCATCCGGCCTCCGCATGCTCGACGCTCTCTCCCTGCTGCAGCAACGCCATTCCGCACCCTCGCGCCAGCTCGGCGAACCCGCGCCCGATGCCGCCACCTTGCGCAGCTTGCTGGAAGCGGCGATTCGCGTGCCCGATCACGGCAAGCTGGTGCCGTTCCGGCTGATCGCCCTGCGCGGCGAAGCCAAGCTGAGGTTCGGCGCCCTGCTGGCCGAGCGCGCCATCCGGCGCGATCCGGAGCTGCCCGAATCCAAGCGCGAGAAGGAGCGCCAGCGCTATACCTTCGCGCCGCTGGTGATCGCGGTGGTGGCGCGCATCGATCACGACGCCGGCATTCCGGAAATCGAACAGAAACTGTGCGCCGGCAACGTTGCCTACAACATTCTGCTGGGCGCTTATGCGCTGGGTTTCGGTGCGCAATGGCTCACTGGCTGGGCGGCGTACGACGCGGAAGTGGCCAGCCTGCTTGGCCTGGCCAAGCAGGAATGCGTGATCGGCTTCGTGCACATCGGCACGCCGCAGGCGGAGATT